>Ga0136604_1000310_pt1 | contig 25709 bp, 18 predicted proteins | sample AntRauFillE10628_FD_104928 | JGI IMG/M metagenome (GOLD analysis project Ga0136604, IMG submission 104928) | Saline lake microbial communities from Rauer Islands, Antarctica - Metagenome Filla E10 #628 | ecosystem: Environmental > Aquatic > Non-marine Saline and Alkaline > Saline | place...
CGCTTCGGCGTGGCCACGAAGACGATTGTCTGTACGTCACGGCGGAGGAGCGCAAGGAGATGTGTGAGATTCTTCTCAACGACTACTTTGGCGGCATCAAGGTGGCCAAGCCGCGTACCAAGCCGGCCAAGCTTCACGCCGCCTACTTTGGGACGCCGCTCACGATTGTTGTGACGGCGGAGAAGAAGCTTGTGCTCAGCAGCGACGACGCCTTTACTAAGGCCCCCCTTCTCTCCATTGGCCGCGACCCCGACACCAATGCCAACAAGCCCATCAAGGACCGCATGAAGCTTATCCTTGCTGCCAAGGAGTGGCCCGAACACCTCACCAACCTGCTGGGCGACCTCGACCACTTTATCACCGACTACTGTGCCAGCCGCGTTCTTGAGGAGCTCTACGCCGGCTCTGGCGTTCGGGTGCCCACGCGCAAGCAGCTTGCTCAGCGCTGGACGAAGGGGACGCTGGCGGGTGATGCCCCCATGCGTCACTTTGTGGACGCGTACACTGCCAAGGATGAGCAGGGCAACCTTACGGATGAGATTAACATCACGCTGGACTTTTCTATCCGGGCGAAGGACACGCCGACCAGCGCCATTGTGGTTGAGACGGCCACTTCCGTCAGGACGGCGCCCTGCACTGAGCCCGGCCTCCTTGGCCGCGGTGACCGTGTCATTCCGGCCGTTGTGCTGCGCGGCATTAACCTGCTGCCTGACAATCAGCGTATTGGCCCCAACGTGCGTGCCATCTGCCTCTGGGCCAAGTGCAAGCCTCCCACGGGCGCCGAGGCCGACGCGCTCGTGGACTTTTCTGACATCGTGCAGATGTAGACTGGCCGTTTTCGACCGTTTTATGCCCCCGTTTTTCATTAAACCACTTTGGCATAGATTGAAATGTGTGTGTAGGGGGTGAGGTGGGAGTGAGAAAACCGTTAGATCAGTTTACCGCTGGCGCAGAAAAGAGCAGGAGGGAAACTTACGTGTACGATGGCCGCCTACAAGAACAAGTTGCCTACGTTGGAGGAGGAGGAGGAGGAGGAGGAAGATGACAGGGAGCAAAGCGAGGTAGAGGAAGGGAGCGGTGAAGAGGAAGAGGAAGAAGATGACGATGAGAGTGAAGAGAGTGAGGAAGAGGAAGAGGAGGAGGAGAGTGACGTTGTGTTTGGCGATGCCCAGACACCGGTAGCGCCGCCGGCCAAGGCGAAGCCGCCGGCCAAGCGCGCCAAGCCATCTGAGCCGCCGGCCAAGGCAAAGCCCAAGTACAGCCGCGCCGCCGCTATTAAGCGCCAGGCTGCAGTGGCGGCCGCGGCTGAAGCAGCCACCCCCGAGGCCAAGGTGGACCGCCGCCGTGGTAAGATTCAGGACCCCGAGCGCAAGGCGCGGCTCGTCGCCCAGCTGGCGGCAAACCGTGCCAAGGCCGCGGCGAAGCGATCCGAGAACGCCAAGATGCGGCGCCAGCTGAAGGCCGCCGAGAAGTGGCAGGACGACAAGAAGAAGCGGGCGCTGCTGGCGGAGTACATGCGAGAGCAGGCAGGTGATACGGACACTACGGGTGCCGCTGCTGCAGCGCCTTCGCAGGCGGCCAAGGCGGCCGTGACAAAGGCCGAGGCAGTGCCGCCGCCCAAGCCCGCAGCGCCGACGCCGGCTGCAGCCCCTGCCGCACCGGAGACGCCCGCCTCCTCGTACAGCCCGGCGGACGTGCCGAGCCCCTTTGCCGGGTTTTATAACGGCCGGGGCGGCAGCCGGTGGCTGAACAGCGGGCCCAGCGGGGCGACAACGGGCATTTTTTCTCACTCGCTGTTTTAACGTTTGAATGTTGGCGCGCGTGACATTTAAAATTTTAAATGATCACATACAATAAATGCCTCTGCGCGAAGAATGTCAACCCTGACTTGAATCCTGACCGGAACTATGCCTGGAATGCGGCTCGTGATGCGATCCGGCGTTCCAGAGACGCTTACGGATGCATTCCGGCATACCGACGCTAACGAAAGGGCCAAGCCGAAGCGGCGATTTCAGATCGGTCATTTACCTCACTTTCATCTCGGACCTCTTTCACTTTATCCAGCTCTCCTTTTCCATTTTCTCCCCTCCCTCCCTCATGGATTTTTGTAACGGTCACTCGGCGGAGAAGGCGCGCGCTTCGTTCCACGCCATGGTCGCTGCGTCAAAGGCCGCCCGCCCCGGTCAGGCCTTTCGCATGAACGCCAAGCCGACGACCTCCCACCCGCGTGCGGCCGTCCTGGCGCTGCTGGAGCTGTCAACGCGCCTTGGCACGCAGCCTGAGGATCCCATAGTGCTTGAATAATTCCATTTATTTATTAAACGATCTGAGCACACTTAGCAGGGCGAGGGGGGGCGAAGGCAGATGGGGCCCCTGGAGGTGTGAAGCACGAGCGATTCGTGGTTATCAATAAGGGTGGGGAAGGTGTAGTGTGGCAGGTTGTCGCGGTCGATTTTTGGCAGGCCGCCCAGCCTCCGCTTGTACTCGGGCTTGTCGGGGCTGTCTTTGGGGTGGAACCGCACCTCGTACCCCGTCTTGTTCAGCTGATACCACAGGGTAATGTGGTCGCCGGCGTACTCATCTTTCCAGCTGCCGGGCGTCTCGCCGTCGCCCGTGGCTCCGGTCGCAATCAGCTCCGCTGCCACGTCCACGCCCGGGTCGTGCTCGACGTAGAGCGTGAGACAGTCCACCATGACGCGAATAACAGTCACCTTGCCTGCCCCAAAGCGCTCACAGGCCGCCGCCAGCAGTCTGTATATTTTTTCCCAGCTGCGCATGGCAATGTCCTGCCCGGCGTACACGGGCCGCTTTGCGTGCTTGGCCCGCCGTGGGGCGAGCGTCAGTATTTCGAGGCCCGCGTCCTCCCGCTGGGCCAGAGTGACGCTGTCTGGTGAAAGGCCGTGATGGTCCAGCCAGCTCTCAATGTCACTGCGTTTGCCCTCAACAACAATGTAGCTGTCGTGGAAGACGCGCAGCACAGTCAGCCGGGCAGAGCCCGCCAGTATTGCTCTAATGTCTTCAAGGCACAGGCGGCGGCTATCGCGTTTGCCCTGGTAGCAGTGGGGGTAGTGGTCCAAATTCGGCTCCACCTCCCACACGTCGTCCTGCAGCTCGTAGGTGGCCTCCCGCACCAGCTCCACGCGCAGGCTCGGTGTGGTGTGCCGCAGGCTGAGCTGGGCATCGCGCCTGCTGTGGATCATGTGCTGCTCCGGCCACGCGCAGTCGTTCTGCGCCAGCTTGCCGTAGGCCGATACCATCATCGTCTTGGCCAGCCGTGCGGCGTGGGTGTCTTTGTTCGCCTTGGCTTTGCCGTGCAGCGCCAGCAGGTCGTCCATCAGCGCCGTGTGGGTCTGTTCGTATGTTATCTGCCACGCCTCCAGCGGCTGCACAACGGCGCCGCACATCTCCAGGGCCAGCAGCACCCCCCGCGGCACTGGCAGCCCCTGCTGGACACGCTCGGGAATGCGAAGGTCGCGCAGCACCGTGGCCCCCTTGCTGTTTTTCACCAGGTAGACAACGGCCGACATCCACGTGTCTGCGTACGCCGCACCCCGCCAGTCGGCCGTGCGAGGGACGGCCTTGGACGTGTCGCCCAGTGCCACGGCCACCTTCTCCTGCAGCAGCGCGCCAAAGCATTTTGTAATGTCAAATTCCACGACAGAGGCCGTGTCGCTGGCGTGGTAGGCCCCCGGCCGTGCGTACACCAGCCCACCCGCACGGTGGCTACACAGCGCCATCTGCTGGGCCGTATGCGGGAGCATCAGCCGTGGGCGAGGCACGCCTGGCCGCGGCGCAAGACACGCGGCCTCGGCAATCTGCGGCAGTGTGGCAAACCGCAGCGGCTCAATGCCCAGCCCCTGCCACAGGAGGTCACAGAACCACGTCACGTCGGCCCGCAGCGAGCCGCGGCCGAGGACGCCCGTGTCAACGTCTGCCAGCTTCTCAATACAGACGAGCCGCACGGCCGTACGCCGCTGCTTCTCGCCGTCCTGCCAGCTGAGGAAGAGTGAGATGGGATCCTTCCAGTCGCCGTGCCAGCGCAGCCGCAGCGTGCTGAGGTCCTTGTACGAGGCGTAGAGGCGCCTGACGACATGCTTGAGGCCGCGTGTGACGACAGTGACGGCGTGCATGGCCTCGGCCTTGTTGCAGGGGGCACACACCCATGCTACAAAACGGCCCCAGATGTGCTCGTGGTGGTGAACGGCCGTGGCCTTTGTCAATGGTTCGCCGCACGCCGCACAGGGCTCGCCCTGCCACTGCAGGTGCCCGTCCTTTTTTATTTCAGCGTATTGCTGAAACACGCCGCCGTCGCGGCCCTGCTTTGCAATGTAGTGCAGGTGCTGCAGCAGCAGGAATGTCGTAGAGCCACGCCGGGGCTTGCGCGGTGCGTCAAACAGCATTTCGCTCATCTTTGGCCACGACGCGAGCTCCTCTGCCCGGCCCTTCAGCTGTGTGTTGCTGTGCACGTCAAACTTAAAGGCGATCTCACCACAGTCTGTGTCGCCCTCCTCGCCATCCTCGTCGGCCTTGCCCGGCCGCAGCTCCAGTGTCATGGCCACAGGCAGCGGCAGGCGGCCCACAAAGGCCTGGTTCTTGGCGGCGTAGCGGTCGGTGGGCTGCGCTGGCTGCAGCGCCATTGTCGTGCTGTCCTCCCCGCAGGTGTGCGGCCGCCTGCTGCTGTCGTTTGTTTCCAGCGCCAGACAGTGGCGGCAGAAGGAACGGTGCACGCGTGCCGGGAGCCCCTTGTAGGCGCGGCCGAACTCGAGGATGAGGCTCCAGTGGTTGTCAAAGTACAGCAGGTCGACGTGCTTTTCTGGTAGGTCGTGCTGTCGTTCCACCAGACACAGCGGCACAAGGAGACAGCCAGTCTCCGTCTCCTCCTCCGCCGTGGCCGGCCGGTGGGCGTTGATGGTGCAGCCGTTGGCCTCGCCCCACGCCTCCAGCACGTCGCTGGCACACGGCACCTCGCCGCCGTCGTACTGCAGGGCCTGTGGTACGTGTACGGCGTTGAGCTCGCGCAGCGGGACGCCGCGGTTAAATCGTTTGTACCGCTTCTTGGCGAGCGCCATGGCGAGGCACTGCCGGAAGCAGTCGCGTGAGCCAGGCGGGCTGTAGAGCATCGTGTTCCGTGTTATGCCTGTAACGAGCGTGGCCAGCGGGAGGTCTGTGGACAGCAGCCAGTCGAGGCCACCACGCCCACCCTTCACCGGCACGGCGCTAATGTCGACACGCAGCAGTCGCCACTGCGAGACGCCGTAGAAGCGCGACTCAATGCCGCCGCCAAAGCCGGCGTTGATCTTCTGCATGACGCCCGTCGCCGCGCGCTCCAGCAGGGCGCCGAGGTTGCTGCTGGGGCCGGCCCGCAGTGTTGTGGGCACCCGGTAGAGGCCGCCGTCCGCGCGCTCCTCCGCACGGGAGCCGTCCTTCATCTCGCCCGCCAGCAGAAAGACAAAGGTGAGGCCGACGCTGTACCACTGCTTGTCATCGCCACGCATCGCCCGCAGTGCGGCGGCGGCGGCAATCATAGCGCGGAGCGGGTCGCGCTCTCTCTCGCCCTCGCTGTCGTCAAAGTGGCTGTTGACTGTCACGGAGTGATGCATGCCGGCCGCCCCCTCCTGCACGCGCGGCACCGGCACATATCTGGCGACGCCGTCGCCCACCGCCTGCCCGACACGCGCGACGGGGAGGGCGACAACAAAGCCGCCCGGCCCCACCATTTTTCCTTCCACCGCCAGCCGCTCCGAAGCCTTGGAGTAGTAGGCGGCGGCGTTGCTGGGGTTGTAGGCCTGCTCGCCGGGGGCGTTTCGCGGCCGCTGGTTGACGTACCAGTTGTTCGTCTCGGGGTCGTGGGCGATGCCGGATGGCAGGTGAGAGAAGCGGTGTTCGGCGGCGAGAGAGCGAAACTGATTCGTCACACGGGGAAAGCCGCGGGCGTTGTGCTCCACAATGGGAAAGCGCTGCCCGTTGACCGTCACTGTCCAGCTGGAGCGTGATGCGGATGGCTGATGAAAGGCGTAGCGTGGCGTGTCGTCTGCGCCGGCAACGGCGGCATTACGTCGGGCGGACATACTATAGAGGAAAAGAGAGAGAAGAGAGAAGAAAGTGAGCGGACACGAAAAGAGAGAAGAGAAAGAGAAAGGGAAAAACGGCGGCCTCCTTACCTTGGTACGAAAAGAGCGGCAGGCTGCAGGGGCCAAATAAGGAAATGGCGGCGTTGGCGCCAAGATAGTGGCGACCGTTACAGACCGTTACGCGGCCGTTAGCAGAATGTGTGAGAAAAAAGATGGCGCCGTGACGTCACGTGATTTTTATCACACTTTGTGTGAATCCATCTCTATAAGAGAAAAATGCTGTTTTCCCACCCCTCACTTACCACTGCCCTCTCCTTCTCTCTTCACATTTTTCTTACTTTTTTTCTGCCCTTTCAACTCTCGGTCGCACCAACGACACCCCCACGGTACGTTTCGATAGATATAAGAACGGGGAATGGGCAATGAAAACAAGAGAAGAAAAGAGAAAGAAGAGAAGAGAGATGGCAAATTTGCATACAGGTCTGCCACCCCTTATTCCCTCTCTCTCTCTCTCTTCTCTTCTATCTCCTTTACAGATGTTTCGCCTTCGTATGACGTATGACATCGCCAAGTACCGCGACGACTTTAACAAGCGCACTTACCATCCGACCGCATTTTCTGATCTGCCGCCGGATGAGACGAAGACGCCCCTTGGCAGGCTCCTCGCCACCATCCCTGCGGCGAAGGACGCCACCGCCAAGTTTGACATCCTCTACAACACGCAGATGTACTCGTACTCCCCCTTTGTGGAGTTCTCCATGGAGGGCTGCAGTGGCGGCGGAGGCGCCGTCGACAGCATCCACGATATTGCGCCGGCCTACCTTCGCGCCGGCTCTGTGCTTCACCTGCCGTGGCAGCGCGGCGTGCTTCGCATGCTGCAGCTGTGCTCGCCCACGTTTGGCGTGTGGCGCGACGGCAGCCCCATCATGCGCCCGTCGTACGAAATGCTGGCACACGCGTTTGCCCGGCTGGGCGAAACAGCGGCGACCTGGCTGTCGGGGCGCTGCCTCTTCCACTCGGCCAACGACCCGCGGTGTGACCTTGCAAAGCCAGGGGCGGCCGGCAGCCTGCACTTTGGCGAGGGCCGCCCGTTTACGGTGGACGAGACACGCGCGCGCATGCGTGAGCTCATGTCCAAGCTGCTGGGCGAGGACAGCCGCGTCTCGTTTGGCATGCTGCTGCAGCGTACCGTGTTCGTCGCGCAGATGTTTATTCTGACGCTGGAGCCGTCGATTCCGTACCAGCAGAGATACGAGCCCATCTTCCTCCTGCCCGACGCCATTGTGCTTCGGCAGGCCATGACGAACGTCGATGCTGCGACGCTTTTCATTGCGGACGGCGATGTCACCGTTTTCCAGTGGAAGAACATTGTGCCTCACCTGTACGACACGGTCGTTCGCACGCAGCGGGCCGATGAGATCTTCTTTTCGCCGCTGCGCGTCCGCCGCCTTGAGGGCCAGTGCTTTCATAACCCGGCACAGGCCGCGCCCGTCGGCCTGCCATCGCCGCGCGTGTCTGCCCATGCGTTTGCTGTCGATCACGTGCCTGGCAGCGTCTGCCGTGAGGTTGAGACTCGGGTTGGCCTGCCCGACGCGAGCGAGATTCCAGATGAGCCGGCCGACAGCGGGGCCTCCTCCTCCTCCGCTGGTGCTGCTGCTGCTGCGGCTGCGGCTGATACGACGCCACCCCCCCGCACTGGTGCTGCGGCCGCCGCTGCGGCCCCGCCGTCTGTCAAGGAGCAGCGCCGCAGTGCCGCCCGCGCCCGCGCCCAGTCCCTCTTTGTCGACGACACGGCCGACGCCAGCGATACCGACGGCGAGGAGGGGGGGGCAGACGACACGCGCTCCAACATCTCGCAGCTGCTCCCCGACAGCGATACGGATGAGGAGGACGGCGATGACACGAGCGATGATGACCTCGGCGTCGATGCTGTGCTGGCCATGAAGATTAACGCGATGTACGAGTCGCTGCCGGAGCGCCACAACACCCGCGGCATTTCTCACTGCAGTGCGATGGGTCACCTCCATGTTGACAAGTGGCTTGACGAGTCTGTCGATATGGGGCGCCTTGCGGATGTCCTGCGGTGGCGCGCGCTCAAGGCCGCAGACGCCGGCATTCTCGTCGCGTTTCAAAAGAGCGACGGCCGCCGGGTCATCAACTACAAGCCATCGAAGGACCCCATCATCACGGTTGTTGTCAGCGACGACGACAGCGACGGCATTGAAGATGTCGCGCCGCCTACAAAGCGCGCGAAGCAGAAGCGCGAGCAGGCCAAGAAGAAGGAGGCCAGGGCGGCGCAGAAGAAGCGAAAGCAGCCGCCCCCCCGTGGCCTCTGGCACCTCTCCCCCGGCGTGCGACAGTTTGTGCTGCCGCCCGGCACCGTCTGCGTTGACATTATCAGCCTGCGGGAGGACGTGAGGCGCAGCCTTGTAAAGCGGCCGCCCCACCCCGAGCGGCCGCAGCCCTTCTCGCTTGTGGATGAGCAGGAGCTGTTTCAGCTCGCGCTCGATGCTGCTGCCGAGTTCTACGACCGCGGCGCCGACAGCGGCCTTTTGCGTAACGGCGTGCAGCTCATGTCTGTCGTGCCGGAGGGCCTGCTTATCCGCGGCTTTCTCGAGCGCCAGGATGTGGAGGATACCTTTGTGGCCTGCCGTGCGTTTATTCGGCGGGCGACGCCGTTTGCCCGCATCAAAGTCACGACAATGGCGGTTGTTGACCTCACGCCGCGGCCCGGTACGGAGCACCCGCTGGCCGGCGACTTTCGGCTGTGGGACGAGGTTGACCTCAGCGCCTTTGACACGCCCGCCTTTCGTGCCATGCGCAACGTGATTGAGGCGCCTGCCCACCCGCGCGCCTTTGACTGGTTCTACGACACAGAGGGCAACCTCGGCAAGACGGTTCACGCGCGCTACTACGCCCACCGCGGCGCCTGCTGTGTGGGCGCGCAGGCCGCCGGCAACGTCTTCTTTGCCATTCGCGAACACCTTCGCAGCCACGGCACGCTGCGCCTGCTCATTGTCGATCTGCCGCGCGACATGACGGGCGTGAACGAGGCCTTTGCCAACATCGTCGAGAGTATCAAGGACGGCCTCATCTTCTCCCACAAGTACGAGAGCGGCACCATCAAGATGCCCTCGCCCATCATTGTGATTATGGCCAACGCCCCGCCGCCCGACAGCTTCAAGTACGCCCTCTCCGCCGACCGCTGGCGCGCCGTGGACCTCCGCAACACGCCCGTGCAGCACGGCCGCTTTGTGCTGGACCCGCACGCGTTCTCCGGCGTCATCGACGACGACCGCTACATTGCCCTCTCGCCCGGCCCGCCCATGCTCACGGCGGCCGGCGGCAAGCTGACGGGCGTGCAGCTGCCCATTGTGATGGAGGAGAGCGAAGACGAGGAGGCCAGTGCAGCCGCCGACGCACTGGTCGACTTTTTATCCCAGTAGCTTAATTAACCGCTGCGAATAAACACGGCTGTTGTCACATTTCTTGTAAACCATGGCGCGCAAAGCAAAGGGCAAGGGGTCGAAGCGGACGGGGCCGACGCGGAAGGAGATCTACGCCAAGGCCGTGCAGGTCAAGAAGAAGCAGTGCCCGGCGATTTGGAAAATGAAGAAGGCACAGCTGTCTGCCTTTGTCAGTAAGCACAAGGGCCACGGCAGCACACCGGCGCACGCGGCGGCAGCGCCTCCAGCGCCGGCGGCAGCAAAAAAGGCGAAACGCAGGATAGTTCCTGTGCAGGTCGCAACAGGCCAGCCAGCCATGGCTGCATTTGCAGGCGGGACACAGTTGACGCCTGGCCAGAAACATTACAGCAAGACACTGCAGGCCATCGAGCAAAAGGCAAAGAACACAAACGACGCGTCACTGGCGTGGTGACGCTAACGCCGCCCCGTTGTCTCCCCTCATGTTGCTTCAAATACATGTCACTTTAATGTCACTCTTCTGCTACTTTGGACTTTTTGGGCGCGGGCAGCAAACCGGGTGGCTGAGACGCAAGCATGGGCGGGAGGGGTGGGGGCAGTCGCAGATGCCGTGTGACAACAAGAAAGATGGTGCTATCGTCTCCCACGTCCGTCGGAATACCGCCGTCGGGATCGCGAATGCGCACGTGGAGGCGAGACAGGTGCACGGGGTCGCCGCGGATCGTAATCGGCACGCCGTCGCTGGCGGAGCCCTGTGTGAACGAGCCGCGCGTTTGGTAGCGACCGACGACGCCAGCCAGGCCGAGTGACGTGGGCCGGGAGCCGACAAGGCTGCTCATCGGCACGCCGCTCACCTCCACCAAGAAATGTGACCGCGTACGGTTACCGAGCGCGCCTACTCCCGCGTTAATGGGTGTCGTGAGCGACGTCTCCACAGATGCGGAGACCGGCTGGTTCACAAGGAAATAGTTTGCGCTCGTCGAGTCGAGGCCGGCGTCGTTGCCGGCAAAGGCGGTTACAATGTTGATGCCCGGTAGAAGATTGATGCGCGGCAGCCACGCGTCGGCAATGTTGGCCGCATTGCCGTCATTGTATTCCCAGGTGTGGTTCACCTGCAGCTGCGCGAGGTCAAAGCCGAGGAGGTCCTGCCACAGCGAGGCCGGCTTTAACGCTGTAAAGGCAATGCCGGAGTGTGCCGTTGACAGCCAGTATTTTTCCGCCTCGGAGTTGAAGTCCACGTACGCGACGGCCGGCTTTCCGTCCGGTGTTGACAACAGTGGCATGTGTAAAAACGAAAAATTAAACGTGCCGGCGTCGCTGTCGTAGTTGAGCGCGAGCTGCGAGGCGCCTACCCAGATGGGGTTGTCTGGGTCGATCTGAAAGTACATGGGAAGGACGTTGTCGATACTGCCGTAGTCAGCCACAGGTACAAACGCGGTGTACGCTGTGCTTGGAATGAGAAACGGCGATGTGATGTCATTGCGCATGATTTTAAAGCCCGTGTTGTTCATGCTCATCTGTGCTGTAATGTACTCGGCCAGGTACTGCGGTGTGTAGGTGCCTGCTGGCACCTTAAAGTCAAACGCCTCCTCATGTGGTGTGAATGTGGTGTGGCCGTCGAGTGCCTTATGAATCGTATAATAGTCCGAGCCATAAATCCACTCGACGCCGTAGTCGGCTTGCAGTTCTTTTTCGTTAACGAGGCTACAGTCCTCGTTGGGGTTGTCGCCGGCACAAAGTACGCCAAAGTACACATCCATGTTGTACTTTGTCTCTGTCTTTGGCAGGAAAATCTCAAACTGGCGATTCTGAATGTCCGTGCCGACGTAATTAAACGTCGCCCACGTGTCGCCATAGTAGCCCTTCTTCACCTTTGTGCCCTGGTGTTTTCCAGTTGTAAGCCGCAGGTGGCTCCACAGGAAGTAGTTGACGCCGTCGTGTGGTACTGTCGTTGGCGCATCGCAGCCCACGTAGAGGCCGGGGTTTTTTGTTGGGCCATTTTCATCTGTGCCAGTGTACGTGCCGGCGGCGGCAGGGATCGGGCCGCCGTACGCTTTGTGTAGCGGGTTCCAGTCCTGCATCCAGGCGATGTATTTTCCAGTCACATCTATATCCTCCTGCAGCACGATACTTCCTGCAGCCGCAACGGTGTCGACAAACGACTGTGCCAGCTGAATCTGATCACCCTCGTGCAGCACAAGTGGCTCCTTCAGTACAACGCTATAGTCAGTGTGATACGTCGTGTCGGTGCGAGACTCAACGGCGTCGCCCCGCCGCAATTCAATCAGCGTCTGTGTTGCCATAGTGCCACCCCTACCTCGTAACCCGCATTGGCTAACTAACGTCCGCGTGTCTGCGTTTGTGTATTTGGGAGGAGCAAAACAGGGTCCCGAGTCTACTACGCCTACTGTGTCGCCAGTGCGACGACGGTGCCATTCGCGAGGCGGGTGCGGTACACCTCGCCAAACAGACGCACTGTAAACGCCTGGTTCACGCGCGTCGACCCCAGGTCCTGGCCTCGCAGCTTCACCACGCTGCGGCCCCACTGCAGTTGCAGCGATGCAATGTGCTTGCCAACAACGTACCCTGTCCACTCCTCCGTGCCAAGGAGGGGGCCCGTACCGTTGTCCGTGTACGAGCCGTTGTCGCGCGTGCCGATGATCTCGCTCCCTGGCAGGTGCGTGTGACTTCCTTCAAACGCGTCGTGCAGAATCGTCGCGCGCCGCGCCGGCGTGTCAATGCCGTACGCGCCAAATTCTGGCAGGCCGTTGATAATGACAATGTCGTTGCCCTTGTAGCGCGCGCCGGACTGCAGCAGGCCCTTGTACTCGCACAGCGCGTTAACGAACCGGCCGGGTTCGTTCATCTGCAGCATGCGCTGAACGTAGTGGCCGTCAAAGGCGCGAGGGCGGACTGGCACGACCTGTGGGCGTTCAAAGTTGGCAACGGCGTCGTCGTTGTTGAACACGTCAACGTCGGCCGGTGGCTCGGCGTAGAACTGATCGTGGAACCACGTTGAAAACGTGATTGGCCTGCCAAGCGAGCGCACAGCCTCCTCGGCCATCGCCGGGTCGCGGCTGTACGTCATGACAAGCTGCGGCGGCAGGATGGTGACGGGAATATCATTCGGCAGCCCGGCGCCGAGTGCCGTCTCCCACTCAATGATGAGCCGTAGTTCGCCCATCGCCGACGGATGCAGCAGGGGCGCTGCGCGTAGAAACCCAAGGACATTCCGTAGCTCGACGACGGCCGTGGGTGTCGTCGCAACGTTGGCTGTCACCTGTGCCGCGTTGGGGCCGTCCTGCGTGAGAAACTTGAACATGGCAAAGTCGTAGTCGTTAATGGCATCCTCGCGGTTGTTGATGGCGAAGCCGTTCTTGGAGCACGTCAGGTTGCGCTGGACGGACACCTGCTCGTCATTCGTGTCCTGCAGGCCTTCGCGAAAGCAGGCAAGGCGGTTGTAAAAGCGCTGGCTGTCAACCTCGCGGCCGTTGGCCTCAAGCCTGACGTGGCGAATGAGGGAAAGCAGCCCAATCGTGTGGTGCACACTCGCGTTGCCGCCAGCGACGCAGCCGACGTTGACGAGGCGGAGGTTGGTGAGCACAGTCTCGGCGGGGTCCGCGATACGCCACTCGCTCTGGTAGTTGGAGTGCTGCCAGGGCTCGACGCGTCGGGTCTTGAGTGGCCCCGAGTAGGGCGGTACGGCGGATCCTGCGGCTGCCATAGCAATGGAATGGGAGTGTAAATCGGTGTAGAGGTACAAGGGTGCGTCAGGGCAAATGGCAGTGCCCGCCCCAGTTTCACAGTGTAACGGCATGTCGTGTATTCGCGTCATCTACGCAACAGGGCGATAAAACAAGGTACAAATGTTGGGCTGTGCCACAAAGGTGTTGCCGAGTGGGTCGGCGCCTTCGATGAAACGAAGTGAGATGCCAGCGTTAAACCGCACAGGGCCGGGAAAGCTGACCGTTACCGTCTGGCCACCTTCAACGCCAACGCTGCAGGTTGCCTGTGAGGCCATGCTGGCCGACCCCGCGTCGTCGTAAAGATGCACACTGGAGAAGGAGACGCCGCCGGATGCGAGAGAGAAGGACGCGCCGTACACGTCAACAGCACCTGTCCTTGTTGTTCCAATGTTACCCACGTTGTACTCAGACATCACGCTCATCTGCTGTGCCGTCGTCTGCAGAATGCCCTTGTCCGTTACTTTCACACGTTTTGGCGCCGTGCCATCCCACCCACTGGCCAGGGTGGCCATGTCAATCGCACGGCGTTGTACCACCTGCAGGTGTCCCTTGGCACGCGTGACAGTGGCCTCCGTCTGTCGGGGCCGCCGCGTTTCCAGCGTGAGGTAATGCGCGTCGTGTGTTTTGGGGATAACACTCATGGTGGCGTGCAAGCAGACCGGCTAAGTGAGAGACCAGGCCAACAAGAAAATGTAATGCAGGCGCGTCGTTTATGAATGTACTCTAGTGGCAAGCGAGGCAGGGCGCTAGACTAGGCCTGTGCCTGGCCGTAGATCTGGACGGTGGCGTGGGCCACAACGGTCATGAGGTACGGCGTGAGGTTGGAGATGGCGTCGGCACTGATCGTGACCGTGAACGGCACCCGGCTCACATCCATCGGCTGTCCCAGCGGGTAGCCGATAAGCCAGCCGTCGCTGGCCGCAATCCGCGCCTGGATCTGGCTGTTGAGGGGCGCACTGCCGAGCGACATGAGGCCTAGGCGGAGGGCCTCCATCTCATCGCGCACGGGCTTTGTGATGGGCCCGTTAATGGCGTCGTTGAGCGAAATCACAAGCGAGTTCAGGCCAATCAGCCGCTCCGTAATGAGGGAGTTTGCTGCCGCGTCTTGCAGTGCAATCTGGCTGCGAAACGCCATTGTAAAGCTGCGAACGTCGGCGGCGGGGAAGACGGTCGTAATGCTGGAGACGTTGGATGAAAGCGTGTGCTCCGACGTCATATAAGTGAGCGCCTGCACGGCCGCTGGCGCGTGTGTTGCAGCAATGGTGTTGTAGCGCAGACGGAGCCCCGTGATCCTGTAGCTAAAATCGACTTCGTTTAGCGCGGGGCCGTAAAACGCATCGGTCTCACGTGCAAGGCGAAACGTCGTGCGAATCTGGCCCGTGCGGGCAAACGAAATCGGCCCACTCGCCCTGTTCAGGATGATCTGCGGCGCAAAGCTGAACGTCGCGTCCTGCGTGTACGACCCCACTGGGTTGAAGTACACGGCGGGCGGGCCGGGCTCGTTGAGAATCCCAGTGTCGGTAACAACGGCGCCGTTCAGGTAAAGCAGGCCAACGTGCTCAATCGGCGTCCGGATGGCCGCGAGGTCGCTCTTCGTGGAAACGTCAACCTCTGTACGTGTGCCATCGACGGTCATGCGTACCGCCGTAGGGTACGCCCCGATGTTCTCAATCTGCCCGCGCGCCTCATTCGCCGTGTTTGTGCCGCGAATCAGCGCGTGGACGCCCACCTGCTTGTCAAGGTTGGCATGATCTTCGGCGTCGAGGACATTAATCTTATTGACAAAGTTGTTAATGCTGCACTCAATCGACCCCTCCAGCACGACCGTGCCTGGCACAATGGCACGGCCGTTGCCAGCAAACAGCGTAAACGACGGCTCGTCGCCGGCCGTGTACGTGCCCTTGTAGCCATCCGGCAGGACGTCATGCCACTGTACATCGAGAGGGGCGGGCACGTCGGGACCAGACATGGTGCGTGTGTGATAAGAACGTGGGAGGCAAGCGACAAGAGATGTACCGATGACGTGAAACGTGGGCAACTGACCCTGTCTTGCTACACACACCGAGCCAACGCGGGAATTTTAAAGATACGTTTATAGGACCTTTGCAATCGTTGTGCAACTTCTACGTGTCAAACTAGAGGGCTGGGCCGGGACCGCTGTCAATGCCCATCTCACTCAGCACAAGCGTCGACACCTGCTGGCCGTAGATAAGCAGGCGGCGGTTACCGGCACCGTTGTACGCCAGCTCCAGCTGCACAACGTGGTCGTTCTCCCCCTTCGGCTTGATGTGGAGAGGCACGACGGCCATTTTCAGTTGTGTGCCGGCCCTGGCCCGGTTGTACTTCACACCCGGCGCCGTCGCGTTTGTGACTGGCAGCAGCTCTGTGAGGTCGCGAAGGGACATGCCGGCGTTCCGGAAGCCACGCATGATAAGCTCCCTGTGGGCCGAGGTGCCAAAGTAGACAGGCGGCCCCTCGTACTCGTCGTCGATACTTATACGGTAGCCCTCCACGGCATCCTGCACAGACAGCAGCGACGCGCCGTTGAGCCACATGAGAAAAAGGTTCGGCGTACGATCGCTCGGCACCGTTACTGTCGTCGTGTAGTTTTCCTGCGCCGACATGCTGAGGTCGTGCAGCCTGTACGTCATGTAGCTAATGCTCTGCGGAATCTTGCCGTTCATGACGCGTGTCATCTGCAGCTCAACACGGACGTAAGCAACGCCCGTCTCCTGCAAAAAGCCGGGGTCCAGCCCCGGGACGACGCCGGGCGGATCGAAACTGTAGGGGTGGATCTGGGCACTGCCGTCTGTTGCATTGTTGGGCAGCGCCGTCGCCACCGTAACCACAATCTCGTACGTGTCTTCGTTGTCAACATCCCAATCCAGCTCAGTAATGTGCGTCTGGTACCCCTCTGCATCGCCGGCGTTGTCGTAGCTGATGACAACAGGCTGCCCGACGTAAAGCGGCGTCTGTGTGAGGTCACGAAAAATGCGCGTGAGACGAAACGTCGTCTCGCCTGCTGCAGGTGCGCCGTCAAGGTTGTACGTGTCGGTGTCGCCAAACCCGCCGTCGCGGGGCACAGCCGTAAAGGCGGCGGGGTTCTCCATCTCGAGCTCAAACGTTGTCTCGCCTGTCATCGCCGTGGGCCAGAGGCGCGGCTCATCCGTGCGCGCGAGATCCGTCAGGTCAGAGAGCGGGATGTCGACAACGCCGTCGCGGTCCGGCGAGAGGGCGTCGCCCCAGCTATGTTTCTCAAGAAACATGCCGCCGGCGCTGTTGGCGTAATCCATGTCGCCGTAGAGGCTTGTCACACCCTGGCCAACCTTCTCGTACCGGCTGCGCGTGTACTCGCTGAGTGTCCCCATGAGCGTGCTGTTGTAGCGGCGAACGTCAACAACGCCGTGCCGCTGATCCTGAATCTTCAGGTGCCGCACAACGGCGTTGTTGTGTATCGGGCGGCGGTCATCGGCCGTGAGGTACACGACGGTGCGGTCGATCCGATTGCCGACACCAAAATTTGGGTGCGTCTGCTGGGCAACATTCATCGTGACGCGAACACGACTCTGCGACAGGTCGTAGACGGCACCATCGTTGGGAATCGTCAGCCTGACATTGGGCCGCTGCCCCGTCACCGTCGTCCCAAACTCCGCGGGGAACGTCACAATCTGCGTCGCCATGATAAGGGCGCGGGAAAACAAATGGCAGAAGACGGTCACACAGGCGACACACAGGGAAAGTGAGGTTAGTTCGGTTGGTATTTGTAGATGTGCCTGCGCGGACGCAGGGCTTTGTGAGTTATAAAAGGTGGCAACGGTGGCAAACGAAATCAATCACTACGCCTACCGAAGGTCAACATCACAGTGCATTATGGCCACTGGACTAAGTTTTGGGGACCGTTAGCAATGTCACAACCCCAACGACAATCACGCAGCAGTAGTACAGCCGTGTATTCGAGCTTATGGGTTTTATCACTAATTTGACAGCCCAGCCTGAAAGGACTGGACGGCTGGCGCTGGCAGGTTTGGCATCTTGGGCTTCTTCCATGGCATTGCGCCGAGCGCCGTTGCCAGCCCAAGGATGCCCATTCCTATTTCACCAATGCCGGGGATGCCAGCCAGCGCCGTCTCGCCTGCCGCCAGACCGGCGTCCTCTGCGACGCTTTCGCCCGCAGCCTCGCCTGCAGCCTTGCCCAACGTCTTGCCAACATTCTCGCCCACCTTCTCGCCGACGGCTTTGCCCGATGTCCCTGCGACTGTCTCGACACCATTCGCAGCCTCAGCCGTGTCGCCTGGCGCGTTTTCAGCGGCGCTCTGCGTCAGCCGTGACGCAGAATCTCTTACTTCGCCTTCGCCTGCTGCCGCCGCGTCCTTCGCGGATCCCTGCAACGCATCTCTCGCCTGCTGCGCGACATCAAGCGCCTGCTGTGCCGTCTGTGCGTCGCTTCCCGGCGTGTTATGCTTCGCATCCTGCTCAACCGACAGACCAAGGCCAGCCGCGCCGCCGAGCACGTTACCCAGCCCGTCCTTTGCCTCGTTTAGAGCAAGCGTGCCGGCCTCCCGCCCGCCGACAATCGCGAGGTTTCGCCTGTTACTGCGACTGTCATGGGAGGCCTCGCTCGCAACAGCTGTCGCTACTGGTACTGTGCGCATAAGGCCACCAAAAAGGCCGCCCAGGGGGAACCTACTGCCACTTGCGCCGGTGGCCTCCTCTGGTGCAGCCGTTGGTTTTGCAGCTGGTGCCTCCGACGGCTTTGGCTGTAGCACCTCTGCTGTGGGATACGTCTCGCGCATAAACGAAGCCGCGTCTGGATCCTCGCCGTACTTGCTGCCGCCCGACGCCTGTGCTGTGTCGCCAGTCGCCGTTCGCTTCGCCGGTGACGCCTCCACGCCTGTCGGCACGGTCCGCTTCGCGTTTTGCTGCTGATCGCCGTTGCCGAGCCGCGCCAGTAGACTGTCGCCGCGGGCCGCCCCGGAATCCTCCGGGTTTCGTCGCAGTAGGGCGTTGACACGGTCGCGCGTGGCTGGCACGGATGTCGACGATGGCGGCGCTGGGTCTGGCACAGTGTCGTCAAAGGCGTCGACAACATGGGTGACATACGACCCACGTACCGGCTGTGCCGACGCGGCGTCTGCGCCAGACGATACGCGAGGCGACGGGCCATCGGGATCTGCCGCAAGCTCGGCATCCTTTGCCACAGCCTCCCGCTGTGTAGCCCACGGCGACGTTGTAAAGTGAGACGTCGGGCGCTCCCAGTTTGTAGAGACGGAGGACCGTGTGTCTGCCGCCGCACGGCCGGCCACCTCGGCCTCCCTGTCAGCCTGCAGGCCCCTCTGCATGTCACCAACGCTGTCTGTAAACCCCCTTTGCGTCCCGCCTGCAAAAAGGCTCGCCAGCGAATGACCACCCGACATGTAATTAAACGGCAGCGCCATACCGAACGTGTATAGGGTTAGGGAATGCCGGCTAAGTGGGGGGGGGGGAGGGCGACGTCTATTCCTCTTCTACCATGGCTGTGACGGGCACGCGCGGACGGGGGCGCAGCTCCTCCTCGTCCTGGAGCGGGTTTGACTGCCGAATGGTCGGGGGCTTTGGTACTGAAGCTGCCGCATTGTCTGCACCCTGTTGCGCCTGCTGTTGCGCCTGCTGCTGTGCCCGCTGGGCCGTGCTCGCCGCGTCCGCCGCCCGGCTCCGCACCGTGTCTGCTGCCGACGACACCGCACCTCTCGCAGTGCCCTGTGCCGTTTCAGCCGCGTCAGCAAGCGCCGCCTTGCCGCCCTTTGCGACTTTAACAACCTGCGTCGCACCTTTCACGCCAGCCGCCAGCTTCGCCGCGCGCTCTGGGCCGTACGCCCTCCCAACGCCACTTGCCAGCCAGTGGGCCGACGTGGGCAGTGCCCACTCCACGAGGCTGTTACGCAACTGCATACCAAGCTCCCGGCGCCCCTCTTTCGTCTGCAGCTGATTCGCAGCATTGATGGCAGCGCCACTGTCATCCCACGGCGTCAGGTTTGCATTGCCGGCTGCCATTGCGTGTTGTGGCGGTGTCAGGCGCGCAGTGTAACCGCTAAATGTGGCATTTTCCTTGTGGCCCGCTGCACCGATGAGTTCGCCGTCCACACCACAGACACAGACGCCGCGTCGCCCCTTTGTGCTTGTGCCCGCCCACCGCGACCTCGGCGCCCGCCGGACGATCGACGGCCTCTTGCAGACGTCACTGGACACGTGGAAGCTCGAGAAACAAGCCAAAAGGCACCCCACAGCAAAGTGAGCATGAGCCGGCGTCTGCAGCCTGCAAAGCGCGGCTATGACGTGGGCCGTGACGCTGAACTCGAGCAGCACAACATGAGCAAAAAAGAGCGACGGATTATGCGGCGAGCCATCAAGGCGCGCGCGGCAATGAAACAGCCACCACAAGCAGGGGCCGAGGCGAGCGACAAAGGAGAGACGGCAGAACCAGGCACAGTCGACATGACACAAAGGCCGGAGAACCCGCGCATTCTGCCGGTGAAGGATGGCTATGCGTCAAAGAAAATAAACCACTGGCTGTGGGACTTGCCGTTCCGGCTTGCGATGGTGGGCCGCAGTGAGGCCTCCGGCAAAACGACCTGGCTGCTCAACATGCTGCTGCGCTTCTACATGCCATCGCCGTGGAAAGGGCGGGACGTTTACATTATCAGCGGCACAGCCACCGCAGACAAAAAAGTAAGAATGCTGCAGCGACGCCTGGGCATCCCCGACGCCAACGTTTTTAGTCGGTACTCCGACGCCACGCTTGCGGGCATCTACAAGAAGATCAAGGAGAGGCACGAGAAGGCGCCACACGCGCACAGCCTTGTCCTGTTGGACGACATTACCTCAAACCTCAACGCCACACAGAACGGCGGCATCATGGGTGAAATGGCGTACGAAATGCGCCATCAGCTTGGCTCGCTCATTCTCCTCACACAAAAGTGGACGATGGTACCCACCGGCCTACGTGAAAACCTGTCAGGCGCAGTCGTCTGGGGCTGCGCACAGCGACAAGTGTCAGCGCTGGCAAACGACCTGAATCGCTTCGACAGCGCCAACGCGTTCTACAAAATGGTAAAGAACTGCACCAGCAGCCACCCCCACAACTTTCTTGTCGCCCGCCTCAACAAGCCCGTCAACGAGATGTACCTCGACACACATTTTCAACCCATTTTACCGCGAGGGGAGGGGCCCGACGACGAACAGGCTGAGCCAGACGACACGGACCTGCCAGCACCGAAGCGGAAAAAGGTCGCACCACACTAGTTCTCTCACGCCCCCCCCCCCATAACTGACGAATACACATAAACGTCTTTATTGCGCGTAGACTACAATCAACTAGACTCAAAAATGTCACTCTGGGAGAGGGCAGGAGGGATGGCATCAGAAGGTGGGGCCGCTTTCGCAGCCGCCTTCTGCGGTGGTTCTGGCTCCTCAAAAACATGGCGGTTGTGGATACGGGGCGGTGGTTTGGGAAGCTGCGACTTTTGAATCTGCTTTACACGGTGGGCGTAAAAGCCCGCCTCACTCTCCTCCTGCAGCATCGGGAGCAGGTTGTGGCGCTGCAATGCCGTCGCGTGTGGGCCATGCTTGTCCCCTCGCTGAAGAGCCATAACCAGCAGTGGCGGGAGAACCGGGTAAATGGACACGATATGGACCTCAGTGTGTTGTTCCCAGCACGCTCAGGGGCAGGTTGGTGCCCGGCTGCTGCAACACACGAGATACGTCACGCTTCGACGGCTTCTTGTGCGCGCCCTTTTTGCTCTTCGCCTTGGCTGTCGCACCGCGATAGCCCGGCACCAGCGGCGCAGGCGAGGGCTGTTGCGACGCGCTGCGCTCGTGACGACGCTTGACGTCTTGTGTGCCACCCACAGACATCCGCACGGTAGAATGCTTCCCCTTCCGCTTGCTGCCCTTCTTCGCCTTCATCGCCTTGGCACGAATATCCTTGAGGTAACGACCCATAGTGCTGTCAAAGAAAGGGAAGAGGGCTAAATGCAGTCATTTAGCGTCAATACCAGAAGACACACGCCCCCGCGACACAATGGCAGAACGCAGCGTGCGCATTGGGCAGGAGGAGGATGCCAGCGACGCACGACGAAGCAGCGCCGACGACCTTACAGCCGACCAGAGCTTGCGTCTGGGATACCTTTTTGAAAACACGGCCGCGTGGAGCATCTTGGGCTTTCGCGATGCGATTACACAGGCGCGGCGGGATGGCACGACACTTCCCGGCACGGACAAGCCCGTCATCAAACCAGGAGAACGCTTTAGCCGTGCGACGGTAACGTCGTTTCTCAACTCGTACGGCGAGCGCGACGAGCGCTTCGGCCAGCAGAATCGCCGGGAGGGCTTCGGCCTAAAAAAGGGGGAGAAACGGCCCGACAGGCCACGCAGTATCAGGCGTGAGAGCAGCATCTGGGTCCCGGCACCGCGCGTACAGTACCAGATGGACATCGCGTATTACAACCACTACATGAAATTTGACGAGAACGGCGACTACGACACATCACTCACGGCAGCAGAGACACCGAAAAACAGCTACGCCTACGCATTAGGCGTGATTGATGTCAACTCGCGCTACGCCATGGTGGTACCACTGCGCAACCGCAACCAGGGCCCAGGTTCTGACTTGCGGGAGGGTTTCCTAAAAATCATGGCAGAGATGGGTGTGCCGGAGCGGATGAACGCGGACAACGAGTTCAAACACCCGTGGTGGAAACAATGGGCAGAGGAGAACGACGTGGCATGGCAGCTGTCAGACCCGGATAACGCCATCAACAACAAGAATGCGATCATCGAGAGCTTTTGGAAGGTGTTTACGAAAATCATCGTAAAGTTTCAATTTCTCCACAAGCCGTGGAATGAGATGCTCGACAGGCTGTTGCAGGCGTACAACACCAAGAAGCACTTTACCACACATGAGCGGCCGATTGACATTTGGAAGGGCGAGGTGCCCAACCGCCAAACCATCCAGGTGGCGCAGCCCAGACTTAAGGTTGGCAGCTACGTACGCTACCTGCTGAAGAAAAAGAATTTTAAGAAGAATACCGAGGCGTCCTACTCCGCCGACGTGTATGTCATCACAGGGCACCCAACGGACCGTACAAAAAGCTGGCTGCTGCAAAACACCCGGACTGGCGAGCCCAGCAAGCGGGCGTACTCGGAGTTGGAACTTAAGCAGGTGCAAAAGCCAACTGACACCGGCCCCCTCGTAAGCCGCCCGCGAAAGCTCGGCACAGCCACAGCAGCGCTGCAGGCAATGGCAGGCGAGGAGGTCACTGCGGCACCAGCACCGCCAGTCGGTACGCAGGAGAAGGCGAGCCGCAAGCAGAAAAAGGTGCAACAGGAACTGACACAGCTAAAAGTAACAAACGCCGGACCAAAGGCCGCGGCTGGGAAGGTTGCTGGCAAACGCAAGCGCAAACCTACGGCAAAAGCAGCCGCGGCAGCACAGGAGAAAGCAGAAGCGGCAGCGCCACCGGCTACGAAAAAGACACCGCCCCCCAAAAAGAAGGCGGCGACAACAAAAAAAAAAGCAGCGGCGCCAGCGACGAAAGCCAAGAAGAAGGCACCGGCCACACCAAAGGCGAAGACGCAGACGAAGAAGAGGGCTCCGGCGGCGACGAAAAAGGCCAAGCCAAAGACAACAACAAAAGCCGCACCGAAAAAGACAGCAAAGCGAGTAACGCGTACAGCCGCAGCGGCAGAGGCTGCAGAGGAGCCGGATGCAAAACGAGCCAAGCCAGCACAGGCCAAAAAGAAAACAAAGAAAGCTGCGCCTAAGAAAAAGGCAAAGTAGTATTTCTGTGTTCGTGTATTTTGAATCCTAACGCGAGTAAACGAATCTAAACCCATCATACCCACACAGCTGGGTCTGGACGCCGTGGATCCGAAAGCGACCCGAGGGAGCGGGCCCTGGAACGTGTGATGGGGCCGGTCATACGTGGAGATGGGGGAGGCTGCTCCGCTGTCGGTGCTGGTGTTGGTGTCCCAGCAACAACACAGTCGGAGCAGCACATCTGGCAGCGCCGAATGCGCACGGCGACGGCACCGATCGCGGCCACGACAGCCATGGCGATGGTAACAATCGCGGCAATCAGCTCGCCGTTCGCCATAGCAGACGTTCAATGAAGTCACACACAAGGGCAAGAATAGAACACCCTACAACGAACTGAAGCAGCCTACTTAGCTCCCGGTCAATAGGTGCCATACGAGGTGAAGAGCAGAAGGAAAATGAGACCTCAGAGCTGCAAAGCCAAGGGCCGCCGATTTCAACAGGCGCTGGCTGCCGATATTCGCAGGCGCTTCCAGCTGCCAGAATGTGATGTCGTCTCTACCTCGATGGGTGCGCAGGGGGCAGATGTACAGCTGTCCGCCGCAGCACGGGCCTGTTTTCCATTCGCCATAGAGGCCAAGAACACGGAACGACCGGCGCTGCCAGCGGCATGGCGACAGGCACTGTCTCACACGCACGCGTCATCACTACTACCAATGGTCTGTTTTAAAGGAAACCGGTGCCCACCCGTCGCCGTGGTGTGCGAGCGCGGCCTTGAGCAGCTTGGACACAACGAAACTGTCGCAACACATTTCCCCCGTTTTCCGCTGGCCCTCTCAGAGGCCCGACGTGGCACGCCTTCCCGGTTTGAATACAGCTTAAGTAAATCATGCAAAATTCTTTTATTCTGTGTGCCATGGGACATGATAGTGGGACCGACGTCATAAACAATAGACCCCTACGCCTTTGCATTGAAAAAAGGACTACGCACGAGAAGTGTCATGTGAGACGGCCCATTAAGACTCAATGGCGTCCTGTCGCCGTTCAGCAAGCGAAAGCGAAACCGACGCGCTGTGATTGGGTGGGCGTTGTTCACACGCAGGTACGTCGGCACAGAGGCAGACCACTGCATGGGGTTGTCCTCCGGCCGCGGTGGTGTCACAACGGCGATAAGAGAGTACACCCCACTGCCATCGGCCTGATCTGTTGACATGATGTGGGCCCGCGTGTGGAATGGCTCATCACACGCCACCATGATCGACTCCGAGTCGTAGTGAGAAGCGTACAACTCGGGAAAGATGTAAAAGAATGCGTATGGATCGCCATCAACCTGGCCCGACGCCCATGTCACAGGGCCGAACTGCTTGTCGATACCCTGTTGAATCAACCCGAGATACGACGCCAGTTCATCTGACATCTTGAGGGTAATCGCATTTGGGTTGTTCCGAAACACGCAAACTGCACCAAGAAACTCGTTCCCGTCCGGTGTTATTGCAGGGGGGTCTGGCGCAGGCAACGGGCCATCTTCCAGAATGTTCTTGCAGATGTACCGACAGTTGAGCAGCCTCACATTGAAATTCGAAGGCGTTTCAATCACGTACGCTGCGTAGAGCTCAGCCGTGGGATCGTCAAAGCCAACAATAACCGGGCGTCTGTCCAACGTAACAGGTTCCCCGAGGTCGCCATAAGCAATGATCTCAAAGAGATTGCCGAAACGACGAACCTCAATCAAACTGAAGTCGAGATCGGGATTGAACTGGACGATAGAAGCGCCATCCTTGTAGACTGTGAACTGACGTGCTGCTTTCTCGTAGCGGAATCCGTAGACAAAATCCGATGCATCTTCCGTGATGGGAAACGCCGCCAGGTCTGGGTCGTGGATGGCAGTAAATCCCCAGCCAACAGTCGCACTAATGTCAGCCTGGGTGTAGTCGAAGCTCGCGCGTACAAACGAAACGTCGCCCACTGGGAAATTTCCCAGTACAAAGCAGGGATCATCTGGGGCATCCGCATCGCGCTCAATGACGCGGAAATCATCAGCTGCGGGATCAGCAACGCCGCGATCAAGAAGTACCCAGGCAGGTGTACGCGCGTCTTCATCAAAGTACCGCTCAATGCCGTAGGTTATCTTGCCAAAGTTCCTGCCAAACGAGAGGTTCATGCCCATGTCGAATCCAGAGTACTGCAGGCCGAGCGTAAACGAATCTTTCATCGTAAGCAAGAAATCATCAAACTTGGATGCCAATACTGGGCCGCGAGGCAAGAAAGCCTCGCGAAGCTGTCCTTCAGTAAACGTGAAGACAATGTTACGATTGCCGTCGTCGAGCACCAGTACCTTGCGGTTTGGAGAACACGTCAGAGACGCAAGTGCTACCTCTGCGTGTGCGGGAATTTTCACGTCTTCTGTTGACACAAAGTCAAAGATGGAACTGCCGGCGTTTGATGTAAACCGCATGAACAGATCGGCAGTGTTCATGTCCGAGAACGGCTGAATCGCACCGCTAGCCATGATGCTGTAACAACAAACAAACAACTCAAATGAAACCCGAAGGAGGCTAACTAACACGAGATGAAGCAACCCAAAGATAAAATAAGAAGCCAAGCGGAGAGAGGAGAGGGGACCGCGCAAGCACCTGATATAATTATGACGTCACTCTAGATATTAATTATGACATCA
>Ga0136604_1000312_pt1 | contig 25618 bp, 21 predicted proteins | sample AntRauFillE10628_FD_104928 | JGI IMG/M metagenome (GOLD analysis project Ga0136604, IMG submission 104928) | Saline lake microbial communities from Rauer Islands, Antarctica - Metagenome Filla E10 #628 | ecosystem: Environmental > Aquatic > Non-marine Saline and Alkaline > Saline | place...
ATCACTACGCTCCCCTTCTCAAGATCCAAGGACAGAATTCAAAAGCACAGAGTTCAGGACAGACATGGACTCTTTGGGTGATCTTAAAATTGATGAATGGTACCCAGGTGTCGTCACAAATATCACTCAGTTTGGTGCCTTCGTCGATATAGGGCTTAAAGAAAATGGTCTCCTTCACGTTTCTCAAATTGCAGATCGTTTTATTGAAAATGCGCTGGAAGTCCTTAAAGTAGGAGAAGAAATTAAAGTGCGCGTGATGGAAGTGGACCTGGAGAGAAAAAGAATTTCTTTATCCTGTAAGTCACCAGAGTCTTCAGAATCGAGACAAAAAGGTCATGCCGCAGCAGCACGCAAAAAAGATCAACAGACCAATACAAATCATTCTAAAAAACATGATAAAAAAGAGGTACCACTTAAGAACAACGCTTTTGCGGCCTTAAAGGATTTTAAAGTAAAATAGAGTTTGGAATTAACCCACTGAGCGCACAGTTTCTAGAAAGTTATTGTCGCGCTTAAACTGGTAAAGAGAAAAGAAAGAAAAGACAAGAGAGATCCCAAAAGGAACAAGAAAAGACACGGCGATACCAACAGGTGTAATGTGAACAGGGATCTTTCGATCAACGAAGCCGGCAGGCATGACGTTGCCACCATACTCATCCAAGACGAAAAGCGCCAATGCCCCAAAAATAAGACCTGAAACAACAGAGATAAGACTCATCGCTGTTAAAAAATAAGCATTCGCCTTATCAAGCTGGGCGCGAGACGCGCCAAGAATCCAAAAGCTGGCGAGATCAACTCTGATTTTATTAAAAAAGATCATTAGGCCAGATGTAATGCATAAAGACACAAGCATTGTCATCGCCATAAAAAGAAAAACCATGACAGAAGTCTCTAGTCTTAAGGCCCATACTAGCGTTTGGTTTTGATCCTCCCAACTTAAGAGGCGAGCAGCAAATCCTTTCGGAAATTTTTCGTCAAGATAGGCCCTCAGATCTGAAAGAGACCAGTCACCATAAAGTCGTACACGATTAATCCCACGATCTCGAACGAGATTTTGAACTAAACTTAAACGAGTCCAAGCGTGTAAACTATCTGCTTGGGGTACATTCGATCGAACCATATCCTGTACAGTTGCACTTACGGCCCTTGGGACATCTCCCAATAAAACTGTATCAGTATGGGCAGGACTCATGAGCCGAACGGACTGAGAGCGCGTGGTTCTAATTTTATAGGCCAGATCTGGTCCTAAAATAAGCTCTGTTTTTTCAGGGCCTTCATCTGGAGGATTAATAGCGTGGGCCATAAATTTAGGTCGATGAAATTGAAAGTCTTGACCATGTAAAATAACGGGTGAGACGTACTCCGCATGTCTAATCAAAACTTCGACCTCATATTCAGGAATAAAAAATTGCTCTTCACTAGCATAATCTGCAAGCGCCATAAGTAGCTTGTCATTTTTTACTTTTGAAGAAGAGTCAACCTCAAAAACGGCTTGACCAAAAACGCCTTGAGAGCGGCCGATCAACTTATGCTGCAGTCCACCCATTGTACTTTGTAAAACAAGCAGGGCAAAAGCAGAAATGAAAAGGCCAACGACGGCGAGGATAAGCAGCCGTTGACGTTCTTTTGAGAAAAAAATATGGCCAAGAAAATGACCTAAATATTGCTTCAGCACAATTTAATCAACCTAGATGTCGTAGAACTTTTTCTTTTTCTCAACTAGATTTTTCAAAAAATCGCTCGGCGTATATCTTGCTTGGTCAACTGACTCAGCATACTTCAATAAAGAGTCGTAAATTCGATCAAGACCTTCTGAGTCTGCATAACGCAAGAGACCTCCTCTAAAAGGAGGAAAGCCTATTCCAAAGATAAGACCCAGATCGACAGTCTTCGCATCATCAACAATCCCATCTGCCAGAACATTTGAGGCCTCATTAATCATAGGAAGAAAAACACGCATCTGGATATCGACTTCACTCATCTTCTTTTCACTCTTAGGCAGCAGCTTCAACGTTTCTTCGTTAATCTCGCCTTGCTTGCCATTCTCATCGTAAAGATAAAAACCTTTATCTGTTTTGCGGCCATCAAGTCCAGCTTCAGACATACGAGCAGAAAGTGAACTAGGATGTGCACGCTCTCCAAGACCTTCGTGAAGGATCTTTCCAACCTTAACGGCCACATCAATCCCTACTTCGTCGAGCAAGCGACAAGGCCCCATAGGCATACCAAAATTGGTGCAAGCTTGATCGAGGTCTTCAATTGAAACACCTTCTTCAAGTAAAAAGCCTGCTTCATTTAGAAAAGGCATAAGAATTCTATTAACTAAAAACCCTGGCCCATCTTTAACTAGAACGGGTGTCTTTTTAACTTTTAAAACCCATTTATAAAGGGCCTCAAGAGTTTCAGGGGCAACATTATCGTGAGTGATAATTTCGACTAAAGGCATCTGATGAACAGGATTAAAAAAGTGAAGCCCTGCAAACCGCTCTGGTTTTTCTAAGGCCGTGGACATCTCCTTAACACTTAAAGATGAAGTATTTGAGGTCAGTATTGCATCTTCACGCATATAAGTTTCTGCTTCACTAAAGGCCTTCTTCTTAATATCCATTTTCTCTACAACGGCCTCAATGAGAAGGTCGGCTTTTTTAAAAGCAGAGAAATCGAGTTGTGGACGGATCGAGCGAATTTTTCTTTCGAAGTCTTCACTTGAGATTTTCTTACGTTTCAAGGCCCCACGAAAATTCTCCGAGGCCTGCTTAAGGCCTAGTTCCAAGGCCTCATTATTAAGATCTTTCATAATAGGATTCATGCCAGCATCGGCCATAAGCCAAGCAATGCCGCCTCCCATTGTCCCAGCACCTAAGGCCACGCCTTTATTAAGTGTAGGGAGTTCTTTTTCAGATTTTGGCCCAGGATATTTTTTCGCCGATTCCATCATAAAAAAGAGATGCTGAAGGTTTTGACTCTGTTCTCCCAAACAAAGCTCTCCAAAAGCTTGGGCCTCAGTATCGAGGTATGAAGCGCGGCTTTTCATCGCCCCTGCTTCCATAACATCTAGAATTTTGAGGGGAGCTTGGTAAAAACCTTTCGTTTTTTTCAAGACGCTTTCTCTCGCCTTTTGAAAAATAATCTTTTTTGCTAAGAAATTATCACTCGCCATTTGCCCAAGAGACTCAGTAAAAGAAGTCTTTTTCTCGCTCTTTTTAAAATGTTTCGGCGCCATTTTGAGAAGGTTCTCTTTGGGATAAACCTCATCCACAAGAGACATTTTCTTGGCCTTACGCGAATTCACATTTTTACCGCTTAAGATCAAGTCTAGCGCAGTGGGAAGTCCCACTTTCTTAGGCAGACGGAAAGTCCCTCCAAAGCCAGGAATAAGCCCTAACTTAACTTCGGGAAGGCCAAAATTTGTCTTTTTATTATCACTGCAAATGATACTTTTACAGGCCAAAACGAGCTCAGTTCCGCCGCCTAAACAGACACCATCCACACAGGCCACTGTAGGCATCGAAAGATCTTCAATTTGGTTGTAAAGGCCTTGCCCTCTCTCAGCGCCAGAAGCCGCTTCTGCCTCAGTTTGCATCGAGTTAATAAGATTGATATCTGCTCCGGCCAAAAAACAGCCTGGTGTATGTGAATGAAAAACAACACCACTTAGTTCTTTACCATTGGACTGGAGATGCTCAACGATCTTTTGGAGCTCATCTAATGTGGGCCCATCCAAGACAGTCATCGATTTTTTACTTTTGTAACCAAAACCAAGATAAGCAATCGAGTCACTCACCTCAAAGCTAATTTTTTTTGTTTCTATAGGTTTCATATATGCTCCACTAGATTTTATCTTTTAAGGTTCTCAATCACACAAGCGCCGCCTTGGCCGCCGCCAATACAAAGAGAGGCCAAACCGTATTTGGCCTTGCGACGCTTCAACTCGTGCATCAAGGTGATGACAATTCGGCTTCCGGTTGATCCCACGGGATGTCCGAGTGCCACACCTCCACCATTAACATTAAACTTATCTGGGTCAATTTCACCAAGGGCCTTAACGCCAAAACGAGAGGCGATTTTTTCATCTTTAAAGCCTTGTTTGACGGCCAAAATTTGGGCCGCAAAAGCTTCATTGATTTCAATTAAGTCCATCTCTTGCAGCTTCATCTTTGTACGATCTAAAACTCCATGAGAAGCGAGTAATGGACCCATGCCCATTCTCTCAGGCTCAAGTCCGTGGAAATGGTAATCAACAATACGTGCCATAGGTTCAAGGTTATATTTTTTAAGCGCTTCTTCACTGACAACAAGCAATGCAGAGCCGCCGTCTGTGATTGGGCAGCTGTTTCCAACAGTTACACTCCCAGACTTTTTCTCAAAATAAGGTCTCATCTTGGCGAGACCTTCAACTGTCGAATCACTTCGTGGCCCAACATCTTCTCTTAGTAGTTTGTCGCGTTTTGGCCCGTAAACTAAAGGCAAGATTTCGTCTTCGAACTTACCTTCTTTAGTCGCCGTTACAGCTTTATGATGCGATTCATTGGCAAACTCGTCTTGTTGCTCACGAGTAATACCAAATTCTCGGGCCAAAACTTCAGCAGTGTTGCCCATGTTCATCCCGCAAAATGGGTCAGTTAAGCCCTGCTCGATAGCGACAATAGGCGTAAGATAGGGAGGGCGAAATGAACTCATCACTTTGAGTTTTTCGGATACTGACTTGGCCTTCATTAAATTTGCAAAAAGATCAGTCATTTCTTTACCGTAAATAAGTGGCATTTGTGACATTGACTCCACCCCACCGGCGGCAATCACTTCACTTCGCCCACTCGCCACTTTTAAAAAAGCTTGAGAAAGGGCCTCCATTCCAGATGCGCAATTTCGGTGCACCGTGTAGCCACTCGTTTTTTTATGTAAACCGGCCTCAAGACCAATAACCCGACCAATATTGGGGTATTTGGGAGGATTCCCTACATTCCCCATAATAACTTCATCGACTTCGTCGTATGGGATGAGGGCCTCTTCGACGAGCTGCCGAACAAGGTAGGCACCAAGATAAGGGGCCGCGACATCTTTAAGCGCTGTTCCGGCCTTGGCCTGTGGTGAACGCAGACCATTGACGATATAGACGTCTCGCATGCAATTGCTCCTTCTTAAAAATCGCTATTGATTCATCATTGAAATACAAAAAGGAGTGTAAACTAAGCCTGGCGCAAGATAAAGCTCAAAGCGTTGAATGCTTTTGACAATACTTTAAACAAAAAAAAACCCTACTCGAAGAGTAGGGCTTAGTATTGTTTAGATTGTTGCGTCATTCATCTAGAACATGAAAACGATACCAGCGTTGATTGAAAAGAAGTCGGCCTCTTCAATGGCCTGCCCAATATCTTCAAGTCTTTTCTGATCTGGATTTTGGAAACCATTAGTATTAGACTTCGAGTTAAACCCACCTGTTAAGCCTTTATTGTAGCGAAAGTCGAGCTGCGCACCAAAGTTTTCACTAAGAACAACCTCTGAGCCAAACATGGCCGTCGCGCTGATATAGCTAGAAGAGTAGCCTTCTCCACCAAACTGAGTTCCTTGGTAGCTATATCCTTGACCGTCGTCATTGTACTCAAGACCTGAACGGTTGTAAGACAAGCCGGCAGACACGAAAGGACGTATTTTGTTCTCTACTGTGAAGTAGTATTTCCCTGAGACTTCCATTTGGAGGCGGTCGTAGCTCATTTCACGACCATAATTACCGTAGAATGAATTATAGTCGATAATCTCCATTGTCGCGTAATTAAGACCAAAGCCGGCGGCAAAGTTTGAAGAAACCATTGTTTCAAACGAGAGTCCAATGTTTAGGTTACTTTCAAAATCAAATTCTGTGCCGTTGACGTTAAGGATTCCAAAAGTAGGAATAATCTTATTCGCCTTTTGTGCTTTAGGCTCGGGAGCAGGCGCTTCAACTTTTTGAGTGGCCGCTTGTTTATTTGAAACAGTGTCGAGGTTGTTCATGCCATCTGTAAAAGCACGTTGAAGCTGCTTAGTGAGCTTGGCCTCTTCTTTGATTCTAATGTCTTCGATCTTCTTATCGACCATCTGACCGTTTCTGTCTTCAAGCTTACGACGCATGTCGGCCATGCGATCAGCTGCCGTCTTCTTAGGCTTTTCACTGTAATAGCCATCGATGTTGAGTTGCTCTGACTCAAGAACATTATCTGTCTCAAACAAGAGGTCATCTTGAGCATAAACAACGGCTTGAGATGTAATCAGTAAACCGAGAAGGCTTTGGGCCATAATCCAGGTTTTGACACTTTTGGTTTTCATTTCTATCTCCTTACTCTTGCCAGTTACCCAAAAGGGGGCCAGCACGATTTAATGCATAACATAAATTCAATACTGTTATATCAAACTGACAAAAAGTTTCACTAAATTGAGCGTATCAATGTAATCTTTACAGCGGTGCGTCAATACTGAACAGTGAGGAAAATGTGTTTTCAGTGGGTTAGGTTAAAGTTGAAGAGGATAATAGCGAAGATTTCCAAAATTATAACTTCTCTCAAGAGTACAGATCAGACTCGGCGAATTTTCGTTACAGTTTTCGGCTTCTCCAATCACAAAAATCTTAATCTGCTTCATCAGAGTAACGGCCAAGGAAATCACTACAATCAACATAAGCATATATTCAATAGTAGTCTGTCCACGAGATTTTAACTTCATGACTTCATTCTAGCTTAAAGTGTATAATAACCGCAATTAAGCGAAGTTTTTTGCCTCTTTTATGGCCACCAGGCCAGAAAAAAGACCCATTGATCGTTTATTGAGCGGTCCATAATAATACACATTTCTAAGGAGCTTCTTCTGACCTGGCCCAGAAGCATCAACTAGGCCAATCCCTTGAAATCGAGGGTCACGATCTGAACTGACCCAAATTTCAGGACCTAACTCCACACTTTCGTGTAGCAAATGCTTTTCATAATCACCGATCCAGGGCCTGAGCCAATCTTTGAGCTTAACTCGCAGATTTTTGAGAACAAAATCTGTTTTTAGCCCTGGCTCATGAGAGATGGGAACTAAAATATCCATACTCTCTGCATGAAAATCGACCATCCACCAAGGTCCATCAGTTCCAAGATCCTTATATTGCGTTCCCATTATACGCTGTCCTTTAAGCCTCTCTAAAATAGAAGGGTCTAACTTCCATGTTAAGTTAAGACCACGGTAGCGCTCGAGAGACTCGGCCGCTCGAAAAGGCGTTTTCTCAAAGCCTGAGCCGAAAAAACTAATCATCTCGGGATGTATGATGCCATCAAAGCTGGCCAACTCTATACACCATGGGGCCCTATTGTGAAATTTCCATTCTCTCACACTCGTCGACTTGAATTGTCCTCCGTGCTGACGGCAAAGTTCCAAGAGCTCGGCATTAAGTGAAGTTTCATTAAGTTCATAGCGAGGGGCCAATAAAGAAAGCATGAGGTGAAAAAGCTCCAACTCCGCTAGGTTTCTAGTCATTTGTTGTTGGTAATAACTGCGCCAAAGATAAAGATGAGCAACAAAGTCTTTAGACATCACTTGTTTTTTAAAAGCATCAAAGAAAACTTTTATTTTTTCCGGGCATTGATTTAGAAATAAGTTAAAGTTCAGCTGCTCAATACCGTCAACCCTAACAGCACTCGTTGCTATCCTTTTACTAGTAGCATAAAACAACTCATCAAATTGCTCCGCCAAAGACTTATCACTCATTATCTCTTGGCAGTATTCGACGGCCCCGCCATCAAAGAGCTCAGGAAACTTTCTATTTAATTCAACCAAGTTTTGCCAAGGTTTACGACCTAATAAAAGCTGACTCCTTTCAACACAAAAACGTAAGGGTGCATGACGTAAAAACTGAGAGACATTAATAAGAGGATCTAATCCTTCATCTTTTCCAAAAACTTCCAAAAAGTTTTTTTCTAGCTCACCTAAGTTTTGAGAATAAAGGCGGCCGTAATGAAGCCTCTCATCTTCTATCAAGAGAATTTTCTTTTGCGATTTAAGTAATCCGATACCTAGCATGCAAGAAAGGGAATTGTTGCCAATCAAGACATTGTTAAAATGTTTATCTAAGATGGCCATAATTAATCCTTGCGCCTAAAAAGGAAGCTTCTGGCCTCTTTAAGCTTACTCAACTCTTTCTCATACAGGCCTTCATAATAGGAAGCTGGCATGACCTTGGCAACTGATTCATGAGCTATGTTTCGATCAAGCTCAAGAGAAGTCTCAAGACTCTCCAAAACTTGTAAGCTCTGTGGTGATTCATACTCGATCAGCTCGACTTCAGTGGAGCGGTGTATTTTAGGACCACAATAGACGAAAGAAGTGGCCAGGTAAGGCTCGAGCACAGAATGCACAGAGCGACCAAAACCGCCTCCAATGTAGGCGTGACCAAAAAGAGGGTAAAGTTCGAGCAAAATCCCTCTCTCTACGAGGATCAACACTCTACGGGCCTGGATAGCGCTAACTAATTCTGATAGCGGCGTCTCATGGTCACAAACGAAAACCTCTTGGTCATCTTTTATCTGCTTTTTCAAAGATTCAATACTTTCAGCGCTTAGGTCGTGCGGGGCCAAAACAACAAGAGGTCTTAACTTGGTTACCCTAAGAGTGTTCTTAAGAACTTCCAGGTCTGATATCCAGGCGGAGCCAAAAATCAAGCGTTGGTCTTTACTCGTATTCTCTTCAATGGCCTTAATGAAATGATTAAGATGTCTTTGCTCTAACGTGTGTCTGAAATTTTTTAGGCGCCAGAGAATTTGTAAGGCACGGGCCTCGTAACTCCAAAGCTTTGTGAGTTTTAAACCTAATTTAAGAAAACGCTTTTTCTCAAACCCCGAGGCCAAGCAGATTCGATCAAAGTTATCATACAACCAAGCAAGAGTAACAAAAGGAATTGTACCTTCCTTTTGAAGTACTTTTTGCTTATTTTTCAGGCTGGCCGATAAAAGGGTGAACTGACCCCCTTGAGTATTAAGACCTCGACCTAAAAGGATGAGTTCTGGAAAAAAGTCATATCGGCACATAACTAGATCTCGAGCACTTACCCATGAGTCTAAGCGTTTATAAGTGAGTAAAGGCAGCCGCCAAAATCGAATGAGACTAGAGTCAAGACCCTCTTTAGACTGGGTCACCCTTTTTTCTAAAGACTCAGATGTATAAAGAACTTCCGTTTTAAGGCCCTCTCTTAAATCTTCTAAGATAAACGGCCATGCCTGCTCCCACTCACCTTCACTTGAAACATGGTAACAGCGCTGGGCCTTTTCATCCGTGCTCGAGAACGAAACTTGAAACGCATCACCAGAAGAATTGTTTTTAAGTTCGAAGTTCCATCTTCTTCGCAATGACGGAAAGATTTGGACGTTTATAAAAATAAACGGGTGAACAATTATTCGAAGTCCTATATAGATAAGATAGACTAGAGGCAAAAACAGCTCCTCGGGCAAAAGAAACAGTATGCCAGAGGCCTGACACGGTGGCAAAATTAGGTGGTAAATCATGTCTTGGATTCAAAAATACTCAGGCCTCATAGGAATCGCTATCTTTGCCATGCTTTTCTTTATGCCACTGGACCTGACCTACCGCGCGCAAACATTTCTTGCCATTTTTAGTGTCGTCGTCTTTCTCTGGCTTTTTACAGAGGTTCCTCTCTTTATCTCAGGACTACTTGGTATTACTGCGGCCGTTATTTTTGGCGTGAGCTCTGCCCAAGAAGCATTGGCCCCCTTTTCTAATCCCATTATCTTTTTGTTTCTAAGTGGTTTTTTATTCGCCAAAGCACTAGAAGCGACAGAGCTAGACCAAAGACTGGCCTATACAATCTTATCTTTGCCCCAAGTGAGAAATTCTTCGAGAAAGACGGTTTTGGCCTTTTTGAGCTTGGCCTTTGTTTTGTCCATGTGGATTTCCAATACGGCGGCCGTCGCCATGCTCCTCCCTTTGTCTTATGGTGTGATAAAAAAAATGGAGCGTGACTTTCAAATTAACTCTCCCGAATTTAAAGAAAGATTTCTTCTCTCAGTCGCCTATAGCGCTACACTTGGTGGATGTGTCACGCCAGTGGGATCCCCTCCAAATGTTATTGCCATGGGCTTTTTGAACTCGCTGGCCTCAGTTCATTTAAGCTTTCTGGGTTGGATGGGCCTAACCGCTCCTTTTGCCCTAGCTCTCTTTTTTTGGGTCTATTTAAGCTGTGTAAAATCCCTTCCAAAAGATAAACAGTCCCATTTGAAAATTGAGGTTCCCGAATTTCGTAAACTTAAGCCTGATCAGCGAATCGTGATGCTGCTTTTTTCTCTTTGCGTGTTTTTCTGGATCACCCCTGGGCTTGTAAGCTTAATAGTGGGACAAGAAACACAGCTTGGCCTATTTTTAAAACAAAACCTCACATCGGCCATTGTTGGACTTTTCTTTGCTAGCTTTCTCTTTATTTTTCCGCTCTATCATAAAGAGAAAATCCTACAATCTCACCACGCTAGTACTGTTGATTGGCCTTCTCTTTTACTTTTTGGGGCCGGACTCTCTCTTGGAGGCATTCTTTTTGAGACAGGCCTGGCCCAAACATTCGCTGATCAGCTCAGTATTGGTGAATCCGCTTTTAACTCCAAGCTTATCTTTGTGCTATTAATTGTTTGTACAATTTTTTTTACAGAGCTGGCCTCAAATACCGCTTCTGCCAATATTATTTTGCCCGTGATGCTCACTTTGGGCATGCCACTCAATCTATCCGCTACCACCATGGCCGTGATTTTTGCTTTAGCTTGCAACAGTGCTTTCATGTTGCCCGTTGCAACCCCACCGAATGTGATCATCTATGGCACTAAATTAGTCAGAAAGTCCTTCATGGCAAAAACGGGCCTTCTCTTTAACCTTGGCGCCTGGTTATTATTAGCGATAGGTTTCATATCCTTCTCGTAACCATCTAAAATCACGTGAGTACATAAAAGAGATAGAGAGTATTTTTCCCTTTTTTTATTTGGCCTAAAATTTTGTCCTCTTTACACCGATAAATCCTTAGAAAATGTCTTTCGTGGACAGAGGTAAGAGTATGGGACAAACGGCCAAAATTTCTAATCATGTGATTCAAGAAATTGATGAGCTCATCTGTAATCCAGAAGAGCTAGATCAACATGCTGCTGTTTTTGATATCAAAATTGGCGAAGAGAGCTATGGTCCCATTGAAGCCGAGCAACTCAAAGATTTTTTCCTTATTCATAATGAACTGGCGGACCAGACCCAAGTGAAAAGAACGAATGAAGCGCTTTACGTTCACTACTTCGAACACCCTCACTTTCAACGAAGAAAACCTCAACTTGTTAGTCAGCATAGTTTAGAAGATATAGAGCACGAGTATTTATGGGTTTTAAAAGATGGGCAAAAAAATGGGCCTTACACCAAAACTCAACTCTCTGATCAGGTGGAAAGATCAGAACTCTTAAGAACTGACCTCATCTCTATTGATGAAGGGAAAACATGGCAGCGCCTCTATGTACTCGATGAGTTTGACCGCAGAAGGCTTGAGGCCAACCAACTTCCAGCAACGCCCCAAGGCCAAGTGTTTGTCAATTCTTTAAGAGAAACACGATCACAGTTGGCAAGCGAAAACACTCTAAATAAAGAATCTGACGCCTTAACTGGCCTGGCCTATATTGGGAACTTACGAAACCATAAAGGTGCGGCGAGCGAGAAACGCATCCCCAGACCAATGGGTGCACAAGTTAGTGGAGATCAAACTCAAGACACTGAAGAGAACGGAAGGCCAGAAACACATTTCGTATGGTACGGGCTTTTCGTTGCCTCTCTTGTAGGTATTTTGGCCCTACTATTCACATGGCAAAATAATCCTGACCCCCGTCCCGCCAGTCAACCTACTCAGCAACAGCGGCAACCCGCTCGAATGGCAGAAGAAATTAAACCTCAAGAAACTCAGCAAAATCAAGCTCCGAAAGCGGCTCAACGTCCAGTTAGTCAAAATCAAGATAGATCAGTTCCACCGACTCCTGAAAGAGAACCCATCGACACTTTCGAGTCACAAGAAAGTAACAATACGACAAGTTTTCGTGAAAGCAGGGCCTTTAAACAGGCAGAGGCCAGATCAAACCAACAAGAACGAGAAATGCAAGAAGATCCCTACCAAGACGACTATTATTACGATCAGGGCGACAGGCCTCCAGAGCAAGATCCAGTGCGCAGTCAGCTAAGCCGTGAAACGACGGACCCGAGAAATTCTTGGGCTGACGACTTAGAGTCCATAAATGATAACCCGGAATACTATGAGCCCGAGTACGTAGAGCCTGGAGTTTATCCTGAAGAAGAACTTTACGAAGAGTATTAAGTCGACTTAGACTGTGAGGCGTACATCTTTAGAAGAGGTCGCCGAAATGGCCCAACTGAATCACAACCTACTCTCAAATTTTCGTCCACCTGGCTTTCCAGGCTCTTATTTTTTAAGCTTCGAAGGAATTGAAGGGGCCGGCAAATCAACGCAAATCATTAAGGTCAAAGAACACCTTGAAACTCAAGGTTTTCGTGTTCTCGTCTTAAGAGAACCGGGCGGGACATCATTTGGAGAAAAGCTGCGCTCCGCCATTCTCAATACGACGACCAAACTCCATCCCTTGGCCGAGGCCCACCTTTTTGCTTCTTCTCGTGCTCAACTCCTCACTGAAGTCGTGATGCCGGAGCTCAATACACCTGGCACAGTTATTATTTGTGACCGTTATATTGATAGCTCCATGGCCTACCAAGGTATTGCTCGTGACTTAGGTATAGGACCTATTCTTGAAATTCACCAAAATTTCCCGCTCAATCTCGTGCCGCATTTGACGCTTTACTTACGTATTGATCTCGAAACTTCAATGAAACGCCAAAAACTCAGAAATGCGCCCAAAGACTATTTTGAGGCCCAAGGTGAGAGCTTTTACCAGGATCTTATCAAGGGTTATGACCGCGCAGCAGAGCTCTTTCCAGAGCGAATAAGAACCATCGATGCCTCCGCAGACTTTGATAAGGTTAACCATTTAGTTATTAAAGAAGTCGATAGGCTCATCCTCCAAGAAAAACCACTCGAAGATGCATAGCCCTGATAACGATAAAGGCCCAGATCTTCTGCAAAAAAGTCTCATCAATCGCTTTAAAAAAGATGAGCTTGCCCACTTCTATCTATTACGTCCTCACCCACATGAACGCGACCCACAATCCGCCTTAGAAACGTGGATCTCTCAGCTGCTCGAACAGGTTTGGCCACAAGAAAGACCTTCGAGCTCAGAGTCTTTTACGCAACACCCGGACTTTTTACTTATTGATAACCCTAGTCCTTCGCGCGCCTACCAGAGCAAAGAGCACCCCGGTCTACTCGAATGGGCAAAAACTCAAGATTACGGGCCTATGGAGCTAAAGCGTCGTTGGATTATTGTGCATCATGCCCATACATTAACGCCTTCGTTTTGTAACAAACAGCTCAAAACACTGGAAGAACCGAACAAACACACAACCATTATTTTTACAGACCCTCAGCAATCCGAACTCTTGAAGACAATCGAAAGCCGAGCGATCAATATACAAATTCCCTTCGCATTAAACCCACGAAAGCTTCAACGCGCAGGAGCTCAGCAAGATTTTATCACCTACCTGCGCTCACTTCCTGAAGGAGCTGGCACTCATGAGGCCCACCAATTGGCCGAGGCCCTAGAAGGACCAATCCATGAAGCTTTAGAATGGACTCGATCCAATTCTGACCTAGAGCGCCAAATCTTGGAATGGGTCCTCGACTTTGAGCGCTCGCGATCGGCAGCACCTCAGTTGAGCGCCATACTGCAACGCCTAAAATGGTTTGAGAAATCTCAACTGATGAACAACTCAGCGCAAGAACGTTGGTTGACCTTGCTTTCCCCATATTTTCCTTCTAAGCGGCCATCCTAGCTGCCGTGTAGCATGACAAAATGCTGCCAAAGATCGAAAGTGAAAGATTAAAAGAATCAAGAACTTGGATATATATATATGACAGACACGCAAGAGACTCCAGAGCATGAAGGCCCTGATGACCAAGGGAATCAAGCCTTGGATGTGAACTACGAAGATAAGACCCAAGAAGAGCAAGACAACGACTCTGAAGCTCAGGCCGAAGAAGAACATAACTTTGCTGATGGTGAAAAACTCACATTCGTTCGAGTAAGATTTCCTGGCAATGCCCGCTCCTTTCCTTTCCTCATTGGCGATAAAAAATATGCTTATGGTCAAAAAGTCATGGCCATGAGTGACCGAGGTATGGGTGTTGGCTATATAAATTCATTTCCTTATCAAATCTCATTTCATAAAAACATGCTCCCGATCCGCTCCATATCAAAGATCGCGACTCAAGAGGACATGGATCATGAAAGAAGTTATGTGATGAAAGAGCGGCAAGCCGAAAAAGCCTGCATTCGTCTTATCGAAGAACTCAAACTTGATATGAATATTACTCATGTTGAATTCACACAATTTGGTAAAAAGGCCGTGTTTTACTTTAATGCCCCATCGCGGGTAGATTTTAGAGAGCTCGTTAAGCGCTTAGTCAGCGAGCTAAAAATACGAATTGAACTACGCCAGATTTCAGTACGCGACAGAACGGCCGCTCTTGGCGCCATAGGTGTGTGCGGACTTCAAACCTGCTGCTCATCATTTTTGAGAAACTATGGCAACGTCAGCATTAAAATGCCAAAAAACCAAAACCTCGCTCTTATTCCCAGCAAGATTAATGGGGTGTGCGGACAGTTGAAATGTTGCATGCGCTACGAAGATGATGTGTATACAGAAAAAAGAAAGAAGCTTCCTAAAGAAGGAACTATGGCCGAAACCTTAAATGGTGACAAAGGAAAGGTTTTGCGTCTTCAGCTGCTCATAGAGCAGTTTGACATGCTTACAGACAAAGGCCAAAAACGCCGCTACTCAAGTAATCAGTACACTCCTGGCCAAAAACCCCCCAAAGACTGGAAGTTCCCGACAGAGTTTCGACATATTGTGGATGAGACTTACGAAGTGATTGGATTGGCAGAAGAAGATAAACCACAAAAGAAAAAAGAGCTTAGCGAGCAAGATCGTCTTGAAGAGAGCCAAAAGAACTTGCAAACAATCGAAGATATGCCTGAAAAAAAGCCAGAAGAAGGCCAAGACAGCGGCCCTGATACTGAAGGACAAAAGAAAAAAAGTCGTCCAAAAAGACGCCGTCGAAAACCAAAAGAGAACTCATAAGTTTATAAAGGGGAGAGCTTTGGGCCTTAAGATCTTACACACATCTGATTGGCACTTGGGTAAAAAACTCTACAAAGTCTCGCGCCTTGAAGAACAAAAACTTTTTCTCAACTGGCTATTAAATTTTATCAAAGAACAAAAAATAGACCTCGTCTGCTTGTCTGGAGATGTTTTTGATTCTCCACGCCCTTCTGATGAGGCGCTTAAGACCTACTTTAACTTCTTGCAAGACTTCGCAGAACAAACAAGCGCCAAACTCTATATAATCTCAGGAAATCATGACTCGGGTAGTTTCTTGGAGGCCCCCGACTCTCTTCTTAAAAACCAAGAGCGGATATTTATCAGTGGCGTTTTTAAAGCTGATGCACCCTTAGAACAGTTTCAACATTATATAAAAAATAGTCACGGCGATGAGGTTGTGATCTCAATGCTGCCTTATTTTCGTTCATTTGATTTGATTGAGTTGGCGAGAATTCACCAGGCCTCTCCCTCAAAAGAAGATAAGCACCACCAACAAGAAGAAAAGCTCATACTTGAAGGCCTAGATCTGTTTTTTGAAAAGCTTCATAAGCAAATTGAAAGCTATTCTGACCAAGAACCGATGCATATTCTCATGGCGCACCACCTCTTTGGTAACTTTCAAGAAGCAGGCTCGGAATTAGGCCTTTATCTTTCAGGGCTCGACAGCATCCCAAACTCACTGCTTGAAAATCGCTTTGACTACGTGGCCCTTGGGCATATTCACAAGGCGCAAGTGATTAAGTCACAAAACCCCCTTATCCGCTACTGTGGCTCCCCCATTCCTTTTCGTTTTAGTGAGAATACAAACAAGTCTATCTTTGTTGTCGAAACGGGTAAAAAACATGACCACTACAATATCTACCAGCATGACGTTCCCGTTTTTCGAGAACTTATGAGCATAAAAACTGATGACCAAAACTACTTGAGTGACTTAGAAGCTTGCGTTTCAAAACAGGCCTTAAATGAAAATAAACTCCCCGCACTCGCTGAAGTTCACTGCCAAATTCAAGCGCCAGTCAGTGGCCTTCGAGATATATTAAGAGAGGCGGCCCAACAAAAGGGAGTACAACTTTTAAATGTCCAGACACATTTCCCCGAACAGGAGGAGTCTGAAGACTCGCACCCTGATGCAAGTCAACATTATTCAACTGAAGAGCTGTTCGAGCTTTTTTACGCGCAAAAATTTCCCGAGACTCCTCAAATTCCAAAAGATTTAAGAAATCAGTTTCAAGTTTTACTTGAACAGATGAGGCGTCAAGAACACGAGAAGTACCAGGAGCAAAATCATGAGAATTAAGCACCTGGCCGTGGAAAACCTCACCTCACTTCGAGGTCATCACGAAATTGACTTTCAAAAGGATCTTTCTGGAACTGACCTATTTGCCATAACGGGACCAACCGGTAGTGGAAAATCCTCACTTCTCAATGCCGTCTCTTTGGCGCTTTATGGAAGAAGTGCAAAATCAGAACTGAGCTCGCAGGACTTTATCGCTGCCGGCACGGGCAAGGCCCATGTTGAGCTTAAATTTTATCACATGAAAGATCTCTACCTTGCAACCTGGAGCTGTCGAAACAAAGGGGTATCAGGAAAAATATTAAAAAAACCCGATGTGAAGAGGAACTTATTTAAGTACAATAATCAAACCCAAGACTGGGAGGTATTAGAACAAAACGCCGAAGATGTTCTTCAGCTGAGCTACGAACAATTCACCAGAAGTGTGATCCTCAATCAAGGGGAGTTCGCCCGCTTTTTGACGAGTAGTTTTCCTGAGCGACGCCAGATCCTCGAGCGACTCTACAGCGGAGAGAACCTGCAATCATTGAAAACATTATTAAATGATAAGCTTAAAACAACTGAATCTGAAAAAGAGATGCTCGATCAAAAAGGGCAAGGTCTTATGCCCTTCAGCGAAGAACATTTTAAAGAACTCCAACAACAAAGAAAAGAATTAATCAAAAAAGACTCAGATGCCCTTGAGGCCTTAACTTTGAGCAAAAAGCTGCTCACCGAATTCGATCGTTTTTGGGATGTCTTGCAACAACATCAAAACACGCATATAAAGCTCAGTTCTTTAAGTCAGCAATTTGAAGAGCAGACTGAAAACGTGAATATCTCTAAACGCGAAAAACAAGCGATTGAAGAGCATATGAGCTCAACAACGCAAGACTACAAGAAGCTGCGACCAATACTTGAGCGAATCCAGCAAATAGTACAATCGTATCAGCAGACAGAAGAAAACTATACTGATCGTTCGCAAAGAAAAAAGAATTTAGACCTCGCTAAAGAGCAAAAGATTAACCAGTTCTCCAAAAATCAAGAACAGATACAAACATATCAAAACGACATCAAGGGCCTTAAGGCAAAACTACCTGAAAACATACAGGCCAAAACAAATGAACAAAAAGAACTTATCGAAAATGATTTAAGTGTCTTCTTAAAAAATGCGCCTGAGTTAAAAAACATATATAAAACTCTAGAGCAGAGCGTTCGTCACGCACAAAGAGAACTAGAACTTAAGTACAACGAAAACAAAAACACTCAACAAAAAATTGAGGCCACCAACTCAAAAGTCGAAGAGCTAAAATCCGAGCACAAAAAAAATCTTTCACCATATAAATCAATAGAAGAAATAGAAGAACAAAAGCAATCACTTATACTGCATCTCAGAGATCTAGAAACAAAAATGCAACAAATCGAAGAGACGACAGAGCAGCTAAAAGCAGCTTCTGCTGAGGTCAATACGCTTGAAAAGACAATTGCATCAAGTATTGAGAAACTGAGCGACTACGATGAAAAAATCTCCCAAATTGAAGAATGGAAGAAGCTGAATGAACTTCAAGCTTCTCTAGAAAACTGCATTAAACAGAGCCTAGATGAAGGTCAGTGCTTTGTGTGTGGCTCCGAAGTCGCAGAATCGATACTTGAGCACCCACTACTGAAAAATAACTATTCACCCGACCTAAGTAAACTCGAAAAACTAAAGGCCCATAGAGTAGAAATCCAAGATGAGAAAAACAAAGAAGAGCTCAAACTCGAGGTCCTTCAAACCCAAATAGATCAATACAAAAAGCAACAAAAAGAATGGAAAATCCAAAGCAAAGAAGGGCCCGCTGAGGAAATGACATCAAAGAAGACAAAACTGGATCAAAAAATTTTAGACATACAAAAACTAAAACAAGAAATTGATCAAGAAAATGTAAAAATTGAGTATGCCAAAGAATCTCTTTTGCGTAACCAAAAAGAAGTCTCAAAAAGAGATTTGGAAATTCAAAAACTTAAAGAAGAACTCAAAATTACTCATGCAAAGATGCAAAAAGAGAAAGAAAGCATCAAACATCTAGAGCTGCCTCAAAACTTTACGATTGAGGACTACGGAGAAGTCAGTTCCACATTAAAAGAGATTAGAAACCAAGAGCATAATAAGAGCCAGCTCGAAGACTATCTAAAACAGACCCAAGAGGATCTCAAAGAGATCGAAGAAAATACAAAAAGAGAAGATGAACACTTAGATAAACTCTCCCTCTCTTTAAATAAATACCTAACAGAGTACAAAGAAGAGCAGGCAAAGGCCTATTTAGAGGAACTCAAAGATGGAAAATCTCCCTCTTCCTCTTCTGCTAAAAATATGCTTATTGAGCTTGAAAAGAACCTAGAAAAGCTTCAGGCAAAACTGAATGAAAGCAATCAATCACTTCAAAATATTGAACTTCAACGAAACCAAACACGTGGTCAAATCTCTCTACAAAAAGAGCGCGTGAAAGACTTATCAGAGCTTTTCACTCTGCATAAAACTAGCTTTATCGATATTCTTAAAAAACTAAAAGAGACAGGAAGAACTCTTGAAATGAAGCAAAACTGGGAAAATAAATTCCAAGGTCTCGAAATAGAGAAAGTGACACAAGAGCAAGGGGACGCTCTTAGAGCTTTTTATGATGATAAGCTGCATGTCTTTTTTGAACAAACTGAAAAAGACAGCACATACATCAAAGAGAGTCTCCAAGAAATCAAAGCACAAACAGATCTCTATCAGTCTAAACAAGGTCAAAAAGAAGAAATTCTTAAACAGGCCCAACAGATCGAGAAAAAACTAGATGGTCTTCAAAAACTCTATTCTCTCATAGGAAAAGATGAGTTTAGAAACTTCGCTTTGGCAATGATTGAACGCGACCTTATTAAACAAACCAATCGAGAACTCGAGAAAATCTGCCAAGGCCGATACAGAATCGACTTTTCCATAACAGCGAAGGCCCAGGAGTTTAGCTTAATTGATTACTGGCAAGGGGCCCAGCAAAGAAAAATCTCAACCCTCTCAGGAGGAGAAACCTTCCTCGTCTCCCTGGCCATGGCCTTAAGCTTAGCTGAAATGAGCCGAGGCGAAACTGAGATCAACTCCTTTTTCATTGATGAAGGATTTGGAAGTTTGGATCAAGACTCATTGGAAGAAGTCATAGAAACACTTTCTCACATCAGGGCCCGTGGCAAACAGATAGGCATCATCTCTCATGTTAAAGAGCTGACTCAAAGGATTGATGTCAATATCGACTTGATTAAGAATCAGCATGGCGAAAGCCATATTCAGGTTCTACACAATTAAAAAAGGCCGACATAAGCCGGCCCTTTTTCTTACTATTCTTATAATTTTATCTTGAGTTACTACTCCCAAGACCGCTGGTAAAATCGTTATACCTATCATACTTCGGTTTTCTTGGTTGATAATTCCGTGAAGAATCATCAATTCTTCTATCGTCATCTCGAGGATTTCTTGCTTCTTTTTCACCGCTCGTTTTGAGTTTTGCTGAATCAGGCAACAGTTTCAGGGCCTCTTTTGATCCATCAATGGTACGATGACATGTGATTTCTTTAAGAGGCTTCACAAGATGATTATTAAAAAATGGGTCATAGTCTTTCATTTGTAGTGAAGAATTTAAAGTTATCCAATTGGAGTTTGTGGCCTGATATGCCCAGATTTCACCATGCATATCAGGGACAACGACTTTAGATGCCCTTGCATAACCTAAATACTTACAAACGTAATTAGCATTAAAAACATAATCAACATCAGTTGGGTCATTGCGGTCCGCTTTTGTCATGACAATAGTTTGTTCAAAAAATTTATCATTAAGCTCTTGTTCGCTAAACGTTCTCTTTTCGAGAAGATCACGCAAACGAGCGACATTTTGTCGTTCACTGTTGGCATCGTCTTCTTCAATTTTCAGGCGTCGCTCTATGTCTTTTCGATATTCAGACTTTCCATTTTTCTTTAAACAATTATTAATGGCCTGTTCAGAGGCACGATTTTCTTCTATAAGTCTATCGCAAATATTTTTCTGTACGGACGATATCCCCATATCTCTGTCGTGTATATCAAATGCAAAAGCACTTTGGGTTGAAAGGCCTAAACCAATAAATCCCATAATTAGATAAGTTTTCATATTCTCTCTCCGTTTTTCGTTTACTTTATTTGCCTGTTTAGTAGCAATACTTAGGCCAATATATAAATGGCCAAGATTCAGTCACATACGTCATCATTGTCTGAAAAGATTGTTTAAAGTTTAGACATGGGGAATATCTTTACACTCATATTGACCTCAAAATCAGAATAAAGAGCTCAAGTAATAGCTCCAAAATGCCGTAAAATTATAAGAGAAAAATGAGTTGAGTTGTGAACTAGGAATTAATTTTATGTACCTAAAATTTAAATCTACAATGTTTATCGTGCTGATACTAGGCACTTCCTTAAGTGCTCTTTCTCAAGAAGTAGACCACGAAAAAGAGGCAGGACTTGTGGCCAATGAAGCCTTGGCACAAGCATTTTCACAAAAGTTTCACGAGGACTTTCTCAGTGCCATTGTTAGTTATAATAAGCGAACTGAAAAACTAAGTCGTGTTCTCGTTGATCACGGTCATAAAAAACTGGCCCAAAGAGTACAAAACTTTGAGTTACCAAATTTCAAAATTCAAAAGTCGCATAAGGCCGTAATGCAAATTGGGCCACACCACATAAGCGTGACAACTCAGGACCTTTTTAAAGCTCAGATTCTAATTAACCACACCCCTTTTGATATCTCCAAAGAATTAACAGTTGAGCATATTAGAGAACACCTCGCAATGAATCCCGCTATCAAAAATAGTTGGCTCGATCTTTTTATCAATCAGGCATATGCACAAGACAGAGACCCCTTTGAGATAGCTGTGTTTGCCATTGTCACCGCCATGCAAGAGAGTTTTAATGATGAGAGGTGCTGGTGGAGCTCTGAGTGCGAGAAAAAAAAGGCGAGACAAAACTTTGATCAAGTCATGAGCTCAATAAAGAAAAAAGCTAAGTCATGTCAAAGAAACTCTGACTCAAGCGAAATTCAAGACATTGCCTTTGATATCACTGATTTCGTAGAGTCTAGCTATGGACGCTCAGACTTTGAATTAACTTTAAAAGAGTCATTTAATGAACATCCCGTGCAAAGTGCCACTTGCCAAGATTTTGTCAGATCGCTTCATAAGAATGAGCTCAAAGAGATCAATGCCGGAGGGGAGCTCGGAGGTTATTTTACAGGCCGCTCATCTGTCGAAGCGGAGGAGAATAAGCAAAAAAACAGAGAAGTCTTTAAAGAATATTTACAAGACATCTGCATGCCATATGTAGAGCTACGAAATTGTTTAATTCAACATAGATTTAGCACTATCCGCAAGGTTTATGACGAAACTCGACGCCCTGGGAAAGATACTCCGAGAGACTCCTACGAAGTCAGACCAAGAAATGGTCGAGACACTAGTCGCTAAAAATCACAATTTCGCGGCGTCCTAGGAAAAGCAATCACGTCGCGAATATTAGTCATCCCAGAGATATACATCACCGCTCGCTCGAACCCGAGGCCAAAACCCGCATGAGGGGCCGAGCCAAATCTTCTTAAATCAAGATACCACCATAAAGGCTCTTCATTCATTTTAAGCTCTTTCATACGCTCTTGAAGCTTTTCTAGGGACTCTTCACGTTGAGAGCCCCCAATCAGCTCGCCGACTCCAGGGACAAGAATATCCATCGCTCGAACTGTCTTCCCATCTTCATTTTGCTTCATATAAAAAGCTTTGATGCTTTTTGGGTAGTCCGTCACAATCACAGGCAATTTAAAATGCTCTTCGGCAAGATATCTCTCGTGCTCGGTTTGTAGTTCTGCTCCCCATTCAACCGGGAATTCAAATTTCTTACCCGACTCGCCTAAGATCTCTAAAGCTTGAGTATAAGTAATTTTAATAAAATCAGCATCTCTGACGTGCTCTAAAGTTCTCAAGTGAGTCTCACCTTTGTTTTTATCTTCTCCATCATCAAGTCTGGAGGCCAAGAACTCAACCTCGTCACGGCAGTTCTCAAGAGCGTGAGAGATGAGAGCTTTTATATAGTCACTGCCTAAGGTTGCGACTTCATCCAAGTCGGCAAAGGCGACTTCTGGCTCAATCATCCAAAACTCGGCCAAATGCCGAGGAGTATTTGAGTTCTCTGAGCGAAATGTTGGACCAAATGTGTAAACTTTCCCAAGCCCAAGGCAATGCGCCTCGGCCTCGAGCTGACCCGTCACGCACAAAGAGGTTTCTTTACCAAAATAATCGTTGGAATAATCCCATTCCCCATCTTCACCTTTGTTCATTTGATCAGGTCTTAAGGTGCTAACGCCAAACATTTCTCCGGCGCCTTCGGCATCAACTCCAGTAATTATTGGGCTATTGAGATAGAAAAACTCACGCTTAGAGAAAAACTGGTGAGTCGCCATGGCCAGTTCGTGACGTAACCTAAAAACGGCTGCAAAGGTGCGTGTTCGAGCTCTCAGGTGCGCATTCTCGCGCAAAAATTCTAGGCTCGTGGCCTTTTTTTGGAGCGGAAAGGTTTCATCAACAGGGCCAATCACTTGACCTTGTTTGGCCTGCATTTCAATTTTTTGTCCACGCCCGCCAGAGGCAACAATTTGACCTTTAAAGGCCACGGCCGCACCACTGAGCTGTGAAGTTAATTCATCGTAGTTTTCAATATTGGCATCCACAACAATTTGAAGATCGTTATGACAAGAGCCATCATTAAGAACGAAAAAAGAAAACTTTTTTGACTTGCGCAAACTCCTTAACCATCCCATGACGACAACGGTTTCATCGATCGGCTCACGCGCGATTAAGCTATTTATTGACTGCCGCTCTTTAGAATCCACAGACCCTACTCCTGTTTAATTAGTCGTTGTTTAGAATTGTGTTTTTAATTTCTTGCGCTTGATCTTTTCTTAAACGAGGACCAAACTGTGTGACCAACTGAGATGAACAAGCACAGGCCAACTTCCCGGCTTCTCCAAAGCTATGGCCTTGCGTTAATGCATACATGAAAGCACCAGCGAAAAGATCACCCGCTCCGTTAGTGTCAATGGGCTTAACCTGTTGTGTGAGAACATCAATTTCACGCTCTCCATCAAAGAGTAAGGCACCTTTTTCGCTACGAGTAACGGCAAACGCTCGGGCCCATTTTTTTAACTCGGGTATGGCCTCTTCAAGAGTTTGTGTTTGAGTAAATGTTAAGGCCTCTTCTGTGTTGCAAAATAATAAATCAACTCCGTTTTCTCCTAACATCTCTTTGAGGCCATCGCCAAAAAACTTGGCCATACTTGGGTCAGAGAAAGTCAGTGCTGTTTTGATTCCTTTTTCTTTGGCGAAGTCTAAGGCCTTCACAACAGCTTCTTTTGCCGATGGAGAAGTAACTAAGTAACCTTCAATATAAAGGTACTCACTTTGCTCTAGCGCCTCAAAATCAAGAACCTGGTGATCGAGTGTCAGAGAAATCCCCAAAAAAGAGTTCATTGTCCGCTCGGCATCGGGAGTGACGAAAACCATACACTTTCCTGTCACCCCATCTTCTCGCACACCATTCATATTCGTGTCGAGTCCATTAGACTTAAGATCTTGGTAATAAAAATCACCGGACTCGTCATTCGCCACCTTACAAGAGTAGAAACCATGCCCCCCAAGTTGAGAGAGAGCGATCATTGTATTCGCCGCTGAGCCTCCACAGGCTCGATTATGCTGATGATTATCAAGTTTTCCAAGCAGTTCTGTCTGTCTGTCTTGTTCAACTAAGGTCATCAGACCTTTATCAATATTTTTCTCTTTAAGAAAATCATCTGTCACCTCGTATTCCATATCTACTAAGGCATTCCCCATCCCATAAACGCTATACTTGGCCATAAACTTTTATCCTTCGTTTTAAAGTTAACCCAGGCATCTTAAACACTAGAATCGAAACTGTCATGGTCTAAGCGAGCTTAAATTGTGATTTGGCCAGATAATTTAAGTTTAAGACTTTAAAAGTTCGTGTACAATGAAGGTGTTCATTCACTCGCGGAGGATATTTATGGGACTGAAACAGTTTCTCGACAAACAAGAAAAGCTTAAAAAGGAGATTGACTCCAAAAAAGAGGCCTTTAACAGCAAATGCCGTAAAACACTTGAGCAAATTAAAAAATATAACGAAGAGCGCTATCAAGAACTCGCCAACACTTTCACGGCGCAATACGACAATATAAATGTCAAAAGAAAGAAACTCCAAGGCTTTTACGCTCATCTTATGGCCGAACTCAAAGAGTTAAAGCAACAGGCCGGAGAGACTCCTGAGGTCAAAAACTTTTCTAAAAAAGCACATGATGTTGTTGAATCCGCCCACAAAGGATTCAAAACGGTAGAAAAGAAGGCCAAAGAGAATATCAAAAAGAAAACTGCTAAAAAGCCAGAAAAGAAAGCAGAGATAAAAGACGAAAAGAAGGCCACGAAAAAAACCGCAAAAAAAACGGCAGAAAAATCAGCTAAAAAGACCGTGAAAAAAGAGGCCAAGAAAACAAAGAAGAAAACAAAGAAGAAAACAGCAGAAAAATCGGCTAAAAAGACGGCAAAGAAAACGACTAAATCAACGCCCAAAAAAGCCGCAAAGAAAACCGCTAAAAAAACGGCTAAAAAGAGCGCTTCAAAAACAACAAAAAAGAAAAAGTAACTTCATGAGCGCCTCTATTATTAGTGGCGCTCAAACAGAACCTTTTTTTGAAAATCTTTATACCAGTCAAGAGAGCGAAAGCCATAGTGCCCTCCGTTTTCTAAAATAACTGTTTCTTCATCAAAAGCCTTCTGTGGCCACTGAGAATTGTCATTTAAAAAATCATCACCTGTTAGCATAATCCTTGTTTTAAAAGAGCCAGCTCTTTGAGCTCGCTCCATCCAAGAATAAATATCCCCTTGTTCTGAGCGGATGACTTCAAGAGCATTTGGAGCATAGATTTCATAATAGCGTGTAAAGCTCATTCCTCGCATCCACCTTCTGAAAACAGGCGAATAAGATCCCCAAAA
>Ga0136604_1000313_pt1 | contig 25617 bp, 26 predicted proteins | sample AntRauFillE10628_FD_104928 | JGI IMG/M metagenome (GOLD analysis project Ga0136604, IMG submission 104928) | Saline lake microbial communities from Rauer Islands, Antarctica - Metagenome Filla E10 #628 | ecosystem: Environmental > Aquatic > Non-marine Saline and Alkaline > Saline | place...
CGTAACGTTGTTGGTGGAGGCCTCGATAAAAACGGCAACACCACCTGGTCCGTACCCTTCATAGTTTATATCTTCATAGCCAACACCATCAGAACCTTGAGACTTTTTTATTGCTTTTTCAATGTTGTCTTTTGGAACATTTAGCTTTTTGGCCTTCTCCTGGGCGACTTTTAGTAGAAAATTTGTGGCGGGGTCAGGTCCGCCACTTTTAGCGGCCTTGAAGACATCTTTTAGTGCACGAGTAAAAACTTGGCCTCGGGCCTTGTCTGCAGCACCTTTTTTGACAGCGATTTTTGCCGATTTTCTTCCCATAACGCATCCCGAAAGTTCATGATTTATTTTTTAATAATATGAAACGAAAAACATCATTTGTCGCCCTGATTTTTTACTCACCTGGCGCGGTGTGTTGGCGCCTGGATTTTTAGTGCAATAAATGAGAGAAAAGCTTTTACTCAAGGAGAACAGCGAATGAAAGTCGCCATATTTAGTCTACACCAATACGAGAAAAAACATCTTGAAGCAGCGAATAAGAGTTTTGACTACCAATTGGACGGATTAGAAACCCGTTTAACTGCACAAACAGCACGGTTAGCTAAAGGTTATGAAGTGATCAGTTGTTTTGCCCACGATCAAGTGGATCGCGAAGCTCTTGAGGTATTGCATGGCCAGGGTGTTAAACTTATTGCTTTGCGCTCCGCTGGATTTAACCACGTTGACTTAGAAGCCGCTAGAGAGTTTGGCATTCATGTTGTTCGAGTTCCGGCCTATTCACCTTATTCAGTTGCGGAATTTGCTGCGACTCTTTTGATGGCCATCAATCGTAAAGTTCATCGCTCTTACACGCGCTCCCGTGAAATGAATTTTAGTCTCGATGGTCTAGAGGGAATGGACTTGCACGGTAAGACTATTGGAGTTATTGGAACGGGAAAAATTGGGAAAGTATTTACGCGTATCATGTGGGGATTTGGGCTTAAGATCTTGGCCTATGATCCAAACCCTGATCATGAGCTAGTGGAGCAGTTTAGGGTGACTTATTGTGACGAAATAAGCGATATTTATCAGCAAAGTGATGCTATTTCATTACATCTTCCCCTCACTCCGAAAACGCATCACCTTCTTAATGCGAAATCTTTTGCTCAAATGAAAAGAGGTGTGTTTATTGTTAATACTGGTCGTGGGGGATTGATTGAAACGAAAGCTCTAATTGATTCCTTGAAATCTGGACAAATTGGAGCCGCAGGCCTTGATGTTTATGAAGAAGAAGAGAAGTATTTTTTTAAAAATCTCTCTGATGAAGTCATGCAAGATGATCAACTTGCAAGACTTTTAAGCTTTCCAAATGTTTTAATCACATCTCACCAAGGGTTTTTCACAAAAGAGGCCTTGGCAAATATCGCTAGAACGACGCTTGAAAACATCCAAAATTTTGAGCGTGGAGAAGCACTCGCAAACGAAGTCTCTTGGTCTAAAAAAGGTGATAATTGATGGTTCAAGAAATCATTGAATATTATGGCCACCTCTATGCTAAACTTTATTTGTAAGAGTCATAGGAGATAGTTTTGAGTTTTATTGTTTCATTTAATGGCCAATTTCAACCCTACGATTTACCTGATCTCAGTCGTTTTGATCGTGTGTCGCGTGTCTATAAAACCCCCGTGACACACTCGACAGAATCAGAAGAAGAACGCGTCGATTTTCCTGATACTGAGGCTGCGAAAGAAAAAAAAACATCTCCCATTCAGGCTTATGAAAATGTTGATGCCGAGTTTCAAAAAGACAGGGATGCTTTTTACGCAAAAGATTTGATGAGCTCGCCTGTTCACACAATTCAAGATAATAAACCTATAAAGGATCTAGAAAAACTTTTTGATAAATACTCTATCCGTCATGTTCCCGTTTTAAACGATAAAGGTGCCTTGGTTGGAATTGTCTCAGACAGAGACTTGCTTCAAAGCAAGAAGAGGAAAGTTTCACTTGTAAAAGATGTTATGGCATCGGAAGTTTTGACGGCCATGCACAATGCTAGGATTTTAGATATTGCGAAGCTCATGATGCATGAAAAAATCGGCGCCATGCCTGTTGTTAATACTACAAATTCCTTAATAGGGATTGTCACCCTCACGGATATACTTGCAGCAATAGTCCGTCAGGGTGGTATTTAGAGCTATTCTTGCCGAGAAATCTCTAGTTTTAAAAGTGAGCGGTTGATAGGTTCACGAATTTTACTTTTTTCAGGTAATGCGATCCCGTAGCTCTGTTTGGCAAAATCAATGGGTAAAATAAACAGTTTATTTGATTTTTTAACTTCTTTAATTAGGTAACTGAGCAAAGGTTTATCATAGACAAAGGCATCAATTTCACCTTTTTCTAAAGCTTGTAGTCCTAGCTCATAATTTTTGTAGGTCTCAAAAGAAATGTTTCGATCTTTTAGTTCTTCGGCCGTTGAGGACGCCTCAACCGTTCCGGTTGTGACCTTGGCCAAATCTGAAACCTTTGAGACCTTTCCTTGAATAGAAGTTAAGGTGATAACTGATGCAATGCTAGCAGTGAATGAGGAAATGATCACTATGCTAGTGAACATCCAAATAAGTCCTATTACCCTTCCGGCAAATGTTTTAGGTGCCTTATCGCCATATCCTACAGTGGTCATAGTGACCGCAGACCACCAAAAAGCCGAGCCCAGACCCTCAATCCAGGTTCCTCCAAACTCTTCGTGGTTTTTACTTTTTTCGAAAAACCATAAAATAACTCCAATTGCTAAAAGTAACAGGACAAGTGATGAGACTGCTACAAAGAGCTCCCATGAAAAAAGTTGCTTTAAAACGGCGAGGATAAGACTTCCACTCTCGTTCACTGCAATCCCAAGGCCTGACTGAAAGTAAGCGTGAGAGAAATCTATTAATTCTTCTCTCTTAGGGGTCATCGTTAAGGCGCCCATAAAGACATCGCATTCACCATTTGATAGAGATGAAGTGAGATCTTGAAGCTTTTTGGTCTTAAATGAGTAGCTCCATTGATTATCGTTGGCCACCTGTTGCCAAATATTAATATCAAGTCCTGACCATTCTCCTTCACTTTGAACGACAAAAGGAGGAACTTCACTAACACAGACCTTTAAGTCTTGGGCGTAAGCGTTGGTCGCAATTAAAAAGAAGGCCATAAGATAAATGAATTGTCGCTTCATTGAGAACCTTTTGTAGAGTTATTTATTACTTAGCTTTTCATATATAGATCATAATGTCTGCCTTATTGCTTGGCGCGTTAGCTTGTGTGAGTCTCTGTTTCTTTCATCTCTTTGGTGGTAGATTATTCTTCAAATGTTAATATAAAAAGGATGATACATCGTGGCAAAAATTACATGGACTAAAACTGATGAAGCCCCCGCCCTCGCGACTTACTCACTACTTCCTATTGTTAAGGCTTTTATTAAGCCCGCTGGCGTTGAAGTTGAGACTAAAGATATCTCACTTGCCGGTCGTATTATTTCCTCTTTTCCTGAATACCTAAAAGAAGATCAACACATAGATGATGATTTAGCGACTTTAGGGAAAATGGTTAAAGAGCCTTCCTCAAACATTATGAAACTGCCAAATATCTCAGCTTCTTACCCACAACTTATAAATGCCGTTAAAGAGCTTCAGTCACAAGGCTTCGGCCTTCCCGACTATCCGGATACTCCTCAGACAGAAGAAGAAAAAGCGATTAAAGAAAAATATCAAAAGTTAATGGGCTCGGCCGTCAATCCCATTTTGCGTGAAGGGAACTCTGATCGAAGAAGTCCACGAGCAGTTAAAAATTATGCTCAGAAAAATCCCCATAAGCTAGCCGAGTGGAGTAAGGACTCGAAAGCGGCCGTTGCCCATATGCAGGCTGGAGATTTCTTTGGAAATGAAAAATCAGTTGTCACTGACAAAGCAACAGAACTGGCGATTGAATTCACTAATAAAAAAGGTGAAACATCTGTCTTGAAAAAAGGCGTGCCGACAACCGATTCTGAGATTGTTGATGGCACTTTCATGAGTAAAAAAGCCTTAAGAGACTTTATTGAAAAAGAGATTCAAGACGCTCAGGACAAAGGGGTCCTTTTTTCTATTCATATGAAGGCCACGATGATGAAGGTCTCGGACCCGGTTATTTTTGGTCACGCCGTTGAAGTGTATTACAAAGATGTTTTTGAAAAACACGCTCAAACTTTTAAAGAGTTGGGCGTTAACGCTAACAACGGTATTGCCGATGTTTATGAGAAAATTCAAAAACTTCCTGCCGATCAAAAAACACAGATTGAAGCGGATATTCAGGACGTTTACAAAAAGCGGCCTGCGCTTGCGATGGTGGATTCAAGTAAAGGAATCACGAATCTCCACATTCCCAATAACGTGATCATTGATGCCTCTATGCCTGTTGTAATCCGAGACGGTGGGAAGATGTGGGCCCCTGATGACCAACTGAAAGCGGCCAAAGCCTTAATTCCGGACCGCTCTTACGCAACTTTTTATCAGGCCACCATTGATGATTGTAAGAAAAATGGAAAATATGATGTTACGACAATGGGCTCCGTTTCAAATGTTGGTCTCATGGCCCAAAAAGCTGAAGAGTACGGCTCACATCCAACGACATTTATTCTTGAAGAAGATGGAAAGGTCTTTGTAAAAGATGCTTCAGGCCAAGTTCTTATAGAGCATGAGGTCGAAGAGGGGGATATTTGGCGTATGTCACGAGTTCGCGATATTGCGATCAAAGACTGGGTCAAGCTCGCCGTCAATCGGGCCCGCCAGTCAAACACGCCGGCCATCTTTTGGCTTGATGAGCAGCGTGCCCATGATGCCCAAGTGATTGCTAAAACTCATAGATATTTAGAAGAGCACGATACGCATGGACTTGAAATTAAAATTTTAGACCCAGCCAAGGCCCTCAAGTACTCGGTCGATAGAATCCGGCAGGGGAAAGATACTATTTCCGTTACCGGGAATGTTTTGAGAGATTACCTGACAGACCTTTTTCCTATCCTCGAGCTTGGAACGAGTGCGAAAATGCTCTCTATCGTTCCTTTGCTGAACGGTGGCGGACTTTTTGAAACAGGCGCTGGCGGCTCGGCGCCGAAACACGTACAGCAACTTCAAGAAGAAAATCACTTACGTTGGGACTCTCTTGGAGAATTTCTTGCGTTGGGTGTCTCTCTCGAGCATATGGCCACAAATGGGGGGAATCAACGCGCTCAAGTCTTGGCCGAAGCCTTGGATGTTGCAACAGAGCGTTTCTTGGATGAAAACAAATCCCCATCAAGAAAGGTCAATGAGCTTGATAACCGCGGCTCACATTTTTATCTTAGTCTTTATTGGTCACAAGAGTTGGCGAAACAGGACAAAGATGCAGACTTACAAAGCTATTTCGGAGATGTCGCTGAGAAAATGACTCAAAACGAAGAAAAAATTGTTTCAGAACTAAACGAGGTCCAAGGTCGAAAGATTGACCTAGGTGGTTACTTTCATACGGACCCTGAGAAAGTTGAGAAAGTGATGAGACCCTCTCAAACGCTTAATGAAATCATTAATTCTTTAAAGTAATTTGAGAAGGGAGTCGTTTTGGAAAATTTTAATATGGATTTTTCCAAAAGAGTTGTCATAGAGACGGCCAATGCGACTCCCATACCATCTCCTTCTTCTGGAGTGACTCGAATTCCCTTAGAACGCGAAAACGTAGAGTCGGGAAGAACAACTTCTGTCGTAAATTATCTTCCCGGTGCAAAGTTTTCGACTCACCAGCATCCCTATGGAGAGGAAATTTTTGTCCTAGAGGGAGTTTTTTCTGATGGGGCAGGTGATTATTCAGCAGGGACTTATCTCCGAAATCCACCAGGGAGCTCTCATGCTCCTTTTAGCAAGCAAGGCTGTAAGCTATTTGTAAAGCTTTGTCATATGGACCCAAATGATTCTGAACAAGTTGTTATTCAAACAAAGGATCAAGCCTGGCATCCAGGACAGGGAAACCTCAAAGTCTTGCCACTTCATCAATTTAAAACCAGAGGGGCTGCACTTGTAAAATGGCCCTCAGGTGAGAGGTTTCTTCCTCATCAACATTTCGGCGGAGAAGAAATCTTTGTCCTGTCGGGAACATTTAAAGACGAGTACGGTAGCTATCCCGCGGGGACTTGGATAAGAAGTCCGCACCTCTCTGAGCATCATCCTTACGTCGAAGAGGAAACTGTTATCTTCGTTAAAACAGGGCATTTAAATCTATGAGCACTGAAAAGTTTAGTTTTGAAAATTCAGAGGGACATATTTTAGCAGGCCGGTTGGAAAAACCGGAGGCCGAAATCAGGGCCTACGCTATCTTCGCTCATTGCTTCACTTGCTCTAAAAATGTTTTAGCAGCTTCTCGAATCCCAAAACGCTTGGCCGAACATGGTATTGCGGTATTGCGTTTTGATTTTACGGGCCTGGGCAATAGTGAAGGTGATTTTTCTAATACCAACTTCTCTTCAAATGTCGAAGATCTAATCTCTGCTTTTGAGGCCCTTAAAGAGAAATTTGAAGCACCGGCCCTCATTATCGGTCACAGCTTAGGCGGCGCTGCCGCTTTAAAGGCCGCAAGTAAGATTCCCGAACTTAAGGCCTTGGCCACTATTGCCGCCCCCAGTGATGTCGATCATATTGTCTGCCATTTTAAAGATGGGCTAGAAGAAATTGAGAAAAATGGTGAGGCCAATATTGAACTCGCTGGACGAAGTTTCAAAATAAAAAAACAGTTCATCGATGATATTAATGGGACGGCACTTTTAAAAGAAATAGGGAAAATCCGCACACCTCTACTCGTCATGCATTCGCCTTTCGATAAAACTGTTTCCGTTGATCACGCGGCTGAGATTTTTTCTAGCGCTATGCACCCAAAGAGTTTTATTTCTCTCAATAAAGCCGATCACCTTGTGACCTCTGAGTCAGACGCTTATTACATCGCGGATGTCATTAGTGCATGGGTTAAGCCTTTTGTGAGAGGAGATCATGAGTAAATTCAAGGTTGCTTTAATCACTCTACTTATAGCCATCGTACTTTTAGTTTTGAAATTCTATGCCTATCAACTGAGCGGATCTAAGGCGATTCTTTCTGATGCTCTGGAAAGTATTGTAAATGTGGTTTCGGCGGTCACCCTGACGATCGTGACCTATATTTCATCTCAACCGCCAGATGAGGGACATCCTTACGGGCACGGAAAGATTGAGTATATCTCCTCCGCTTTTGAAGGCGGGGCCATTCTCTTTGCTGGGATTTTAATTATTGTGGATGCTGGGCAATCTTTGTTTGGCACAATTATGCTCCAAGAGCTCCGCTTCGCTTTGGGACTTATTGCTGTGGCCAGTTTTGTTAATGGCGTGACCGGGCTTCTTCTTAAGAAAGCTGGGTCAACCCGTAATTCTCCTGCTCTTAAGGCCAGTGGGTCTCACCTTTTGTCGGATTTCTGGACGTCATTGGGGATTTTAGGTGGACTTCTCCTTGCCAAGTGGACTGGTTATTTGATTCTCGATCCCATTTTGGCCTTGATCGTTGCCGTGCTACTTTGTCGTGAAGGAATAAAAATTTTGGTCAGTTCAGGCTACAACTTGATGGATGCCGAAGACCGAGATCTACTCGAAAAACTAACTAAGATTTTTAATAAAAACTATCGACCTGGTATTATTCAAATTCACTCGACTCGAATCATCCGCTCGGGTGATTACCACCATATCGACGTACATATTACTGTTCCCGAGTTTTGGGATATTCAAGAAGGACATGACTTTGTGGCCAAGTTTGAAAAAAGAATTTTTGATGATTATCCCTACCTTGGGGAGCTTCACTTTCACCTAGATCCGTGTCGTAAGGCGTATTGCCGTAGATGTGAACTCCCCAATTGTCCAATTAGAGCCGAAGAGTTTTTGGAACGTAAAGAGTTCACAACTGATAAAATTACGAGTTTTGATCTGCCTCTTGATTCGCATTTAGTGTAGTGGATTTACGGGCCTGATGAAGCTTTTTATAGCTTTCAATAAGCCTGAGGTGTTTATCTAAGTTCGTTAAGCTTGAGTTTGTTTTTGTTAGTCCGTGAAATGTTAGCTCTCCTTTCACAGACTTAACGACTAATTCTAAGAGCTCTTTATTATACATCTTTTCAAGAGATGGCCTGAAGTCTTCAAACTGGAGTTCTGGATTGAGCTCTATTTCAACGACTACATCAAGAAGCTGAAAGAACTGTCTTCTTTTGGGAGTGTTGTCGTTAAAAGTAAGCAGCATTTCAGAGAGATTTTTTGCAATTTCTAAATTGTTGAGAGCAAGGTAGCTTAGGCATTTGAGCTCTCCGATTACGAGTTGCCCCCAAACGCTGGCTTCATCAAAACTTACTCCTACTAGCTCGCTGATTGGCATATAATCATCGAGTTCGCTTTCTTCAAGTCTATCTACTAGGTTTTGTAAGTCAGACTTGGAGAGTGAGTGAATATTAAGAATGTCTTCTCTAAAATGAAGTGAGCGGTTATGGTTATCCCATATGAGGTCTTCTTGAGGGTAAATTTCAGAAAAACCAGGAACTAAAATTCTACAGGCCGGAGTACCAAGGTCATTATAATCTGCAATATAAACCTCTTTACCCTGTTCTTTTAGAATATTCATGAGGTAATGATATTCTTCTTGGGTTGTCCCCTCTATATTCCAGTCCGAAAAATTGAAGTCTGCTTTGGCACTAAAAAACTTCCACGAGACAACTCCGGTAGAATCGATAAAATGGTCAACAATGTTATTATCTTCGTTAATTGCAAATTTGTTAAAGGTTGGGGCGGGCATGTCATTTAATCCCTCAAAACTTCTTCCCTGTAGAAGCTCTGTCAGACTTCTCTCAAGCGCTACTTCAAACTTAGGGTGGGCCCCAAAAGAGGCAAAAACACCACCGGTTCTCGGGTTCATTAAGGTGACGCACATAACAGGAAACTTCCCGTTTAGAGAAGCATCCTTAACAAGTATGGAGAAACCTTTTGACTCTAGTTCCTTAATGCCTTCCAGAATATTTGGGTATCTTTTAAGAACATTATCGGGAACATCAGGCAGTGCAATTTCTTCGGTAATGATTTTGGACTTAATAGCACGTTCAAAAATTTCTGAAAGGCATTGAACTCTTGCTTCCGATTGAGTATTCCCTGCACTCATCCCATTGCTTGCAAAAATATTTGCGATCAAGTTGACGGGAATATAAACTGTTTCTTCGTCGGAGGCACGTGCAAAGGGAAGTGCGCATATTCCTCGATCTTTTTGCCCTGAGTTTGTGTCATACAAATCTGAACCTTTCAGCTCACCATCATTGCTGTAGTGTTTGAGCAGTGTTTCGTCCATGAGCCCTATTGGTATTTCTTCTTCAGACTTTAAAGAGAACCACTTCTCATCAGGGTAGTGCACGAAGTCTTCTTGGAAATCCTTACCTAAATAGTAATCGCTATAGAAGTAATTTGTGCTTATACGCTCGAGGTATTCGCCTAATGCCGAACAAAGAGCTGCATCTTTTGAAGAGCCTTTTCCGTTTGTGTAACACATTGGTGAGTCTGCATCTCTTATATGGACTGACCATACGTAGGGAACTGGATTCCTCCAAGATGCTATTTCAATCTTTATTCCTAAGTTCTCTAGTAGAGAGCTCATATGTTTGATGGTGTCTTCCAGAGGACTGTCTTTGCCCAGTATTGTCGTCTTTGATTGGGATTTCGTTTGGTGCTCGTAAATAAGGCCTGCTTCTTGTCCTAAGTTTATGGCCTCAATCTTAAAGTCGGGTGAGTTTTGAATGACTCTTTTGACTGTGCATCTCTCCATTGAGTGTAGGATTCCCTCACGGTCTTTTTCTGAGATGTTTTCTGGAAGTTCAATTTGAATATTAAATATTTGGTTATAACGGTTTTCAGGATCGACGATATTGTTTTGTGAGAGCTTTATGTCCTCAGTTGGTATTCCCCTTGCTTTACAATAAACTTTTACAAAGTAAGCAGCACACAAAGCAGACGAGGCCAGAAAGTAGTCAAACGGACTTGGGGCCATACCGTCGCCTTTGTAGCGAACGGGCTGGTCCGTTAAGATACTAAAATCATCGAAGCTTGCTTCAAGCTTCAGGTTTTCTAAGAATTCAACATTAACTTGCATACAATCCTTTTACCCTAAAACTTAAATTCAAGATCTATTCCAATATAGTCATCGTCTTTCAGTCGGCTTCCACTGCCTCGAAGCGGACTTTTACCAATAACAAAATATGTGTTGGCATCTTCAATAAAATCTTGAGACTCAAGCAAAGAGTTTATGCCATCAGACATTTCACCAGCAGGGTTCATCAAGAAGAGTGCTGTTGATGCGAGTGCTTTTGAGCCGAGTAACTCTGAATTATTGGCACGTATTTTTTTATCCCACTGATAGAACTGCTCACCAATAAGTGAACCAATAATAGGAGTGCTAATAAGGTCCTGAAGTGATGGAATTTCAGCTAATGATTCAATTCCATATTCCCAAACAAATGTTGAAACTAGAACTGAATATCCAAAAGACTCAAGCTTACTTAGACCACGATGTCTTGCCATTGTATAATAAGCTGCGCCTGAGTAGGGATGGCCTATATAGTTTATGGCCCAATCATCCTTATCTACAATGGGACCTGCTTTGACATTTTCTTTCCATTTCTGCCCTAAAGCGTCTAGTTTCATTTCATCTTTATCCCAGTTTGAAACATCTTCTGGGAGGGCCAAAATTAGACCCATCATTCCGACGCTCATTAAACCGAGATTTCGAGTATCTTTAAGGGCCGCTTTGTTTTTATCTGAGAACCCAGAGAAATCTATTTTAGTTCTATATCTTTCTTGAGATTCAATAGGGTTGTACTTGATGACTGAAACATATGGTTTCTCTTCGTCTTGTAAGCATAAATCACTTACTGAAAAGAGTCTTTTCGCGACTTCATAACACTTCTCTCTATCTCGAGTATCAACTGTTATAACTTGGCCTTGTATGGTCTTATGTTCAGTTTCGGGAAGAAGAAAGTCATTTCCAAGGAGTTGGTCGTTTGTATGTCCTACATTTTGAAGGGCAATAAGGGATAGAAGTATAATACATTGCTTTTTCATTACTTAAACCTTGTTAAAATTCATGAACGGTCAACCTATCACGTGCCGCGTTATTCTCGTCAGGTCTTTGTAATTATTATAGTATTGCTTCCGATTGGCCTTTGTAATTACTTAAGGAGCAAGTTTCTAAAGAACACTAGATTTTGTTGGTACTTTAGTTAACCAAGTTTTTGAATTTCAGCATTGACCAGTTTTTCGCCGTTTTCACAACATGTTTCGATTTGAAAGCGACCTTCGTCTCTTTTAAAATCAAGCTTTTTCAAAGCTTGCCCATGTTCAGGACATTGAACCGTCATCAACTCTTTTCTTGCTTTATCGACGACCTCTTCAAGTTTATCGATAACACCATCTTCAATTTTTTTCTGATCATTCATTGTTTACACCTCTTAGTGAAGTTTGAATGAATTGACCCCAAATATCAACGTTTGGCTTGTAGCGTTGTTGACAGAGATGACTATGCTCGGTAACTTTTTAATCGTTAGGGAGTAGTTGGCCGGCGCTTGAAATGCCGGAAGTTGTGTCGACATAATGGGGAAACCCCGGTGCAACTGCAAGATTATGATCTTGTTGACGAGACTAACACGGGTCATCTTCGTATATAAGGTACCGTGTTGTCGTATAGCTCCTCGACCTCACGGTATCCAAGTGAGGTTTTTATGCCAGCATTTTTTGATGTTCTTATTATTGGTTTGGCCTTGAGTGCGGATTCCTTTTCGGCAGCTTTGGCCATGGGACTTCGACCTCACGAAAAAAAAAATGCGTATATTTTTGGTTTTAGCTCGGGGGGTGCCGAAGCGATCGTTGCCTGTATTGGGGCTTTGGCAGGAAGCCAAATTGCTCAAAACTTTAGTGCTTTTGACCACTGGATTTCTTTTTCTTTATTGATAGCCGTCGCGCTGCACATGTTTCATGAAAGCTACGAAGAGTGGATGCACCCAACAAAAGAAATTCCGGCCAAATTTCATAGCTACACAAAAATTTTAATCGTTTCTTTGGCGACAAGCCTAGATGCTTTTGCTGTTGGGGTAGGTTTAGGAGTGACTCAACAGGTATTATGGCCCTATATTATATCTATTGGTGTATGGGCCTTCTTCGCCACACTTTTAGGTATGAGCATTGGGAAGAGGGTCTCAAGACAGCTAGGTCCTTTATTTAGTTTTTTGGGAGCACTGATATTAGTCATAATGGCAATTAGATTTCTAATGGTAGAATAATAGATATAGGAGGAACAGATGTTTAAGAAATTAAGTTTATTAGTAATTCTTGGGGTGCTGTCGTCGTGCACAAACAAGACGACGACTCAATGTACAGATAAACCCAAAGAGCAATGGCAAGATGAAACAGAGTTTCAGGCCAGTCTAGAAGATAGTGGTTATCGGATTAATAGGTTTAAAGTTACAGATGGTAATTGCTATGAAATCTATGGATTTAACTCCGAAGATCAGAAGGTTGAAGTTTACTTTAGCCCAGTTGATGGCTCGGTAGTTAAAGAAGAAATCGAAGAGTGAAGGTCCATTTCATTCCTGCCCCAGTGAGACTTTTTCACTGGGGCATCGCTCTTCTCATCGTTTTGAATTTGTATATCTTTGAGCACGGAAAAAACTTTCATCAATACGCAGGCTATACCTGTGTCGGACTCGTGGTGATGAGGGCCCTTTTGGGACGATTCTTTTACGAGAAGAAGTTTTCATTCGATCGATTTGAGTTGCGAATAAGTGAATTGAAAATTTTTGTTCACGGACTTTTAAAAGGAAATAAACGCGACTTTGTGGGCCATAATCCCATTGCGTCTTATGTGTATTTACTGATCTGGCTTCTTGTTTGTTTACTTGGTGTCAGTGGATTTCTCATGAAAGAAATAGACTATTTTTGGGGAAATGAGACTTTAGAAGAAGCTCATGAAATCATGTCGAACGGACTTATTGCATTAGTTCTCTTGCACTTTATCGGAATTACTCAAGATAGCCTTTCTATGAAAAGAAAAACTTGGAAGCGTATGTTTACAGGAAAAGACTCATAGAGATTGCTGTAAAATGATATCATAGTAGTGCCGTATTCTATCGACATAAACCACTGGCTCAGAACCTCTTGCAAAGCCATTAGGTAGATATTTGTAGTAACGTTTTTGTGTCAAAAGGGGAAGAACCTTTCTGACATTTGCCCAAGAGTTTGGATTGAGGTCTCTCCAAACAGCAACCGCTCTGGCATTTCTTAGATGTTGATAACCGATATTGTACGCAGCAAAAGTCATCCACATTTTATCCGCGATTTCAATATGAGCGGGGACTCTCTTTCTTAAATGGCTTAAGTACCTAGCCCCACCCATAATACTTTGTTCAGGATCAAGTCTATCCTTCACTTCCATTTGTTTTGCTGTGCCCCTAGTGAGCATCATAAGCCCTCGAACGCCTGTAGGGCTCTTTGCTTTTGGGTCCCATTGAGACTCTTGATAGGAAATTGCTGCTAGGAGACGCCAAGGCCAGTTGTATTCTTCTCCAGCTTTTTTAAAGTATGGAACAAACTTTGGTAGTCTTTCTTCAATTCTTTCTTTAAAGACCTTAGTATCAAAAGGATCAAATTCTCTCGTGTGACCATAATATTTTTCTTCGAGTTCGTTCAACTGTGATTCAGTAAACTTCTTCTTAAACCAGACTTTCACTTTCTCATGCAGCTGCTCTTGATCTTCTCTCATCACCCAGGCCAGCTCGTTTTTACCGTTAATATCCATAGGGATTTCTAAGGCGGGGTAGGGACGTCTGGCAACTGCTGCGATGTTAGAGTCAGAGATTGTACAGTCATAGTTTTCTTCAGCGACTTCTTTGAAAAGCTGATAGTCTGTCTTACCTGTTAATGCCGTCCATTCGAGGTTTTCGTGCTTTTTTTTGTGTCGCTCTAGGGCCTCAACATAACTACTCCCTGACATGACAACAATATCCAGTCCCACTAGGTCTTTTATTTTTTTAGGACGTATGTAAGGGCGGCAGATGACCTGCATTTGGATTTCTTGAAAGCTAGGGCCGAAATGGTATTTCTCCTTTCGTAACTCAGTGATAGAGATTCCCGCTGCTATTAAGTCTCCTCTTCCTCTCTCGAGGGAGTCAAAAAGTTCTTCTAGTGAATTCAAAACAATATAGCGAGGCCCTACGCCAAGATGTTGCGCAAATTGATTAGTCATTTCATAGGAGAGTCCTGCCGTATTTCCTTTTTTATTTTCGAAATAGGTTGTAGGAGTATTTAGCGTCAGGATTCTTAACTCTTGGCTTTTTTTGATATCTTCAAAATCGCGTCGTCCTGCGCTGCAAGAAACAAGAGAGAGAAAGACAATGAAGTAAATAAGTTTCATAACCCTAAAAAACCACGTTTGGTACGTGACGTAAAGTTTCGCTGTGATAGTAGAGCTTTTGTCCCACCGTTTGCACTGCGAAGTGCCAAGTCATAGATAAAAAGAGAATATTTTTTCTATGTATGAGTTAAGAGACTACCAAAGAGCCGCTGTAGATAAAACCGTCGATTTTTTTAGAAAAAGACGCGATCCTGCAGTTGTTGTTTTGCCCACAGGTGCGGGAAAAAGTCTCGTTATTGCTGAAATGGCCCGGATTGCTCGAGGGCGCGTCTTGGTTCTTGCGCATGTTAAAGAGCTCGTCGAACAAAACCATGAAAAGTATGTGAGTTATGAACTCGAGGCCGGAATCTTCTCAGCAGGTCTCAATCGTAAGGACTCAGAAGAAAAAGTCATTTTCGGCAGTATTCAATCTGTTGCTAGAGCACCAGATCGTTTCTTTGAAGGCTTTACGCTTTTGGTTATTGATGAATGTCATCGTGTCAGCCTAGAAGCAGACTCTCAGTACTCACAGGTTATTCAAAAGCTAAAAACACAAAACGCCGGTCTTTGCATTTTGGGACTAACAGCGACTCCATATCGCTTAGGGATGGGGTGGATTTTTAATGAAGGACATAATGGTGTGATTCGCACAGCGGAAGATCGCTTCTTCAAACGTTGCGTTTTTGAACTTCCCCTTGAGTATATGATCCGCAACAAGTTTCTTACGCCCCCTGTCAAGGTCGATATTCCTGTAACGAGTTATGACTTTTCCGAGCTGACGGAAAAAGGCAAAATGTATAGCGCCTCTCAAATTGAGGAACTCTTAAAGCGCCAGCGTCGGCTGACTCCTCTGATTATAAAAAACATTATAGATATAACTGAAACCTATAAACGCGAAGGCGTAATGATTTTCAGCTCGACGGTAAAACACGCCAAAGAAATTATGGATTGCTTGCCAGAAGGACAGGCCCGGCTTGTTGTCGGGGATACAGAAAGCGCCGAACGTGACTTAGTGCTTGAAGATTTCAAGCTTAAAAAATTTAAATACCTTGTGAATGTCTCCGTTTTAACGACAGGCTTTGATGCACCTCATGTCGATGTAATCGCAATCCTTAGACCCACAGAGTCTGTGAGCCTTTATCAACAAATCATCGGCCGCGGTTTACGGCTTTATCCTGGAAAACAGGATTGCTTTGTTCTTGATTACACGGGAATGGGCTACGATATTTACAGCCCCGAAATAAGTGAAAAAAAACCGACAAAAGAGTCTGAGCCAGTTGTTGTTCCATGCCCTCAATGTGGTTTTGATAATGAATATTGGGGAGTCATGAGCGACGAAGGTGAGGTGCTTGAACACTATGGCCGAAAGTGTCGTGGCGCAGAGTTAGATCCCGAAACTTATGAGATGAGGCCATGTGGTTATCGCTTTCGTTATAAAATGTGCCCGAGCTGCGGGACAGAAAATGATGTAACGGCCGCAGAGTGTTCTCACTGTGATGCCGTTTTAATTGATGCTGATTCTAAGCTAAAGCAGGCCAGGCTTTCTAAAAATGCTCATGTCTTCAAGCCCGATACTTTTGAATTTCTTGAAAAACAAGACAAAAACGGAAATGATTTTCTTCAAGTACGCTACTACGACTTTGATGCCAAGTGTTTGGCCGAGGGGCACTATCTTAACAGCCCAAATGAACTCAAGAAGTTCAATATTAATTTCTTGCGCTCTCATATGCGCCGTCCAGAGCTTAGTGAGCATATCAGAGAAGTTGATCAGGTCGTGAAATATCAAAAACTATTTCGAATGCCTTCTTATCTGATCGCAAGAAAACAAGATAAATTTTGGAAAATAACAGAGAAGATCTTTGTTGAAGAGATTAACGATGCAAGAAATCTCTAAATATTGGCATCAGACTCAACGTTATCACACGCTCATTTTTTTTGTAGGTGGTTTTCTTTTTGATATTCTAACTTTAGAAGAAGTCGACGACCTTTTTACCCTCATAAGTCAATTTACATACCTTGTCGTTGCTATTGGTATTTTTTTGATTAATTCAGAGAATTTAAATCTTTCAAATTTTTTACCAAAACACCCATGGGCAAAAAAAATAGCAGAATTTGAAGAGGAAATCTTTCACTTTGCTCTTGGTGCCTTACTTAATGCTTTCTTGTTGTATTTTTTTAAATCTTCAAGCTTTCTGAATTCCTTGGTTATCGTCAGTTTCCTTTCCATTCTCTTGTGGCTTAATGAATTCCGTCCTAAGTTTATAAAAACGGACTGGGTTCCAGGTTTGCTCGTACATACATGCATCATCAGTTTTTTTGTTATTTTAACTCCCACCTTATGGGGAAAAGTAGGGATGCTTCCTTACACCTTAGGTGTTCTTGCTTATTTAAGCTTGATGATCATTTGGCTTCGATTTAGAAAGAATAAAGTGCTTAAAAAGAGACAGCTTTTGATCTCTTCAGGATTGGCGCTTTTCTTTATGGTGTTATACATCACCAGAATTTTTCCGCCTGTCCCTCTCTCTCTTAAAACGATTGGAATCTACCACAATGTAGAAAAAATCACGTACGAGAATAAAACTCGTTACATGACTTTTAGCTCAAGTCCTTGGTGGAGTTTTTGGAACCAAACAAGTACGCCTTTCATCGCGCAGAAGAACGATGCCATGTATGTTTTTACCCGAGTTTTTGCCCCCGCAGGGTTTTTGGATACGGTTTATATTGAGTGGTGGTGGCGAGGCAACAAAGGTTGGATGCGGACAGACCGCATTCCTTTACAAATTACGGGAGGCCGACGTGAAGGCTTTAGAGGTTTTGCCTATAAAGAAAACTACACTCCAGGTGACTGGCGAGTTGTCGTTAGCACAGAGGATGGCCTAGAGATTGGTCGCACGACTTTTGAATTAAAAAAGGCGCCCGAAGGCGCCGGTTTGAGTTTACACTCAGAGATACGTTAATTTTCACAGGGAATTCATATCAATTACAAAGCGGTACTTCACATCTGATTTTAGCATTCGCTCATAGGCCTTATTTATCTCATTCATCTTAATCATCTCAACATCACTAACGATGTCGTGCTTGGCACAAAAATCGAGCATGTCTTGAGTTTCTTTGATCCCACCGATGAGAGAGCCCGCGATTCTTTTTCGACCCATTATGAGACCACCACCGTGCACTTCCTTGAGCGGTTCAATGGCGCCTACAATCACCATCGTCGCATCCCTTTTGAGAAGACCGACGTAAGGATTCGGGTCATGCCCAACAGGGATGGTGTTCAAAAGAAAATCGAAGCTCCCGGTATGCTTTTTCATCTGCTCTTCATCAGTAGAGAGCAAGACTTCATCTGCACCGAGTCTTTTGGCGTCTTCTCCTTTAGAACTTGAGCGCGTGATCATTACAACTTTGGCGCCCATAGCATGGGCAAACTTTACACCCATGTGGCCTAAACCTCCAAGACCGATGACACCAACCTTATCCCCTTTTTTAACGCCCCAATGGGCCAGTGGAGAGTAGGTTGTAATTCCCGCGCAAAGAAGAGGAGCGACGGCCTTAGTGTCGAGCTTTTCAGAGACATTTAAAACAAACTTGTCCCGAACTGTGACTTTTTTTGAGTAGCCTCCAAAAGTAGGTTGGTCCAAATGAGGGTCTTTACTATTATAAGTGGCCGTCATGCCATTTTCACAGTACTGCTCTAGATCTTCCTTACAGGACGCGCAAGTTTGGCAGGAGTCCACCATACATCCAACTCCAACTAGTTGACCTATTTTAAAGTTTTTGACGTCGCTTCCTAACTTTTCGATACGGCCAATGATTTCGTGTCCCGGAACGACGGGGTAGATAGAGTTGCCCCATTCGTTTCGAGCTATGTGCAAGTCCGTGTGGCAGACACCACAGTATTCAATATCAATTTGCACGTCGTTTGGGCCGACTTCTCTTCGCTCGATTTCTAGAGGTGCGAGTTCGGTTTTTTCTGACTCTGCAGCATATGCGGCAACTTTCATAAATCCTCCTTTAACTTTGATTTGTGTCAAAGTTTTATCATGGATAGAGGACTAGACCCAAGCTCGTAGGTGAATTGTCTAGTTGTGCAGCAAGTAAGGAGCGTTTGTCTCAGGGTTGATGGCAGCACTAGTGGGAAGTAATGATCGGTGAGTGCTCCCATCAAATAAAACCCAGATATTGACCTGTAAGTTGGGCACAGGCTTGTAGCGAAAGCTGACGTGTCGATTTTTGATCACGTCGAGGACTTCGCTGATGTCTAGACTTGAATGTCCTTCGTTATAGCGGTAAGCCGATGTTTGAACAAAAAATGAAATGGGAGTTGAGACTTTACCTACCCAGCCAACGGCGTAATTATTGTCATTTAAGCTAATTTTTAGTTGGCCGGCGCACTCTTTGTTGGGTCTAAAAAATCCTCTCACTTCGTGGGAAAGAGTTGAAGTCAAAGAGATACGGTAGCGAACTCTTTCATCAAGATTTGTTGCTTGAATATCAAGGTCATAAGATTTGCGGGTTGTGTTGTATTCGGCAGAGTCACCAATGACAAACTTTTCGTAACGGCAGCTCAATTGAAGTTGAGCGTTAACATCGAGTAGGTCTTGAGGGGCGGTGAATTCGAAATCGAAAGGTCTGGCCTCGATACTGGCCGTAAAGCCTATTGCCGGAATCAAAATAAATGTCAGAGTAATCAGCGACCAATATTTCATTATACACCTCTAGAGAGTTTTATTTACATTGGCGCGGCTCTTTAAAAACATAAGAGACCCCTGCGCTTAAACTATACCCACCCAATGTCGCCTTGTAATTGAAGTCGGTGGTGCTATCACCTTAAGGGCTTTCAATTGACTGATTTACCTTGAATTCAGGCATAAAGACAACACTTACATCGAGTTTTAAGGTTGGAAGATTTTTACAGCGGTCTCGAAAGTTTTGAGATGAGCACTGATTGTGGGGTGAATCGGGTTGGAGTAGCCGCCCCCCAGTCCTAGGGCGACGGGAAGATCGAGGGATTTGGCCCAATTTAAAACCATCCTGTCGCGTTGCTCCAAACCTTGGGCGGTGAGAGAGAGCTTACCGAGTTTATCAGTTTCTAAGGCATCCACTCCCGCTTGATACAAGAGGATATCAAAATCTTGTTGCTCGAGAAAAATCAATGTTCTTTCGAGGCTTTCAAGATATTCGCTATCGCCGGTGCCGTTTTCAAATTCAATATCTAAACAGGAGGGGACTTTTCGATATGGGTAGTTGTGTTTGCCATGAAAGCTGACGGTGTAAACTTCAGGGGTGCTGCCTAAGATCGAGCTGTTCCCATTACCTTGATGGACATCAAGATCGAGAATAAGAACTTTTTTTGCGGCTTTGTTTTTTATAAGTTTGAGAGCAGCAATCGCAAAGTCGTTAAAAACACAAAAACCTTCGCCTCGATCACGGTGAGCATGATGTGTGCCTCCTGAAAGATTCGCAGAGAAGCCAGTGCGAAAAGCTGAGTCACAGGCATTTAAAAATCCATTCACAGAAGAGCGTGAGCGCGTCACCAGTCGATCGCTCAAAGGAAAGCCAATGGCCTTTTTTTCAAGCTTAGGCATGTCATCGCTGTTAAGTTTTTGGACGTAGAGCTCATCATGGGCCAGTAACACATCTTCCCAGTCACAAGGTTTTGTGGGGAAAAACTCGAAATTCTTCTGGCCCCAGCTTAGCTTTTGAAGCTCTTGCCTTAAGAGTAAATACTTCTCCATCGGAAAGCGGTGATTCTCAGGAAGCTCGATGCTATGGTGATCGGAGTAGAAAAGTGAAATCATTTTTTTCGAGAAAGAAGAAAATAAAATCCGATTGCAACTCCAAGACCCCAAAGTCCGTTGAGAAAAAATCCTGCACTCCAAGTTATTATCGAGACGTCGATCCCCTTGAGAGGGAAAACGATTAGCATCGCAACGGCCGTGGGAAAGATGGCACCAAAAAGGATTTGAGAGAGCCAAAATGAAGTACCTTTTGGGAATTGGTAGGTTAAGGCGTAGGCCGGAAGGCCCCACAGTCCTCCAAAAAAAGCGAGAGAGAGAACTTTGGGCACGTCAAAAGGCGGAACAGGACTCATGTTCCAAGGAAAACTTGGGATCACTCCTAGAGACCACAAACCTAAAAGTCCACCTTGGTGAAAGATAAGTGTGGCGGCAAACCCAAAGTTGAAGGCCCAAATAAGTCGGTTGAAATTTTTCATAGAGCCTCTTTAAGAAGTTGTTCGTAGTCGTTAAGAGTTTGATCAACAATGTCGAGGCTGGCGTGCCAGAAATCAGGAGAGGCAATATCTTGATTGAGATATTTTTTTATTAAATCGTCTGCACTCATCTTCCCCGTATCTTTTAGGATTTGAGTGTAGAGTTCATAAAACTGATCTCCTTTTTGATCTTTTTGTGCGTAAATTCCTAAAGCGAACAGGTAGCCAAAAAGATAAGGGTAATTATAAAAACCAAGCCGTGCGATAGAGAAGTGAAGTTTACTTGCCCAGAACATAGGGTCGGATTCTTCCATTGTGTCTTCGTACCAAGTATTCCAAGCTTGAGTCATTAAGCCCTTCATCTCTTTAGGTGATTGGGCCCTGGTTTTTCTAGTCTCGATGAGTGATTTTTCAAACTCAAAGCGGGTTGGGATATTAATTAAAAGGGCCGAAGCACTGACCACATCTTGCCATAAAACTTTGAGCTTAGCCTGGGAGTCTTCACTCTTATTGAGTAAGGCTTTTTTAACAGTGGTTTCTGCAAAAATAGAAGCGGTTTCGGCCAGAGTCATCGGATAGCTTGATTCGGTATGCGGCAGGTCTCTCATGACCCAGTTGTGATAAGCATGTCCAAGTTCGTGTGCCAAAGTCACAACGTTGCCCATGCTTCCCGTGTAGGTCATAAAAACCCTAGGTTCACGAACATTATAAAATTTTGTGCAGTAGGCGCCGGGGGCCCGGTTATTCGAAGGAGCCGAATCAATCCAGTTGTTACGCGCCATCATCCTGGCGAACTCGCCCATTTTTGGATGAAAATCAGAAAAGGCCTCGGCAATCATGTCGATGGCCTTATCAAAAGGTATCACTTCGCTTTGTTCACCTAATGGTGCAGGAGCGAGGATGTCAAAAGGTGCGAGTTTCTTTAACCCCATTGTCTTGGCCATCAGTCTTAGCGCTTTTTGTCCGATGTCTCTTCTTTTATAAGTCGTTTTCATCAAGGCGTTTAATGTCTCGCGAGAGATTCTATTTTGATGACAAGAGACATCTAAATAGTGGAGTTCTTTCTCATGGCTTCGTTGCCTTTGATCTTCAAGACGCCAACCATTTATGGAATTGATAATCGCTGCGACCGATTCTTCGTGTTGCTCCCAAGCTCGATTGATTCCTCTCCAAGCCTTCTCGCGAAGGTCCCTGTCTCCTTGACGAAGCAAGCCTGCAGCTTGGGCCAGACCCAACGTTTCATCGCCGACGTGAACTTGCAGTGATCCCGCTAATGAGCTGTAGAGTTTCCCCCAAGCATAAAGTCCATTTTGAGCGAGTCCGCTTTCAAGAATTTCTTCTCGAGAGCTTAAAAGAAAAGGCGCCATTTTTCTTTGGTGGCGGATTTCAAAGCTGGCCTCTAGCACTGTTGGATGTTGAAGGAACTTTTCGATAAAGTTTTCAGGCGCTTTTTGAAGGAAAATATCTAAGGGTTTTGTGCATTTGTTGAACTTGGCCCCCAAAGGATCTAGCAGTCCTTGTAGCTCCTTTGCCTTTTCATCTTGCGTGTTCACGCTTAAGCAAGACCCGGCATAAATCGAAAGCGTTGCGTAAGAGATCATAAGTTCGATTTTTTTAGCTTTAAGCTCAACCGCTAAAGACATGACTTCTTCAGTGATATTTTGGTTGTTTTCAAGCTTCACAATCCATGCATTAAAAGCTTCTGACTTCACAGTCAGTTCGTCACATATGGCCTCAGTATTTTCGAAGTCTTTCTTTAGCTTGGGGTCTGTGGGAGATTCATAAATATGTGAATTGTCCCAGCTAGTATTTTTTAATTCGTTGCTCATGAAAAGCTCCTTTATTCTTTGGTTTGGGATTTCTCGCGCATTTCTCTTTGGCGCATGGGCATGGAATCGATTAAATCAAAGATCGTTTGAGTTTTAAAATCTGGCCCAGATTCCCACTTTTGGCCACCATCTTTGCCGATCAGTCGAATTTTGAATTTTTTTTGCCCGCCACGGCTAAGGATGACTAAGTCACGTTCTTGGAGCTGTTTTTCTTTATGGCCCAAAAGTTTTTGCGCTTTTTTAATGTCAGACGAGTCTTTGAGGGTATCCTCCAGAACTAAAACTCTGTTTTTCCAGAGGTATGTATTGAGATTGAGCTCTTGTGACTTGGCTTGAGAGAAGAGGGCACAGAGCGTAATGACCTTAAAGAATCGATTTATCATAGATTCAAGTTACACGCCTCTATTCAGTACTGCCAGGGTCATAAACTTTTATCTCAAAAATGTTCAAGGGAACTTTCGTCGTACTACGCTCTCGACGCCTCAACATATCCTTCACCTTCACTGCTAAATTGCACGCGAAATTGAATCGGTTGACAGCACACCTCGCAGTCAATAATGCACTCCTGCGAGCGTCCATCGGCATAGTAAAACTCCTGCCAAATAGGCTCAAAACAATACGGGCAATGAACTTGAAACTCTGATTCCATTTTTTTAGTCTAACATAAGTTGGCCTGACGAGACGCTCTCTTTTGAAGCAATATGATCAGATGTCTGAAGAAAATCCAGTCTATTGCATTGTTGATGTTGAGACGACAGGTGGCAGAGGGCGTCACCATAAGCTTACAGAGATAGCGATGATTAAATTCAACGGTCATGATATCATTGATTCTTACGAGACCTTAGTGAACCCCGAGCGTTCTATTCCTTATAAAATAACTTATTTGACGGGAATCACTAATGAGATGGTCAGTGAGGCCCCAAAGTTTTATGAGGTGGCGCGTGAAATATTAGAGTTTCTTGAGGGCTGTATTTTTGTGGCCCACAACGTCTTTTTTGATTTTAACGTCATACGAGGAGAGTTCTCTGAACTGGGTTACCAGTGGAAGGCTCCGAAAATGTGCACAGTTCGTTTGTCCCGAAAATTTTTACCAGGGCACGCTTCTTACTCTCTAGGAAAGATCTGCCAAGACTTAGGAATCAAAATAACAAATAGGCATAGGGCCTATGGTGATGCAAAGGCCACTGTTGAGCTTTTCAAGATGGTTTTAAATGTTTGTTCTGCACCTGATCTTGTTCAGCAAACCCAGAAGCAAGCGCAGTTAACTTTGCCCTCAGGAATGGAGCGAGTAGATTTAGAGTCTCTTCCAAGTCGCCCGGGTATCTATTATCTCAAGGGTGAAAATAACGAAATTCTCTATATTGGTAAAAGTAAAAATATTAAACAAAGAGTTAAAAATCATTTTCGGCCAGACCTTAAAAGAAAGAAAGACATGGAACTCAAAGAAAAGGTGAGCTCTGTTGATTTTAATGAAACGGGACACGAGTGGGTCGCCTTGCCTCCTCGAGGCCCATGAGATAAAAGAGTATCGACCTTTATTTAACAAGAGCTTAAACCGTGTTCGGTTTCGTTATTCTCTTATTCTAAAAGAAGATCATGAAGGACGCTATGAAATCGGCATCACTTCTTATTTTGACTCGAGCGCAAATCCTGCTTGTCTTTATAAGGGCCGTAAAGTTTCAGAGAAAGCGCGTGATTCTCTTTATCGCCAAGCCTTCGGTGTGGTGCCTGGACAGATAGCTTGGACGAGTTTGGTTAGAACTCTAGGTCTTGATGATTTTAATCGACGAGTTAAAAAAGTTTTCAATGAAAAAGATTACCCTCAAGCGGACATGACTATCTCTCTTCCAACGGGGATACTAAAACGAGAAATCGTTATTCAAATTCAAGCGGGAGAACTTGGGGAGGTCTTGTGGGTCAAAAGTGGAGAAGTTGTCCAGCGTTTGAATATTAAGGAAGATCCGGATATAAAACGCCTAATGCTTTCGCTTTTAAGGCGCTCTTGTTAAGATTCTGTAGATTAATTTTTTGAAGGTGATAAATTGAAAAAGTTTCAATTAATCTTAAGTAATGAACATGGTGCTGAGTTTCCTATTCTTTTTGAGCTCTTAGAGACTGTAACCGCGATGAAATGGTACGAGCTTCTCAAAGAATATTCTCACCAGGCCTATAGCATTCGAGAGAGGCAAAGGTTTCACCATTTCTGCTCATTAGATGCTAAAAAAGAACTTGAAGCCTATAACCGACTGGTAGATAGGATCAATAAGGCAAGTCATGTACAGATACCTTTTTTGGAAACGGTGCGATTACCGACATTAGAAGAGCTCAACTTTCAGCATCGTTTTTTTGAGGAGTTTAGAGGAAGTGTCTTTCATCCTCATAAAGATTTTTCAGAAACAAATCACGAAGTTAGAAAACTTTGGGAAGATTTGAATGTTTGGATTCATAAGCTTGAGGATTTTCAAGGTACACCTAGAATTGTTGTGACTTTCCAAGAAGCGACAAAGATTCCACTGGAGCTTGAAGACTTCAAGCAATTTAAACTTGAAGAGAGCTTTGGTGATGTTTTTGTTAATTACTGCCAAGTGGGTAAGCATCCTTTGGAAGCTTATTTAGCGGATGACGACCTGATTACTTCTGAGGTCCTGAGGCCTCTGGAGTTTATGAGTGCTGACTTTCGTGTCCGTTTTTGTTCGGGTTCACATTCTTTTGTGGATGATCGTCGTAAGTTGAATCAATGGTTAGTTGAAAGAGGGGTAGATCCAAATAATCCTCGATCTGCCGTAGGTTGGATTCAGGTGGCCCGTTTGTCTGCGACTCAAGATCAATCAAAACTCGTTGATGAGATTTCACGTCATCAACGAGTTCAAAGAGTTGAAATTATCGGCGGTTAAGTTTACCTAGAAGTCTTAAAATCTCCAGATAAAGCCATACGAGAGTGACCATAAGTCCAAAGGCCCCAACCCATTCCATGTACTTAGGGGCTTGGCGAGACTCACTGGCTTTTTGAATAAAGTCAAAATCCAAGAGCAAGTTAAAAGCCGCGATACCAACGACAAGTAAACTAAAGCCAATTCCTATAGGACCTGAGCCATGGATCATAGGAACGCTCGCACCAAAAAATCCCATGACAAAAGA
>Ga0136604_1000314_pt1 | contig 25609 bp, 25 predicted proteins | sample AntRauFillE10628_FD_104928 | JGI IMG/M metagenome (GOLD analysis project Ga0136604, IMG submission 104928) | Saline lake microbial communities from Rauer Islands, Antarctica - Metagenome Filla E10 #628 | ecosystem: Environmental > Aquatic > Non-marine Saline and Alkaline > Saline | place...
AATTGCAAGCTCCGGGACCTGGTCTTCAAGCAGCCAGTATAAAGGCAGATATATCGTTTTAGCGCCATCGTTTACGGCTTCATTTATAGCGGGAGCTACCGCACTTTCATTCAGATAAACAAACGTTTTGGTGATCGGAATACCGCTTGGCAGTTGATCTACCTGTCCCGTTGTCTCTTTAGCAATATTATAGGACAAAACGGGTGCGTTCCAATTTACGCCTGCTATGCCTTTACCATTGTTGGTAGTGGCTCCTATAATACCCGCCGCCGGATTGGCCGCTCCATTATCAGCCACAAGTGATCCTGCAGCCCTTTTAATGGTAACTCGAGAAGTTAAATCTTCGTGATCATTATCGATTCCTCCCATTGCAATAACGGCAATTTCTTTCGAAGAACTCCCGTTGGTCGTCTGCCAGGCCTGCGGCACATTCGCCGTATTTAAATAGTCCTGCTGTGAAAACAGAGGATCATTGGGCGTTGTTGAGGAGAGGGTGTTTACCCCGCCCTGGCTGGAAGAAAGCAAACCACCTGGCGATTTGTTTGAACTTACGGACGAGTCGCAGCCTGCAAAGGTTACAAGCAATACTGTAATTATGGCTAAGTGTCTCATCTTATCTGGGATTTAGTTGGGATTATCACTATTTGATTGGGGAAAAACCGGGGTTACTTCACGCGTGGCCACATTCAGGTAGTACAGGCGCTTGATTAGTCGATTGGATGCATTTAGGATAAGGCGGCTAAACAGGATCGTTTCGCCGTCCGGGCTCCATTCGGGGCGGGCTGCAAAACCGGGGCCTGCGGTTGCTTGTTCAGCATCACCACTATCAACCTTCGTAATATGTATTTCATCATTGTAGATAAATACAATTTTTTCGCCGTCCTGTGATAAACTCGGCTCGTGTATGTTAAAAAATGTGTCTTTTAAGTTAGTAATCTTTTTGAAGTTGCTACCGTCCAGATTAGCTATATAAATCTGTTCCTGATTTTTCCGTACCTTTGTAGTATCAAAATTAATATAAGTTATCTGGTTTCCATTGGCCGACCAATGGGGATCAGTACCAAAAGGGATAATAATTTGGGGATTAGATCCACTGCTTTTCATAATTGAAACCCCTCGAGGTTCGCCAGCAGAAAGTGAAAATAAAATTTGGCTTCCATCAGGGGACCACTCTGGCTGTATTGTATATTCAAAGTCTGGATTCGAAGTGTTTGGGCCCGTCAGTTGCTGCAGATCCATTCCGCCGCTGCGCATTTTAAATAAATATTGTGGCACGCCAAAGCTGTTGAAAACGAACCACTCCCCGTCCGGGCTGATATCAGGGAAGAGTATGCGCCCATCCCGAATCTTCTGTCGCCGGCCGGTTTCCAGGTTCAGCTTCCAGAGTTGATCCAACTTTCCGGGTCTCGGGTCTGAGCCCAGTTCCTCACTATGGGTAAAATAAATCGTAGAACCATCCGGTCCCCAAAAGCCGTAGGAGGCATCAAAATTTTCTGAAGCCGGAATATTCCGGTCAACATTTAATTTTTCAGTTGTATCGGTGGGATTGTCGCAGCCGGCCATAAAAGAGCTTAGCAGGATCAGAAGAAGCCAACAGTTGTTTATTGAAATCATCTGTATGTGTTTTTAGTTGGAGTTATCATTTTGGGTTGCGGGAAAACCGGCGTTACCTCACGGGTCGCTACATTTAGGTAATACAAACGCTCGGGACCATTAAGAATAATGCGGCTGAACAGGATTGTTTGGCCATCCGGGCTCCATTCCGGCCGGGCGGCATAGCCTGCGCCGGCAGTTACTTGTTCAGCATCACCACCATCAACATTCTTAATATATACCTCATCATTATAGATGAACACAATTTGGGGGCTGTCCGGTGATAAACTTGGCGCATTTATATTAAAAAAAGTATTTTCTAAATTGGTCTTTTTTTGAGGATTACCACCATCTGCCTTAGCTATATAAACCTGTTGCTGTTGCGATCGAACTTGTGTGGTATCATAGTTTACATATGCAATTCTGTTTCCACTTGGGAACCAATTTGCATGAACACCAAAAGGGATAAAAATGTTTGGATTTGACCCATTTTTGTCCATTAATGCAACTCCGCAAGGTTCGCCGGCTACTGAAAAAAGAATTTTATTCCCGTTTGGCGACCATCGGCCAAGTCCTGTCTGTTTCCATTCGGGGTTTGGTGATCCGGGACCCGTCAGTTGCTGCAGGTCGGTGCCGTCGCTACGCATTTTAAAAAGATATTGGGGTACGGCGAAGCTTTGAAAAACAAACCACTCCCCGTCGGGGCTGATGTCAGCATTGAGGATGCGGCCATCCCGAATCTTCTGGCGCTGTCTGGTTTTTAGATCCATTTTCCAGAGTTGGTCAAGCTTCCCGGGGTCCGGGTCGGTTCCCAATTCCTCGCTGTGGGTAAAATAGATCGTTGAACCCTCCGGCCCCCAGAACCCGTAGGAGGCATCAAAATTTTCAGAAGGCGGAATATCCCGGTCCACATTTAATTTTTCAGTTGTATCAGTGGGATTGTCACAGCCGGCCAAAAAAGAGCTTAGCAGGATCAGAAGAAGCCAAAAGTTGCTGGTTGGGATCATAAACCTGGGAGTATTTGTAGATGTAATTTTATTCATATTGCCTTTTTCTATCTAAAAAATTGTTTTAAAGTTTTAGAAGTGCAAGTTTTTATTAAAAAAAATAAATTGTTGTAAAATTTATAGTTACAGGAATTCAAGGAAATTATTTGATGAAAATTTATTGCATGTCTGCTCGTTAATTAAAACGGAATCCAACTTTGTTGGTGCTCTACGTGTTAGATCTCTGGAAAGCGGTTGTAATGATCATATTAGTACGAGCAAATAACAGACCCCAAAACTCGTAAAAGCTATCCCGGCTTGTCTGAATGCCATACTTTAAATAAATTAAGCAGGAACGTTAATTATTTCTACGACAGCTTTATGAAAGGCTTTAGCTTCTTTTTACTCGTTAGTTTATTGATCGGGGCCTCTGGCTGCGTAACAACGAATGTGGATCTCACCGAACCCGAAGCATCATACCAAGCAACCACGAAGGTAGAATTATTGTTTGAAGAACCCTCTCGACCGTATAAGGTAATTGCTTTAATTGAAGGCAATGGGTCCCCACATAGAAAACAATCGTTGGTGTTTGATAAAATTCTGAAAAGGGCGAAAAAGATTGGAGCTCAGGCCATCATTCCCATTGACTCAAATATCAGGTATCATCCCAAATCAACATTTAATGATGAACCCGTAAATTCGGTTGGTGAATTGATTCCTAAACTTCTTGGCGGTGCCGGCGGTGGGTATGACTTTGATTTGGAAGTAAAAGCTATTCGATTTATCGATTCGGTAGAAAAAGTGGAAGATGGTAGACTTTGAACTGGATCCCCACAGCCCGGATTTTATTGAGAGCATTGTGAAAGATTAGTTTTCGTGGGATAAGTTTGAGTCAATAACGATTTCAAAACTCGACAACTCAAAACTTCTACGCCTGTGCTACCGTCCAGATCATGATCGAATCTGCGCCCGCTTCTTTCAGGGTTTTTGCAAGCTCAAAAGAGGTGGACCCGGTAGTAAATACATCATCAACAATAATAACCATTTTGCCTTTTACCTGATCAGGTTGCGATACGGTAAACGCATCTTTCATATTGTTGATACGCTTTTGAAGTGTAAAACCTGTCTGGCTCTGTGTGTATTTATTTCTGCGTACGGCATTAATGGAGCAGATAGGAATGGACAGCTCTTCCTGAATGCCCCGGGAAATCGAAAAAGCCTGGTTAAATCCGCGTTTTCTGAATTTTAGATAATGCAGCGGTACCGGAATCAGCAGTGCTTCTTTTGCTGCTAACTGCGTTTTTACCGCCGAATGTTTTTTAAGGCGCCGCGCTAATGCTTTGCCCAGTTGGTAGCCGATGCCGATCAACCGCTCATACTTTAAATGGTGCATCAGATCCTGCAGCAAGCCGCCTTTATCAAAGGTCCACATTGCTTGCTGTAATATTACCCCATGGGGCAATATAACATTGCTTGAACTTTCCCTGTTTTCCGAGGCCGCATATACAAACCGTTTCTCAAGGCAGAATGGACAAATATGATGCTTTTTTTGCACCACCTCTTGTCCACAACAAACGCAGATATTTGGAAAGAGTAGCTGTACCAAGCCTCGTTGAATGATCTTAAAAAATGCTGTGATTTTTTCCATATCAAGTCTCTTTTACTGTAAGACTAATAAAATGGACATTCCTTACAAGATTTTTAATTTTTTGGCGTCTTTTTATTATTTAACTTATGCTTTAGCAACATTTACGGATGTTAATCGTGTTCTCATGGCTTGAACAAACGACCGTGTAGTTATTAATTTGCATACAAAATACCTATGCCTTCACTTGGAAAAGATTTAGCGGCAGTACGTATCAAAAACGATCTGAGCATTGAAGAGGTGCAGAAGATCACTAAGATTCCCGGCCATATTCTACATTATATCGAGGATGATTCTATTTTTACCAGAATCGACGAAAACACTACCTATATTCGCAGTTATGTACGAAGCTACGCCAAGGCCATAGGTATTAGCGAAGCAGAGATTGTTCATGCGCTTGACCAGGTAGAGGCCGGCAATTATGGCGGAAGCCTGGCCGAAACTACACATCCTGATCAGGAACCAGTTGATGATATAGAAGCGCCTGATGATTCAAATAAAAGCGACATGGTTCACGATCACTCTCCAAAATTTGCGCTCGATAAAGAAGAGAAAAAAACAAGCGATCCGGGAACCAAAAGAGATAAATCCAAGAAAACCATTCGGCAATCTGATACAATATCATCGATTGATTGGGTAGATATTGGACGCAATCTCAATACCTCTCAATCAAGATTTAATATGCAGTCTATACTGATTATTGTTAGTGTTTTAATGGCTTTCGGTGCTATTTTCCTTTTATATAATTACTATGATTCCGGATCGACTGATTCGACCAATCTCCAGGAAAGCAATACCATATTTGAGCCTGAAACTCCCTCCGATTCCTTACGCGAATCGCTTATTGGTGGAGAAAGCGAACCGGCAACCAATGCCAATCCCGCCGCAGAAGAAGGTACCCTCAGCGATACCCTCTCCATTGCTATTTATGCAGCCAACGGCAATTTGGACCCCGTTCGAGTTTATACCGATATCCTTGGCCGGATAAACCCATTTTGGGTAAGAGAGGGAGATACCACCAGAATCAATTTTGTTAACGTTATTAGAATACGGGCCGATGAAGAGTATGATCAGCGCCTTTTAGATCGACTTCAGCTTTTGTTTAACGGTCACATCATCCAGAATTTTTACCAGCAATATTATAATCCTGAATCGAAGATGATTGAACTGGAGCGCTCAGTTTTTGAAAATCACCCCGAGTGGTGGCAGTCTATATGAAATATTGCTTTTCGCTAATACGCATCTTGCCATTCTATAGTAAGCGGTGCTGAACCTTTTATGGAAAAAGAAAGCGCTAAAAAACGGGTATCTGAGTTACGCCGGCTGCTAAAAAAAGCAAATAAGGCCTATTACCAAGAAGCTGAACCGTTCTTATCCGATCAAAAATTTGATCAATACTTAAAAGAGCTGGAAGAGCTGGAAGAAGAATATGATTTACACGATCCGGCCTCACCCACCCGGCGTGTGGGCGGAGAACCCAGCAGCGATTTTGCGACGGTTATTCACCCCTCTCCCATGCTAAGCTTGGATAATACCTATAACCAGGAAGAGTTGAACGATTTTGACCGACGGGTGCGAGAGCGGCTTGAGCATACCGACTTTAATTATATGGCCGAGCTAAAATTTGATGGCGCTTCCATTCGTCTGCGGTATGAACAGGGTGAACTGGCGCTTGGGGCCACGCGCGGTAATGGAAATAGGGGTGATGATATCACCCAAAATGTAAAACCCATACGTGATATTCCACTTACCCTTTCGGGAAATCCACCCGAAGTGCTGGAAGTCCGGGGAGAGGCTTATATGGAGCGTGAAGCTTTTGCGCGACTTAATGAACATCGCCAGCAACAAGGATTATCGGTATTTGCCAATCCGCGCAATTCCACAGCCGGTTCGTTGAAAATGCAGGATCCCCGCGATGTAGCCCGCCGCCCCATTCGCTTTTTTTGTTTTGATATGCTGCAGGAAAATGACGAAGACCTGACGCAGCTTAAAAAGATGGATCTGCTTGAAAAATACGGCCTGCCGGTCTGCAATCATTATGCGCACTGTACCTCTATAGAACAAGTACACGTCAAAATTGAGGAATGGAAAGAGCTGCGGCACCAACTGCCCTTTGAAACAGATGGCGTTGTTATAAAGGTAAATGAAGACCGCTACCGCGATCAACTGGGCAGCACATCCAAAGCCCCGCGCTGGGCTATTTCTTACAAGTTTGAAGCCGAACAGGCAACCACCACCTTACAATCCATTAGCCTGCAAGTGGGACGGCTTGGTAAAATAACACCGGTTGCCGAGCTACAACCAGTAGAATTGGCCGGCACTACCGTAAAACGGGCATCGCTGCACAACGAGGATGAAATTCACCGTAAGGATATCCGTGAGGGCGATCAGGTGATTATTGAGAAAGCGGGTGAAATCATCCCGCAAGTGCTTAGCGTGGTTAATCCCGACCGAGAAAATCGATCCCGGCCTTTCAAAATGCCGGAAAACTGTCCCGCCTGCGGTGAAAAACTGGTAAAGCCGGGTGATGAAGTGGCTTGGCGCTGTGTGAACCATGAATGCCCGCCTCAGGTACGCCACCGAATTGAGCATTTTGCCTCCCGCGATGCCATGGATATTGAGGGGCTGGGTGAGGCCGTGGTAGATCAATTGGTCTCGGAAGAACTGGTTTCTAATTATGCCGACATCTACGATTTGCAAAAAGAGGATTTAATACCGCTTGAACGAATGGGTGAAAAAAGTGCACAAAATCTGATTGACGCCATAAAAAAAAGCAAAGAGCGACCCCTTGATCGGCTTATTCATGCACTTGGCATTCGTTTTGTAGGCAAAACCGTAGCCCGCGACTTAGCCTCGGCTTTTGGAACCATAGATGCAATGCAAAAAGCAACCGAAGAAGATATTGTAAATATAGACGCCATAGGGCCTAAAATTGCAGAATCGGTGACTGCATTTTTTGACAATAAACATAATATACGCATTACCGAACGCCTGCGGTCTCAGGGTCTCAATTTTAAAATGGGACAAAAGCAGCAAGCCTCTCAAGCTTTAAATGATAAAACGTTTGTACTAACAGGCAGCCTACCCTCTTTTACGCGTAAGGAGGCCACTGAAATTATTGTACGACATGGCGGCAAAACCACCTCATCGGTAAGCAGCAACACTGATTTTCTTTTGGCCGGTGAAAATACAGGCAGCAAATATGATAAAGCGCAAAAACTGGAAATTACTATCTTGGATGAAGAAGCTTTTAAAAGAATGTTAAATTTATCGTAGAGCAATATAAAAGCGTGGGTCAGGTTAATGAATATTCAAATAATAATTTAGCTGTCCATTATATTTCGTATTATTATTAAATTATATAAGCATTACGGATTTTTGATAAATGCTGCAGGTTTTTAAATTAGGCGTATCAACAACTGCTAATTAGTTTATGAGTTTTCTTGAAAAATTAGGGTTGAACCCTAAAAAACGCGCTTCTGCTCCTGTTATAGGTGAGAAAAAGAAACAAAAGGAAGAAGCTTCCTCATTTAAGAAAAATGTTTATCTACGGGCTTTTATCCTGTTGGCTTTTCTGGCCATACTTTTTCTATCCATCCCCCAACCTATATTTGAAGAACAGGCGGGGTATAGTATTGGCGAACCCTGGAAAGCAGAAGACCTCACCGCCCCATTTACCTTTGCCATTCAAAAAAGTGATGAAGAAATTAAAAATGAGAAAGAAGCTATTCGCCAAAACACACCCTCCATATTTCACCGAAAGCAAAATGTGAGCGTTGCCGCCCAAAGCAAAGTTGATTCTTTGTTTGAACGAATACAACTGGTTTTAAAGGCTTATCAACAATGGAAACAGGGCGACCGACTAAGCCAGGCAGCTACTTCAAAAGACAGCCTGAATTTTATTCAAAAGAAAAATACATCCGCGGTTAATTTGTCGAATGCAGCATGGAGTGCCCTGATCCAAAATTATCAGCAAACAGTAATAGAAGGCGGGCGGACTGACACTAAAACGGCACCATCCGGCCAATTTATTGGATCCCATCTGCAAAATAATATTACAGATATTATTAATAATATTCTGCGTGACGGGGTGATAAACCGGCCCAAAGAAGATCTTGAAAATAGTGAAATAACCGTACGTGATTTACAAAACAGAACGGAGCAAACATTTAATACGGCCAACGTCAGAGATATTCCGCAAGCAAGCCAGTATGCGCGGTACCAACTTTCGCAACGCTATAACGAAGATATTTTACAAGCCGCTATAGAAATTTTTAACCAGGTTATCAGGCCTAACCTCATTTATAGCCCTGAAAATACACAGGCCCAGATTGAGGAAGCCCTGGCTAATGTTTCCACCACCAAAGGAGCTGTAGCACAGGAACAGGTGATTATTCGCAAAGGCGACCTTATAACCGAGGAAAAATACAATATGCTGCAAAGCCTGGCCGAAGCCCGCTCGCAAAACGCCAGTAAAACCGAACGGTGGCTTCAATTCGGGGGCGACGTACTTGCTATAACAGCCATTGTTATTATTTTCTTTTTTTACCTGTACCTGTACCGCCGCCAAATTTTTATGAACAACGCCCTGTTGCTTCTTGTAATGCTTACCATGAGTTTCATTTGCGTAGGAAGTTCACTCATTTTTCAATTCACTGATATCTCGCTTTATATTGTACCCATTGCCATTGCCCCGATTATTTTAACCATCATTTTTGATTCACGCCTGGGCATTCTTGCCACGGTAACGCTTGCTCTGCTCATCGGACTCATAAACAGCAACAGTTTCGAATTTGCCACTGCCACCATTGTAGCTTGCTGCCTCGGCTTATTTTCTGTTCGTGATATTAAGAAGCGGTCTCAATTTTTCTTTACCACGCCGGGCATCGTTTTTGTCTCTTATACCGTTGTCATTCTTGGCTTTAGCATGGCCGCATTGCAGGGATGGAGTACGATGCTTAATGATTTATTATATGTTGGCGTCAATGCCATCTTTATTTTATTTACCTATCCCCTCATTCTACTGTATGAAAAGACTTTTAAAATAACCACTGATCTAACGCTCATTGAACTAAGCGACACCAACCTTCCTATTCTTAAAGACTTGATGAATAAAGCGCCCGGCACCTTTCATCACAGCCTGCAGGTAGCTAATCTTTCAGAGGCCGCAGCCGGCGCTATCGGGGCCAACGGCTTGCTTTGCCGGGTGGCTGCCCTTTATCACGACATCGGGAAAATGGAAAACCCCGCCTACTTTGCGGAAAATCAAGTAGCCGGTAACGAACATGATAAATTGAAACCGCGCATGAGCGCCCTTGTCATTAAAGCCCACGTGAGCAATGGGGTGAAAGTGGGCCGGGAAAATAAATTACCGGAACTCATCATTGATTTCATTAAAACACACCATGGAACCTCGGTGATTAAATATTTTTATGAAAAAGCCAAGGAGCAGTGTGATGACAATAAAGATGAAATTCAAAAAGAAGACTTCCGGTATGACGGCCCACTGCCCGAGACCAAAGAAACCGGTATTTTAATGCTGGCTGATGGCGTAGAAGCCGCCTCCCGTGCTATGAAAGATCCCAACTATCAGAAGCTCGAAAACCTGATTGATAAAATGGTTGATGACCGCGTTAATGAAGGGCAGCTTAGTAAAACGCCGCTCACGTTCCAGAATCTGCGTGTTATTAAAGAGACCTTCCTAAACATTCTTGTGGGTATCTATCACAGCCGTGTAGAATATCCTGAAGATGAGGAGCAGGAAGGAAAAGACACCAGCGACCAATCCACCACCTCAGATGGAACCGACAAAAAGTCAAAGAAAAAAGAGTTGGAAGGCCGTTCCCAACCCAAGGTAGATGATTATTACAATTCTTAGCATGAGCCCATGCAGTTTCAAAATGAGCTAAATCTTTATCTGCAGTTCATAAAATTAGAAAAAGGCCTTTCCAAAAATTCTGTTGTATCCTATAAAAATGATCTGTACCGCTATTTAGTATTTATATCGGCTACCCTCGGCATAAAGGATCTTGGGGGGGTGACCATTCAACACATCGAGAACTATCTTGAAGAACTTTCGGCCATGGAGCTTTCCGCTTCTTCGGTGGCCCGTAATATTTCGAGTATTCGAAGCTTCCATGAATTTGCCGTGGTCGAAAATCTGGCCCAAGCCAATCCCGCCGAGCTGATTGACCTTCCCAAAAAGACCAAAAAATTACCCGAGGTACTCTCCCCGGATGAAGTGGCCAAAATCCTTGATACGCCCAACCGCGAAACCAGTGTAGGCATCCGAAATGCTGCCGTGCTGGAGACGTTATATGCCACCGGTATGCGGGTAAGCGAGTTAACCGGTCTTGAACTGGATAATCTTATTTTTGAAATAGGTTTTATTCGGGTCACCGGCAAAGGTAATAAAGAACGGCTGGTACCGGCGGGTGAAGTTGCACAGTTAGCGCTGGAGCACTATATAGAGGTTGTACGCCCAAAATATAAGAGTGATAAAAATCCGCAGAAGGCAAAGAACAAGATTTTTCTAAGCCAGCGGGGTAATCCGCTTTCGCGCATGAGCATCTGGAATATCGTGAATGACGCCGCCGAACGCGCGGGCATCCAAAAGAACGTCTATCCTCATATTTTTCGCCATTCTTTTGCCACGCACCTTTTAGAGGGCGGAGCCGACCTCCGCGCCGTGCAGGAAATGCTGGGGCACTCATCCATCATCACTACCGAAACTTATACCCACGTCGATCGCTCCCTATTGCATCAAGTGCACAAAGAGTTTCATCCGAGGGCGTAGCGCTGATTGAAGGGATTAAGCAGATTTTCGTTGATTTTGATTTGTTTAGCATATCTCATTTGCTTTAGTTTTTCATATATTTCAGAACGCTACACAATTAAGGAACTTTACAGCATGCTTAAACAATCCGAAATAGAGAATCTTACGGCTGTTTTTTTGAATTATCCGGAAATAGAAGGCGTTTATCTGTTTGGTTCGGCAGCGACCGGCAAAAATCATGGTTCAAGCGACTGCGATGTGGGAATTGTATATAATGATGATACCATCACAAAAAAAAAGGTAGATTTATACACTGATTTAGTGAAAGCGGGATTTGAAAATGTTGATATTGTATTTTTCAACGATGCTGATTTGGTGCTTCAGTTCGAAATTATTCATCACAATCAATTGATCTATCGAACGGAAGAATTTAACCACGGCGAGCTATTTTCTATAACCGTTCGCAAATACTTTGATATTCAGCCGCTTCTGCAGCGCCAGCGTAAAAAAATTAAAGAACGCATACTCAATGGTTAAACCAGAAGTAATTCGCAGAAGACTTGAAAAACTTGACGAATATCTTACCTACCTGAAAGAAGTACAAAAAAAAGAACAGGAACAATTTCTGAACCAAACCGAGATTTGGGCAAGCGCCGAGCGTTTTTTGCAAATGGCTATTGAATCCATAAATGATATTGCCAATCATATAATAGCCGAAGAAAATTACGGTACTATGGAGAAGTATAGCGACCTCCCCAATCTTTTTTTTGAAAAAAGTTTGATTGACGATGAATTGAAACAGAAATGGATTCAAATGATTGGCTTCAGAAATATTTTAGTGCACGGCTACACAGAAATTGATCGAAATGAGGTTTATAAAATTATCAACCAAAACCTTGATGACATCAAACGCATAAAACAAGTATTGGCACAATTTTTATAAAATCAAAAAAGCAAATCCAGCATGAAAAAGTCCCGGCTTCTACTATTCTCATTCATACTATTCTTATTCGCAGCAGAAACTGCCTCAGCCCAAATCGGTTGGACCAAAGCTTATGAAAAGGCTGTAGTGGTAACTGCCGAAAAGCACGCCTCGCAAATCGGCAAAGAAATTCTGCAGCAGGGTGGCAATGCCGTTGATGCGGCCGTAGCCGTGCAGTTTGCATTGGCGGTAACATTGCCCCGCGCCGGCAATATTGGAGGGGGCGGTTTTATGGTGATTCATCTAAATGATCATACAAATACCACACTTGATTACCGAGAGCAGGCCCCGGCCAAAGCCGGTCCCGATATGTATATTCGTGAGGGCGAATATGTACCCGAACTGAGCCGCGAGGGTGTGTTGGCCGTGGGCGTACCCGGCGTGGTAGACGGCATGGTGAAGGCGCTGAACAGGTACGGTAGCATGCCGCTGGAAACGGTGATGCAACCGGCCATTCGGCTGGCGCGTGATGGATTCGAACTTTCCTGGATTCAGGCACAAACCCTGAACAGTTATCGCGAAACGCTGCTGAAGTACGAATCATCCCGCAGCTACTTTACCAAAGCCGACAACACGCTGTATAAAGAAGGGGATTTGTTTATTCAAAAAGATTTAGCCGAGACACTTGAACGCATTGCTACTGAAGGCCGCGCAGGATTCTACAGCGGTAAAACGGCCCATATCATCGTGAAAGAAATGGAGCGCCACGGCGGACTCATCACCCGTAAGGATTTGCAAAATTACGAAAGCAAGTGGCGTCAACCAGTTCAAACTGAATTCCGTGGCTACGAATTATTCATTATGCCGCCGCCCAGCAGCGGCAGCATAGCCATTGCTCAAATGCTGGAAATGATGGAGCCCTACGATCTCAAAGAAATGGGCTACAACACGGCGGAGTACGTGCACTTGGTTACCGAAGCCATGCGCCGCGCCTTCGCCGACCGCGCCTACTTTCTGGGCGATCCCGACTTTGTAGATATCCCGCGCGATACCCTGCTGAGCAAATCATACAACGATAACCGCATGGAAAGCTTTCAGCGCTATCAGGCTAGCTCCAGCGATTCGATCGGTCACGGTGAGGTGCCCGGTTTTAGGGAATCGACTGAAACTACCCACTTTTCCATTGTCGATTCAGCCGGTAATGCCGTTTCTGTCACCACTACGCTGAACGGATCGTTCGGCAGCAAAGTGGCGGTGGGCGGCGCAGGATTTTTCCTAAATAATGAGATGGATGATTTCACTGCCAAGCCGGGCGAACCCAATATGTTCGGCTTGATCCAGGGCAAAGCCAATGCAATTGCCCCGGGCAAGCGGATGCTCAGTAGCATGTCACCTGCTATCGTCACAAAAAATGATTCGGTACGCATGGTGATTGGCGCTGCCGGCGGGCCGCGCATAATCTCGGCCACCCTGCATAATTTTCTGAATATGGCCGTATTTGAAATGAACGCCGCCGAAGCCATTTCTGCCCCGCGCTTTCACCACCAGTGGCTGCCGGACAAGCTCTATTATGAGGAGTTCGGTATCTCTAAAAACAACCGGTTGCTGCTTAGAGGGATGGGGCATCAGTTAGAAACCGGCTCCGTGGGCCGGGCCCATATCATCCATGTTGATGCCAAGGGCATGCGTCACGGCGCGCCCGATCCGCGAGGCAACGGTGCAGCGGAAGGATTTTAGAAGATAGAAGTTGGAAGTTTGAGGCTTGAAGTTAGTGATTGCTGATTGCTGAAAAATGAGAAATTCGGACCAGGATAAAGTTGATATAAAACAACTATGGAATGATGAAAAAGAAGACAATGGTAGAGCGCAAGGTTGAGAAGCTAAATCAGCTCTATCAATTCTATCAATTCTATCAATTCTATCAATTCTATCAATTCTATCAAAAAATATCGAAGGTAAAAGAATCTAAAACCTCCTATCAACCCAAAGAAAATAAGAATAACTAATTTATGAGCGAAGATACAGCTACAGCTATACAATCTATCGAATGGCGCGATGATCATGTGCGCATCATTGACCAGACCTATTTGCCTAAACGAGAAGTATATAGTGATATCCGCGATATGGGGCGCATGTGGGAAGCCATTAAAAAACTGCGCGTGCGTGGTGCACCGGCCATCGGTATTGCGGCGGGCTATGGATTTTACCTGGGCATAAAAGAATTGCCCGAGTCCAGCTTTCAAAGTTTTTGGGTTGAAGTGGAACGGCTGGCTGAATATCTGCGGGGTGCCCGCCCTACAGCCATAAACCTGGAATGGGCTCTAAACCGTATGATGACCACCATGCAAGCCCATAAAGAAGAACCCATTGCCGAAATAAAAAAAGTAGCTCTCGAAACAGCTAAAACCATTCATGACGAGGATAAGCGCATTTGCAAAAAAATAGGCGAGAATGGCGTTAAGCTTGTCAAAAAGAACAGCAAGATACTAACGCACTGTAATACCGGAAGCCTGGCTACCGGCCAGTATGGAACGGCCTTATCCGTTATTTTTCATGCTTGGGAAGCGGGAAAAGAAATTAAGGTTTGGGTTGATGAAACCAGGCCTCTTATGCAGGGCGCCCGCCTCACGGCCTGGGAACTGAAGCAGGCCGAAATTCCAATGGAACTTATTACCGATTCTGCCGCCGGCTCGTTGATGCAGCGCGGGGAAGTGGACATGGTGATAGTGGGGGCCGACCGTGTGGCCGCCAACGGCGATACCGCTAATAAGATTGGTACCTATTCCCTTGCAGTTGTAGCCAAAGAAAACGACATCCCTTTCTACGTTGCCATTCCATTGTCAACCATAGATATGGACTTGAGCAATGGCAGTGGAATCCCCATTGAGGAACGGGAAGCAGAAGAAATTACATCGTTTAATGGTTCACAAATTGCACCTAAAAAGACTGATGCTTACAATCCTGCTTTTGATGTAACGCCCTATTCTTATATCACCGGGTTTATCACGGAGAAAGGCATTATCGAAACCCCTTTTGATGAGCATTTCCAGGAGCTTTTTGATGATTAGAGGCCTTAGCAGAACCCATTGTAATGGCAAGCGACCGACAGGGAGCACGGCAATCTCCCAACGGAGATCCTGCTATACGCTGCGTGAGGGGATTGCCAAGTTCTAACAGAGCATTCCAGAAGATGAAAAGGTTGAACGGTGCGGGTGTTTCAAAGGTCTCTGTTAAATTCCCTTCCTCACAAGCTTTCCTAAACTTGCGAAGTTTAGGAAAGCTGATATTTTATTTCAAATAAACTCTTCGTTCTGTCGCTTATTTGATGGCTGCTTAATCCAATAGCGTATGCCCTTTCCCGCCAGCGGTTCTTCAATAAAACGGGGAATAACATGCAAATGCGCATGAAAAATATCCTGACCGGCTATCGCGCCACTGTTCCAGCCCACATTATAACCCTCCGGGTGGTGTTTGGAATCAAGCATTTCTTTAACTTTTTGCAGCAACTTATAGGTGCTCTTCCATTCCTTGGGTGTTAAGTCAAAAACGGTCTCCCGGTGGGCTTTGGGTATGATGATACCTGAACCTTTCAGCACTTCCTGTGGTTCCTGTAGAAACAAGCAATAGTCATTTGAAAGTACCGTATCCTGCCGCTCATTTGCCCCAAGCCTGCAGAACGGGCAATTCTCCTTGGTTTTCAAAATTTGTGATCTGTTTTTGCCAGCGCATCCAGAATAGCATCGGCCTTAATGCTCCAGTGTGATTTGTGCCACACGCATTCTCCCATATCAATAATAAGCGCTTGGGGTGATTCATGCCGAACATCCAACTCTTCAGCAATAGCATCGGAAACCGGGCGGCTCTTAATAACATTTACAAAATGCATATCCGCCTTTGCCTTGATAGCATCAAACTGTTCTTCAATTTCTTCTTTGGCTACATGGCATATACTACACGTATGACTATGCTTGTACAAAAACTGCGGTTTATTCTTAGAAGCCTCTATTACCTGCTCCAATTGCGTGGGCTGCTTAAGCACGTTCCAATCTTCGTGAATAGCATCCGTATTTGAAAAAATAGTTTTCATAATCTTAAATAATTTCATGTTTTAATCCCCCATGCAAATTCCTATTTCGCGAGCTGTTTGCAATGTATCGCTGTCCAACGGGACGGCTTTCATTTTATTGGCAACATCGCTTATGGGTATGCTGCTCATCTTATTATCACGCAGTGCCACCAACGTATTAAAGTCCCCATTTCCGATGCACCGTACCGCAGCAGCTCCAAAACGCAGCGAGATAAGTCGGTCGAATGTAGTAGGTGAACCGCCACGTTGTAGATGACCTAAAACAACAGAACGTGACTCTTGGCCCGTTCGTTCTGATAATTCATTAGCAACCATGACACCAATACCACCAAGCTGCACTTCCTGGCCTGCCGTTTTCTCTTTTGTAACCAATTGGCCGCCCTCCGGTTTAGCCCCTTCGGCTGTCACAATCATGGTATAATTCTTCCCCTTAGACTTCCTCTCCTCAATTTTACTAATAATAGATTCATATTTAAATGGAATTTCAGGCAGTAGAATAACGTCCGCAGTGGAGGCAAGCCCCGAAAAAAGGGCAATCCAACCGGCATACCGTCCCATCACCTCAACCACCATGAGCCGCTGATGCGATTCTGCGGTAGTAGTGATACGATCAATAGCTTCGGTAGCAATACTTCGGGCCGTATCAAAGCCGAGGCTTACATCGCAACCCCATATATCATTATCAATGGTTTTGGGAACGCCCACCACGTTCAACCCTTTTTGCACAAGTTTATGGGCAATGCGCATGGAACCATCGCCGCCAATGGCAATGAGCGCATCAATCTTGTTCTTTTTAAATATCTTAATCAGATGATCAGATACATCTTTGGTACCCATGCTCCCATCCTCCTTTTCACAGGGCATATCAAAGGGATTTCCTTTATTAGCCGTACCCAATATGGTGCCTCCCAGCAGAGTAATACCGCGGACCGATTTTTCCGTTAGTGGAATAAAGGGCTCATCTGTATAGATAGAACCGTAGCCGTTTTTGATGCCGTATACATTCCACCCTCGTTTAAGAGCGGCAAGCGTAGCAGCCCGAATAGCCGCATTGAGGCCGGGCGCATCACCGCCTCCGGTATTAATAGCAATATTCATACTCAAACTAAGCTTCCTCCAGTGTTTCTCCCTGCATACGGAACACTTCAAGCGCTTCTTCAATTCCTAATCCCTCACGCACAATGCGGGCGGTATCCCCCGTCATATCTATAACAGTGGATTCACGCGCCGGCAAATCCTGCTGGTTATCAATGGTAACATCAACCAGTTTTTCAAATTCCCGTAAAAAGGGCTCGCGCTCAAAATCTTTTAATGAACCGTTATTCATAGAAGGTTTTTTAGCGGTGATAACCAGCATCGGATGCCCTACCTCTTTAACCAACTCCTGACAAATGGGATAATCCGGTACGCGAATACCTACCGTTTCTTTTTTGGGATGAACCAAAAGCTTGGGCACCTTTTTGGTTGCAGGTAAAATGAGGGTGTAAGGTCCGGGTATCAATCGCTTTATCAATTTAAAATTACGATCGCTGATATGCGCAAATGTTGCAATGCCCGAGAGTGAATCACACAGTAGCGATAAATGATCGTCATCCCCTAATTTTCGTATTTCCCGAATTCGTTCAATCCCCTTCTTATTTTGATAATCGCAGGCCAGTGCATATTGGCTGTCGGTTGGCATTAGCAATATTGATCCATCCCGAACTTTATCGGCAAGTTCAAAAATACGTTTTGCGTGTGGCGTTTCAGGGTGTAATTTAACTCGCTCTGCCATGGTTAAGCCTCATTTTTAAGTTAACGGTTTGCATTCAAGTATTTTCAACGGAACTAATCAAAAAATGTTCAGGGAATGATGAATAATCAAATATTGTAATTAGTTACCCATACAAACAAAATGAATAATTGATCGTTTCGTCATTTAGTATTATTTACTTGCTATAATATTTTAGTAGTTCTTGTTAATCGCAATATAATTTTATCGGTATATGAAAACTTCTTTAAAAGCGCATTGGTTAGGACATTCTGCATTCCATATTGAAACGCCGGGCGGTGAGCATATTCTCATTGATCCCTTTTTAAAAGATAACCCCACTACCCCGGATGACTGGAAAGAACCCGAACAGGTTGATTACATCCTACTCACCCATGGTCACGAAGATCACGTGGGCGATACGCTTGAAATTGCAGACCGCACCGGTTGCAAAGTAGCTGCAATGGTGGAACTGTCGCGTCTTTTAGTGGATAAGCACGGCTTAAATGAAGACCAGGCAATTGAATTTAATAAGGGTGGTACTGTTGATTTTGAAGAATTTTCAGTAACGATGGTCTCAGCCAATCACAGCTCCTCTTTTCAGGGTGATTATGCGGGCGATCCCGCCGGCCTGATCCTGTCATTTGAAGATGAAATTGCCATTTACCATATGGGAGATACTAATATATTTGCCGACCTTAAGCTATACGGCGATCTCTATCGTCCGCATGTGGCGCTGGTTCCTATGGGTGATCATTACACCATGGGGCCCGAAGAAGCGGCAATGGCCGTAGAAATGGTACGTCCGAAACTTGCCATCCCTATCCATTACGGCACCATGCCGGTACTTACCGGCGACCCGGAAGAGTTTAAAGACTTTGTAGAAGACCGGACCGATTCGAAAGCAATGGTTCCAAAAGCAGGCGATAATTTCTTGGGGTAAGCTAATCTTTCATACTTGTGTCACAATTTTAATGGTGGCACAAGTATGTTTTATATTCCCCGTTCAGAACAAAGCTAAATACAGCTATAGATTTATATAGTCATTTCGAATGCAGAACTTGTGGTTTTTGCTATATTAAGAAACCATTAACTGATGTTAATGCATTGTTAAATATCTTTCCAATCCCCGGTAGCCACCTTTTTTTGTTATATTTTTAGAGGTGATTTACTAAATCTATTTTAAAAATAATTTAGAAAACGAAGCTGTGTCAAATTACACACCCCAAGAAGTAGCTGTTTGGCTGATTAATGAAATAAAAAGCGAGGGCCAATTAAAACGCGCCACCGCAGCAGAAAGAATTGAATCTGCTTTTGACAGTTCATTTACCGTTCTGACCAATAATGGAAATAAATCGATTGATGAGCAGGTCTTACTCCATTTCAGGGATCTTAAAAATCATGCTATAAAATGGAATCCTGGTAAACAAGCCTGGCTGTTCCTAAAAAATGAAACGCATGATGCCCGGTCCGAAATCATTCCGGATGTACCTGAAATCCCCACAGCCGTTCAGGCACAGAATGTCCCCAAAGGCGCCCCCATTGATCATCCTTCACTGTATTTAAATCGTGAGCTTGGCTGGCTCGATTTTAACTGGCGGGTGCTGTACCAAGCCATGGATCCCCGTAACCCGCTGCTGGAACGTCTTCGGTTTATTGCAATTACTGCAAGCAACCTCGACGAATTTATACAGAAACGCGTGGGCGGTTTAAAACGTCAGGAAGCAGCCGGTATTTATGACCTGAGCCCTGACGGCCGCACTCCCGAAACACAGGTTCAAATTGTGAAAAAGAACGCCGAAATAATGCAACAACGCATCTCGTATGTCTGGAATGGGGAGCTGCGCCCTCTGCTCGAAAAAGAGGCCTCAATAAAAATCTCTTTTTATCATGAATTAAATGAAAGCCAAAAAAAAGAACTGGACGACTATTTTCTGGATCATATCTATCCCACGCTTACCCCTCTGGCTGTAGATCCCGGTCATCCCTTCCCCTTTATTTCGAACCTTAGCTTGTCGCTGGCAGTAAAGCTTAAACAGCCCGACCGCGACGCTTTTAATTTTGCACGCGTTAAAATACCCTCCAATCAACCGCGTTGGCTTCAGCTCAAGAGTGATTCTTACGCCTACTTGTATGTACCGGTTGAGGAGGTGATCCGTCGCAATGTTCACCGCCTTTTCCCCGGCATGGAAATCGAAAGCAGGTGTATCTTCCGTGTCACCCGTAATGCCGACCTGCGAAGAAATGAGGAGGAAGCCGAAGATTTACTTTCGATGATGTCGGAAGAACTACGCGAACGTCGGTTTGCCGATGTAGTGCGCCTGGAGGTAGAAAAAGATATAGATCCCGAAGTGCTGAATTTGCTTAAAAGTGAACTGCATCTCAGCGATTCCAGTGATGATATTATTTATTTAGAAGGTCTGCTTGATCTAACGGCCTGCTTTAAACTGGCGGAAAATAATATTCCAAATTTGCATTTTAAGAAGTGGAATCCGATCGTTCCCAAACCCTTATATCACGAGGGCGAAACCGAAGAAGGGCAGAATATTTTCGACATCATCCGTAAAGGCGACATCCTTGTCCATCACCCTTATGAATCGTTTTCTGCAAGCGTGCGCCGCCTTATTGAAGAAGCCGCCGATGATCCCGATGTACTCACCATTAAGCAAACGCTCTACCGCACCTCCGATGATTCACCTATTGTTAAGGCACTGATACGCGCCGCCGAAAAGGGGAAACAGGTAGCTGTTTTAGTGGAGGTGAAAGCGCGTTTTGATGAAGCCAGCAACATTGAATGGGGCAAAATACTTGAAAATGCCGGCGTTCATGTGGCCTATGGGCTGGTGGGTTTAAAAACGCATGCCAAAGTATCGCTTATCGTCCGCCGTGAAGATGATAAACACCTAACCTACTGCCATATCGGAACCGGTAATTACCACATTCATACGGCAGAAATTTATACCGACCTGGGATTGCTTACCAATGATCCTGATCTCGGCTATGATGTCACCAATCTGTTTCACTATTTAACAGGCTATGCTCCTTCTCAAAATTACAGGAAGTTGTTGGTAGCACCCAACCATTTGCGTTCATCTTTTTATGGGTTGATTGACCGCGAAATAAAAATTGCCCAAAAAGGAGGCAAAGCCCGTATCATTGCAAAGATGAATGCCCTTGATGATGTGGGCATTATTCAACGGCTCTATGAAGCATCGCGCGCAGGAGTGAAAATTGATCTTATAGTGCGGGGGCATGTTCGGCTTAGGCCCGGGCTGCAGGACTATAGTGAGAACATCAAAGTGATAAGTATTCTCGGACGTTTTCTGGAGCACGATCGCGTTTATTATTTTATGAATGAAGGCGACCCTGACATTTTTATTGGCAGCGGCGACTGGCGCTACCGAAATATGGATGAACGGGTTGAAGCCATGGTGCCCATCACCCTGCCGGCGTTAAAAAAACGGCTTACATCCATTCTAAAAAAAGCATTGAAAGATAATCGACTGGCTTGGGATATGCACGCTGACGGCAGCTACACCCAACGCCGACCTGCAGAGGGAGAAAAAGAGAGGGATTTCCACAAACTTATGATGAAGAACGCAAAGAAAAGGGCGTTTAAATAGAGGCCCGGTGCTTGATGATAGAAGTTAGATTGCTGATTGCTGATTGCTGATTGCTGATTGCTGATTGCTGATTGCTGATTGCTGATTGCTGAAAAATGGGGGTTATATTCTCTAAGTCAAGAAAAAGATTGTTATAATTTTGACTTGGTGAATGCTTTTTAAAACTGAGTCCTGTCAATCCCTGGATTGACTTGACCGGTAGTTAAGGTTATTAGTTTAGATGTAAGGTACAGTATGGCTATTGACACGCAGTGTCAATAGCATTGGTTTGGAGGCTAGCCTCCAAAAAATTTAGTGTGTTTTCACTACGGATCACTTCCACTTTTTGTTGGGCTTTAGGCATCTTCCTCCAGCCAGCTTCATAGTCCGCTGGAGAGCATCTCCCCAGGCTTCCATGATGACGTTTGGTATTATAATCGCTTACCGCTTGTTTGCTATAGTAGATCAGCTGACGAAAGGTTTTAAGCGAACGTGGAATCAAGTATTCATTCTTAATGACCCCATTAACCCGTTCGGCAAATGCATTGTCTTGTGCGCGTCCTCCCATACTCACTGGCATCTTGTGGGTACGAAGAATCTTCAGATACCGTCCGTCGGTATACTGACTGCCGCGATCCGAATGATGGACACAACCTTTCAGCTCGTCGGAGGAAAACCGGCTCACCGCCATCTTTAAGGCTTTTATATTCGCTTCGGCCCGAAGATTATCACTGACCGCATAGCCGACAATCCGGCGCGTATAGACATCAATGATGAACGTCAGGTAGTAAAAACGATCGGCCACTTTGATGTAGGTAATATCGCTCTGCCATACCTGAGTGGGGCCGCTTACCAGGCGCCCCTCAATCAGGTTGTCAAAGACCTTATGAGCGGGAATCGTCGTGCGCATTCGGTTGACCCGTTGACGGACTCCATAGCCCAATTGCATAAAAATATCACAGAACCTATCCCGGCCCATTCCGTCGGGCTGGATCTGCCAATACAGCTTCTCCAACCCTTCCCCCGGGTGTTCGGCGCGGCGGGCACCCACCTGGCCGATCACCTTACGGATCAGGTTCAGTTCAGCGGTTTCCCGGTGAAAATGACCCCATACGCCTTGCTTGCTAATGCCAGCGGCTTCATACAACTTATTTAAGCTATAGCCGATCATTTGCCTGTTCTCCCGGAACCACTCGATCGCTTCGAAGAAGAACTTTTTTTTAGATCCAGATCATATTCGTTCTCGGCCAACTCGATCATTTTTTCCAAAAAATCCACTCTAATCTGTTTTTGACCAACCATTCGTTCAAGTTTGGCAATTTTGTCTTGAAGGTCTTTGACTTTCTGGTCCGTACTTTCACTCATTTCGACTACATTGATACGCGGAGAATCCACTGGTGAATATTTATAGATCCATTTATAGATCGCTGTTAAACTACAATGATACAACTCTGCCAGCTCTTTCACAGTATACTTGCCTGAACGAAATTCTTTGACTGCTTTACGGCGAATTTGTTCACTAAATTGACGGCGTTTGTTTAGTTTACGTTTGTTCATAACTTGACAATTAACCGGTCAAGCTATGCCAGGGATTGACACAACCTTTACTTAGGGTCTGTAAACCTACAACATCCAACTTGCAGCTTTTTCTGTGAAATACATCAAGTTAGTCATATCAATAGAAGATAAGTATCAAGAGTCGTTGATAACGGAGCTGTCCGATATGGAATTTGACAGCTTTCAACAGTTGCATGACGAGCTTATCACCTATATCCCCAAAGAGCAATTTCAAATCGGTGACCGGGAGCGTATTGAACGCTTGCTGGCGGCCTTTCCGGGGGAAGTATATGTTCGTTCAGAAGAGATTGTGGCGGACCAAAACTGGAATATGGAGTGGGAGAAAACCATTCAGGCGCAAGAGATAGGACCTTTTCTGGTGCGGCCTACCTGGTCGACTGCTACCCCTGAAGCCGACCAGATTTTGCTGGAAATTGATCCCAAAATGTCTTTTGGCACGGGTTACCATGAAACAACACGGTTGATGTTAAAACAGCTGTCAATAATTATCAATAAGGGAGATCTAATTCTCGATGCAGGCACAGGGACCGGTATTCTGGCTATTGCTTCAATAAAACTGGGGGCTAAAAAAGTGATTGGATTTGATACTGATGATTGGAGTATCACCAATGCATCGGAAAATATATTATTAAATAAGGTAGCTGATAAAATTGATATCAAAAAAGGATCGATGGAAGTGATTAAAGGTGAGATTTTGTATGATGGTATTCTTGCTAATATTGAGCGTAATACCATTACAGAAATGTTGCCCAATTTTTCAAACCATTTAAAAAAGGAGGGAACCTTGTTGATTTCGGGAATATTGGAAGATGATGAGGAACTTGTAACCGGAAAACTTAATAAAAACAATTTCGAGCATATAGAAACGATGCAGGAAAATGAGTGGATAGCGATATGGGCCAAAAAGGTAACTCCATAAAAGCGGCAATAGACATCGGTTCAAATACGGTGTTATTACTGGTTGGGTGGACCAAAAGTGGCAAGGTTGATGTTTTCTATGAAGCACAGCATGCGCCCCGACTTGGAAAGGGAGTGGACGCCCGGCAAAACCTTGACCCTGCTTCTGTATCGCAAGTCATAAAGGTACTGCAAGAATACAAGTCCATTTTAAATGAAGAATTTCCTCATGTTGATCAGGTTTTTGTTACGGCAACGAGCGCGGTCAGGGATGCTGCCAACAAACAGTATTTTTTGGAAACGGTAAAGCAGGAAACGGGATTTTCCGTGCAAATTCTAAGTGGGGAGGAAGAAGCGGGCTTCACTTTTTTTGGGGCGCGAAGTGTTTTGAATGATATCACAGGGGCTACGTGTGTGATTGATATAGGGGGCGGCAGTACCGAGATTGCCATTGGGGAAAAGCATATTCTCACCGATCGCTTTTCGTATGATATGGGCTCTGTGCGTTTTACAGAGCGGTATCTAAAGCAAGACCCGCCCTTAAAAGAGCAACTTCAAGCCTGTCGATCTGCTATTAAAGATGTACTCAAAGAAAAAATATTCCACCTGCCGTCTCATCTAAAGCTTATTGGCGTGGCGGGAACTGTTACTTCAATTGCTCATATTAGCGATGGTTTAACGTCGTACAGCCCCGATCTAATCAATGGGAATGTGCTTTCATTGGAAAATATCAGTCATTGGATTACAAAATTTGAGAAGATGACTTCGGAAGAACTTTTATTTCAATATCCGGCAATTCTTATGGGCAGGGCAGATGTCTTTTTAGGCGGTTTACTTATTCTCGAGTGTTTCATGAAGCGTTTAGATATATCTGATATCGTAGTTTCAACAGGAGGCATCAGGCATGGTGCATTACTGCAAAACCAATAAAAAAGGGCGCCGTAGCGCCCCACATAGCAGCAAATATTTTAAAGTAAATTTTAGATATTGAATCGAACCCCTAATCCAAATACCAGCTGATCGGCATTACCGCCAACGCCTGCAAATTTCAGCTCACCAAACAGATTTCCAAAATCGAGAGCGTATTCAGCACCCGCCCCGAGGTTCAACCCAAATTCAGAGGTGCTGTCATCCAGCCCTCCCAAGTCATTACCATCTTGATTAGGAAAATCAATACTCAGAATAGCTATGTTTATACCACCTAAACCATAAACGTTAAGTTTATCTTCGGAATATAATTGGTAATGCCCGTTAAAATTGACACCCAGTACCGTGGCTTGGACATTTCCTGATTCTTTGGGGAAGAAAAAGGTGAAATCACCTACTAATCTTATTTTTTCATTTACGGGATAAAGGACTTCTGCCCGAAGACCAATATTGTTGTCGATCTCGTCAAATCCCAAAGCTCCAGAACTAAGAACCAATGCACCACCCAGTTTGATATCGTTATCTTGGGCGTAGGCATTTATATTCATTCCGATTAACATTGCTATAACTATGACGGAAGTTGTAAATAGTTTCTTCATAATAAGTTGACTCCATTTTTTTTAATTAAGGATGAATGTATCTAAGGATTTTTTAATGCTCCCTTATAAAATCTATGATATAATATAATATTTTCATCAAATAAACTATTAAAATGTCTAAAGACATAGGGAGACATGAATTTAGCGTTGAAAATATAACTATTCAAGGGTATTATATTGATGTAATGAGTGTTCACATTGTTTACATAATACCTAAAAATCCCATTTGGAAAAACGTAGGCCCCGCG
>Ga0136604_1000315_pt1 | contig 25560 bp, 34 predicted proteins | sample AntRauFillE10628_FD_104928 | JGI IMG/M metagenome (GOLD analysis project Ga0136604, IMG submission 104928) | Saline lake microbial communities from Rauer Islands, Antarctica - Metagenome Filla E10 #628 | ecosystem: Environmental > Aquatic > Non-marine Saline and Alkaline > Saline | place...
ACGGGGGAAACGAGCATCGCCTCTAAAGAAATTAACATAGGCGGTATCTAAACAACGAAGGGCAAATTGCAGAGACTGGCTATTCACTTCTTTGAGCCACTCTGTTTCTTCTTTTTTCTTTAAGGCAGTCAATTTTTTTGCCTGATCGTAATAGTTATCAGACTTGTTATTGTCTTGATACTGCTCCTTGCGCTCATTAAGAAAGTGATTATATACAAATCGCACGCAACCAAAATGCTTATTAAGCAGCACTTGCTGGTCTTGGTTCGGGTAAATTTGGAAACGATATGTTTTGTTAATGTCTTTCACTGTTGTAAATATAAGTATTTTATACGACAAGTGCAAGATTTTGTAAAAGGCAAAAACATTCGGCATCTTTAGCTAAGCAGTATTGGCTAAATAAAACGTTTTGGTCAAGCGGCTACTTTGCCTGCCCCATTGGCGAAACATCACCAGCCACCATCAAAGAATATATTCTTAGTCAAGGCTAAGCGTGTCGCTTACATCCCACCGAGTCTATCGGCATCAGTGGGTTTTACGCTACAAAAGATAAATTAAACTCAATATTTCTATTTTCTGCATTCTCGCTTAGATGAATCAACTTTTGAGCAATGTTTAAATCATCATCATAATAGTCACTATCTTTTGTCTGGAACATAGTTTTTCCTGGTTGAAGTTCAATATTAATAATTTGCCGAAGGCAATTGGCGAGTAACTGTGTTACGAGACATAGAAAGCCCCTGTGAAACAATTAATTCACACATAGTAATTAGCTTATTGTCTTATACATGTCCAGTATTTAGCCCATAACATGCGTTCACTCAATAAGTATTTTGACTGCTATCGGTGAAAACTCAGATTCTATGTAATTGGTGAATCCTACAAACCGACTTCTGCGCTTCTAACTAACCTATTGGTCCCTCAAAGCGGATTCTCCATCCCTGAAGAGGAGAGCAGTTCATGAAAATAATGCTTCACGGTGAAAATATCAACGTAAACATTCATTTCAATTCCTGTAAGTCTGTCATATTTTGGAATAAAAAAGTGACACACCATATTTCAGGTGCATCATTCTCCCGTATCCAATCTAAGGCAAGTTATGCAACGCCTTATTTTTTCCATTTTTGATACATATCAAACCAAGGTATTCACCTTTATGATATTTAGGAACGAAACGCCATAACATCCCCGAATTAAATTGACGAGGATTAACAGGCGCTTTCAAGTCTTTTGGTTGTTCTTCGAGTTCAGTTCGAGGAATAATGCTGGTTTCAAAACCACGTTGTTTCAATGACACTCGCTTACGCTTAGCCATATTCTTTCCTACAAACCGAGTACGACGAACTCGTGTACTATGCGGTTTACTGTATGAGATCGCATATTTCATAAATGTTTAGTTGTTGGATTATAATTAAATGCTTTCAACTCAGACTTACGTGGCTGAATAAACACACATCTGGTTGTTAAAGACGAATAAATTTGTTTTTTAGTTGTAGACATACTATCTCCTGTATTAAGAGTTATTATTAATTTTAGTTAGCACACATTAAAACGATGATGCTAACACGGTATATAGTTTATGCCTAAATTCCGTGCTGTATCAAAGTTTTGTGCTTCTAATACCATAATTAAATTAAATCTTGTACTTTCTTCATAACATCGGTAACGTCTTGGTCTGTTTGGTATCCAAGAACATCGTCTGTTATATCCGTGTTATAAGTAAGTGCGTCTTTATAAAGTATAGCTACTTCCCATAAGTCTTTGTTAAACCTATAAGAGCCGTTAAATTTCACAACACTAACACCGTAATCATTATCAAAATTCATAGTTGCTTGCAAGCCGTTACCTATTGGGTGTGGCTTAAATTCTAAATCTTTAAAAGTTTTCATCTGTATTTAATTTAATTATTAGTTATGTGTTTAATTCAAAGGTTCGTTTTTCAAAAGGCACAAACCATATACCTATACGTTAGCATTAATTAAGCAGTTCATTTATTCGCTCTTCTGCTTCTTCTAATGTGTCATACCTTTCAATACCATCAAACAAGCCGCCTTCCCAGCAGTATATTTCATAAGAGTTAAATGTAGGACTACAAGGTGGCAACATTGATATTTCACCTTTTTCTGTTTTATATCTATGTGAATCGCTCAACAACCCTTCAATACCTGTTTTTTTGATTTCTTTTTCCATAATTAAATTAAATAATGCTAACACAAAATATAGTGAATAGCCGATTAATATTTGTTCTTTGTAGCCAGTTTATTGGTCGGCTACTCACCATATTCAGAACGTTAAAATAAAAGATATGAGAGCTATCAACTCTCATACCTCTTGCCGGGCTTATTCAGCAATATTGAAGTCTTGTTCAACAGTAGCAGCTTCTTCCTGACTGACTGCAGTAGCAGTAGAAACATCTTCCTCTGCTAATTCACGATCAGCATTTCCCAGGATAGTTTTGGGATTGTCTCCTGCAATTACTGGAAATGTATAGCTTTCTACTTCTCGTGTTTCCCCAGTTTCTCCATCAGTGATGTCGTAAGGCTTCACATCTGCACGAAATATTCCTATATCGAGCATATCACCTACTTGACTATTGAAGAAAGGGTCAGTATCTAATGATGGCAAATAAGATTCTTCCCACTGGTTCATTGAAATCTGCTTACCGCGACCTTTGACCGTGTACTTCTTACCACCAATTACTTTCTCTGTTTCTGTGAGTCCCTGAAGACGCAAAGTTACAAAGTGATTACCATTCTTGTCTACAAGAGGCTCACCACTTGAATCTGTTGCACGTCGTCCAATTACTTCTACGATTGGAGATAGTTCTTTTATTCGATTATCCATGATATTAATTGATTTTAAATGTTTTAGATAAGTTATCACTCTGTATTTATGCAGGCTTGTGACTGCCAGTGGCTACATTACACCCACCCATGCTTTTTACAGCACAGATGGATGACTCTTAATCCAAACTATTTACTAAATACTCCTAAAATGGCAAGAATTATAACACCAAAAACACCTATCGTGGCATCAATTCTTAACAAATTACATAGAAGTACAACACATACCATTACGAAAACAACTATTACTATATCTCTTAAAATAATCATGATTCTATCCATTAAATGTTAATAAAAACAACAGAAGATATTCCACTTCTGTTGAATACAGGTTTATTGTTCGGCTGGTAAATTATCTACAATACTCAGCTCATGAGGATCACCCTCATCATACATCTCAGGGTACAAGTACGCTAATTGTTCTTCTGTCATTGGTTTACTGGTTAAGAGTTGGGATTAAATGCAGATAGTATGTCTGCAATAGTATTAAAATCAAGCTCTTGTGTATCATTAAGTTTTGCAAATCTACGCTGAAGCTCCTTATCAAATGAAACAATCATAGGATAGTCTTCAAACTCTAAATCCAAATTATATAAAAAAAATACTTTTTGAATATCATTTTGTAATAATCCTTGACAACGAGCCACTACACCTAAACAACAGTATGTATAATTAAGAGAATTGTATAATCTACTCTTTCCTTGTTCATACTTCCCAGAACGTAATGCTTCTACCCAAGTGTTCATTTCTTTAGGGTACTTGGTCCATAAACTCTCTAATTTTTCTTTTACGTCATTTTTAGTTAAATCATTGTTACTTGTACTTGCAAACATTAAGTGTTTTAATGCGTTTTTAAGTTCCATAATGTTATATAATTAAAAGAAAGACCGTAATCCCATATTGCAGGGACTACAGTCTCATTCTGAATTAGGACTCCTTCCTACAAAAATCCTGTATTAGCCATTCTGACTAATTAATTAAATATCTGTTGATATTTCATTGCTGGATGTTCTTCATACTTATACAAATTATTACTAAGTCGTCCATAGTAATAAACCATTAAGGTCATTTCTCCAGGACGAGCATAGCTAAAGTTCAAAGAATCATCATTTTGAAGATACCATGTCACACCTTGAGGTGTTTCTAATCTGCTTTCTACCCTGACAACTCGTGTATGTACATCATAATTAAACTCAATAATGAGAATAATTAATATGATAAGTACACTAATAATTGCAGTCCAAATTGTTCTTTCTAATTTAGTCATAGTCTTATTAATTTATTAATGAGTTGTTTAAGCTCAAACCTTACCAGTTCAAGCCTAATGTTATTTATCTTATCAATACGTTCAAAAAGCAAATTAGAACGCTCCATTAATAGCTTCCTCATTTCTTTTTGAAGTTTCATATGCTTCTGCAACAATTCAATCAACCTCATAAAAGCCAAAAACATTAATAATACCATAATTAATGCCACTACTGATATAATAAGAGCTAATTGTGCCATTATTTATCCTCCGTTATATTCCAGCGTTTAATTAATGATTTAAGGATGAGTATCCGAGATTTAATCTTATACATCTCACCTGCATACATGTGCTTATCCCATATATAACCATTTTTAGTAAGGAAAATACTTATAACAAGTACAAGCTGATGTAAAACATGAGCAAAATAGGAACATAATCCAGGATGCCCTGCATATTTATCTTCAATACTATCCCAAAACTCTAAAGCATCTTCAAGATCAGAATAGTGCAACCAAGGAGGAATATCTTCCAAAGGTTTATTTCTTACCCATAATAACATGATATACAGAATTATCATTTGTATAAAGTATTTAATGTGATTAAACATAGTAATCTCCTATATGTGAGTGTTAAGCAGGAAAAGGTGATTTTTGTGTGCCTTTATTAGGTATTAAAACCTGCCACCTACTATCGTTAATTTATGATTTGTGAAAATGTCTCATTTTTGTACTATTAATCCAGAGTCCATAATAATCACCTATCAGTTGTAAATTCTATTATATGTTTCATTTGTTCAATGTTATTCTTAGGACATACATTACGTAGTATTCCTCCTTTGTCTATTACGCTTTGAAGTATTTCTTCTTTGTTACGCATAAGCTTTAGTTTACGATTATAAACTTTTATAGGCTGTACTCTTGGTGTTGCAACTGCAAAGCTCATTAGTGCGTTAAGACTGTCGTAACAACAACAAGGGACAACTCGTGTATCTCCTTCGCTATTTTCAATGACTAAACTGTAGTCAGGATAATGATATTTACTCATGGTAAACTCCTCTAATGTTATATAGTATAGATACAGGTAAAAATAGAGAGAGTGAGAAAAGGGTTAAAACACGGGAAAAAGTTCTAGCACCTAATCACACTCAATCTACTTAATTGTTTTTGTTTGGCTTAGCTGATGCCACTTTCTCTGCCATTCCAAGTCTTACAAGACGTTTTATTACAGGTTCAGTGTTATTCTTGCCTATGATGGCAATACGTTGAATGTCTTTGTTGACGCTATTAGTTCTACTCATGGTGTTCCCTATGTTTGGTGATAATGTGTTGTGTGTGTTGGTGACGAAAAAAGGGAAGAGCGTACAGCTCTCCCTTTTGAGTTAATCAAGTGCGAAGTCAACCTCTAAATCAGAAGCTTTAGCTTCGGTTCTCTTGCCAACAGTGATCTTTTTAACATCAACCTCTACTACTTCAGCCTTTGGAACGGCAACATTGGCACCAGTTTCAGTTTTAACTCCACTGTCTTCCCATTCCATATCAGTTGTTGGTTTAACAGAGGAAGTGAACAGAGTGTTAGACTTCTCGTCAAAGGCTCTGTACTTATTGTCGGCATACTTTGTGAATGATAGCATAGTTTTAAATATTAGATTAGAATTAAGAGTGTGGGGGTATTCGAAAATCCCCAAAGCATAGGCGGGGTTTTAATGATGTGGTACCCGAACACACTGAATGTGCAATTTTTTTTTAAATAGGGGTGGGGGTATGTTTCACTGTTAATGAAACGGGGGGCGTTGTTTCACATTCTTTGAAATAATTTTTGGGTAACTATACCCATACAGGTATAAAATAATGCTTTTTAGTCCTTTTATACCCGTACAGGTATTGCTGGTTTAAAAAAGTTCATATTCGTCTATTAATACTGTACTTATATGCACTATTTTAAACTATTCTGCCGGTTCTTTTGCCACTTAGAAATGGTGAGCACATTCAACAGGTACTCCAGCTATTGTTGATAATAATCAACTACTGTCCAGTTTTTTACGACAGTAATTGGACATGAACCTGTTCTAACTATATAGCTGACAGTAATATACGAGAAATAGTCACACTATAATGTGATTTAGGGGAGGTGCATACTCGTTTTTCAGCAATTATACACGATTTTCACAGTATAATGTGATTTGTAACTATATTTCGGCACTATATGGGGTTTATTGCCAATAATTTGATATATCTGTACCCTATATAGATGGTAATAAGTGTAGAGGAATGTGTACATAAATGTAGACAGATGTCAATAAATGTGTGCATTATTGTACAGGTACTGGTAGATGCTCGACTGCCAACCAGTTGTTATGCGCCAACCCCTCATGCATATTTACAGGGGAAATTTGTGGTTACTTCAGAGTTGCTGTATATTCTGTTTATGGGAGAAGACAACGCATTTATAAATGATGACCATGAAAGTAATAAGGCGGTCAATATCTCAATGATAGGAGATATGGCATTGGTGCCTGTTACGTTTTATGACAAAGAAACAAACGACGAACACGAAACACTTGGAATTCAAGGAGAGGTGCCAGAATTTAAAGCAGAAATGGCGCTCAATATGAGACGTATTAATGGTTTTTATCCTGCCCGTAATAATACAGGAGAAGTAAGTCCTGCCACATTTGTTAAAACAAATGGTGAGGGTATTCTTATTGACCTGCCTTTTGATTCCTTTACAGAACTATACATGGTATGGAGCAAAGAAAGAAATTAACGGAGACAAATGCACTGGTCCTCGCAGGAGGCGGTGCTAAAGGGATGTATCAGGTAGCTGCTATTAAACAGATAGAAAAGCAGCTTGATATTAAATTTGATGTGATAGCAGGAATATCTGTTGGAGCAATTAATGGAGCTATGCTTGCCACTGATCAGTTTGATAAGTGTGAGCAGATGTGGGAAACCATTACAAAGGATGATATACATAAATCATTGTCTCCCCTTAAAATTGCCTTCAGGGTATTGAAGTGGAAGCTTGGTTTAGGAGATCCTGTTAAAAGCATTTATGATAATGGACCTATTAAGAGGTTATTGAAACAGTATTTAAAGGAGGCTGTCCCTTCTATTCCATTTTACGCTGGTAGAGTGGATCTTAATTCAGGTATTTATGAGTCAGCTATACGAGAAACAATGTCTCTTGATAAGTATGTATTAGCGTCTGCAAGTATCCCTGGCATATGGGACCCTGTGAAGCAAGGAGATAAAGCCCTGGTAGATGGAGGGATTCGTAATATCTCTCCTATCTGGGAAGTGTTAAAGCACGACCCTGACAATGTATTTATTATTACAACAGAAAGTCATAATGATGAACGAGCTGGTACCTCTGGTGACATCTTTGAGATAGCACAGAGTAGTATTGGTATTATGCTTAAAGAGCTTTTCTATGAAGACTTGGAACGATTCTTACAGATAAATGACTTAATACTACAAGCTGAAGAACATGGTCATGCGTTATATCATGGTAGTGGAAGGAAGCTGAAGTATTACAATCCTGTAATTATTAGTCCTACAGTTAGTCTGGGATCTGCCCTTGATTACTCAAGAGAGCAATTGCAGTTTCGTAAAGAACAAGGAAAATCTGACACTCGTGAAATTTTAAACAGTATGCTCGTGCGTCGTAATGATGGCATGGACAATTAATAGGATAGTACTATGTTAAAAAAGATAGAAAGTAAGAAAGACCCGAATCAGTTTTTAAGCGAGACTTTAGAATGCGCTCGTCGTATTGAATTATTAATGAAACGTGAACGTGACCATTTATCCAAAATTAAAAAATTACATCGCTCGATGGAAAAGGCTACTGGCTGATATAGCCACCCATCGAAAATCCTTACTGATCTATATAACATTTCTATTGCAAATCGATTACAAATGTTGTAAGTTCTGACTCACACAAATGAAAACAATAATGTATGAGTCAACTCGATAATAAGGAAATCAAGCACGTCAAAATGACGTTGAAAAGCACGCTTCAATATTTACGTATATTGAATGGCATGTTCCAGCTGACCGACAGAGAATTGGTAGTCCTTGCCACATTCCTTGACAAGTATAAACAACTGAAGCCTCTTGGCTTAAGTCCCTTTTCAACAGATGTTAAAAAACAGATAGCAGATGAACTGGGAATGCAGGATTTTAATACGATCAATGTTTATATTAAGCGTCTCAAAGAAAAGCAGGCGTTGTATGTAACAGAGAACAGTTACAAATTCAATAAACTGCTTATACAACTGGAAAACGAAAAAGGAATATTTTTTGAATGGCAAAAGAAGATAAACTAATACAAGACTTAGCAAATAAGTATCACGTATCTGTAGATAAAGTACGTAAGGCTGTAAGCTCTCAGTTTGCGTTTACCGCAGAGAAGATGGCTGAACCTGACTTTCCTTCTATACGTCTACCTTATTTTGGTAAGTTCTTCGCCAAACAATCACGAATTAATCACTTAAAAAACTCAAAAAAGAAAAAGAATGAGCGATCTTAAAGATTTAAAAGGTAAGAGTCTCGGTAAAGACAAAACGTCTGACGAGCTAAAATTTGAAGTGCATCCTAACCTGCTGTTTGCAAAACGGTTGTTAAAGGATAAAACAGAAGGAGGTATCTATCTTCCTGAAAATGCCCAAAAGAATTCTACTCCTATTGTACAACTCATGGCAATTGGTAAAAACATTAAAGAACAGTTCACTGAAGATGGTGAGTGCTGGCTGGAAGTAGGAGATTATGTATATTGCGATCCCCGCTTTATTGAAATTGCTATTATTGATGAAGTAGCAGGTGTTATGCTTCATGCAGATAGTATCTATGGTAAGATTCCACAACCCAGTGATACCGTTATAACCCCTGAACAGTAGTAATAATGGAATTATTTGACGTTCAACCTGATTATGTACGGATAACAGCGGATATCGCTGAGATCAAAGAGTTTCGTGAGATACAGAAACGAGATAACAGTACCCGTTTGTTATCCTACATATATCACATGTGCGAATGGAATAGTCCGTATGCTAAGTATCCTGATAGAGAAAAACAGCTTATTAAGGACTTCCTTGATGGTGAAGAACCTGATGAGGCAGTTGTAGCAGCTGTTGAGAAGTATCAAGAGCTGAGTAATACACCACAGATAGAATTACTTCAGGCAGCCAGAAAAGGAGCCAATGCGCTTGCTACCTATTTCAGAGAAGCAGAACCAAGTTTATCAAAAAACGCGGGGAGAGAGGCGAAAGACCTCATGCATAACTTGGAGAAGGTAGGAGCTTTACTTAGCAAATTCTCAGAGTGGGAAGAGCAAGTGAAGAAAGAACAAGCATCTAATGCTGTACGAAGAGGTGTTAAAATAGGGGAATTTAATAGAGACTAATGGAAGAGAAAAAAGACCCAAATGGTTATTGTCCCTCATGTATGAAGCCACAAGATAGAATGGCTTTATGTGAACGATGTGCTAAGCGCCGTGATACAGGTATCAACCATTCAGAAGAATCAATTCAAAACGAAATAAAGAAACGATTATGAATATTGATCTAAAAGACGAAGGAACTCTGCATGAACATCTGCTTGCAATGATGATTATGGATCTTAAGTTTAAGAATACTCTCGTCCCTTCAAGAGAAGGTTCTTTAATTATTACTAAGCTTGAAGAAGCCCAGCAATGGGTATTGAAACGACAAATTGATAGAAAGAAACGTGAAGTGCAAGGCACGTATAAAAAGTGATATAGAGTTATCCTATACTTTACTTAAGCCTCTGCTTTAATTAGTAGAGGCTTTTTTTATTGAAGACTGTTTTTTATTGGTGTATATTTATTGGAATGGAATTAGAATTTAACTCACGTAAAAATAAATTTAAAGGAACCAAAGCTTTAAGCCCTGCAGCTAACTATTACAAAGAGCATGGAGTTTATACAAAGCTTATTCCTGATACTGAAGAATGGCTACGCTTTTGGAAAGAGCATGAGCGCCGCTGTTTAGAGGGATATGAAGCCAATGGTATAAAGATCACTGGGTATCATTACTTCTATCTTAACTTCTTTCGTATTGATCGTTCTGTAGAAGTAACAGAGAATGGAAGGACCTATAAGAAACGTGAGTACTTCCCGCCAGACTTCTATGACGGAGATTATGACTTCTTTTGGGCATGTGAAATTGCTCGTAAAGGTATTAGTGTAGAAGCCTATGAAGCGCTCAATCTTGGAGTAGAGATTAACAAGAAAGATCTTGAAGGTGGAAAACAGTTAGTTGTTCTTAAAGCTCGTCGTAAAGGGTACTCTTATAAATGTGCGGCTATGTTATGCCGTAACTACTTCTTCCTCTCTCGTAGTAAGAACTTTGTATTCGCGTATGATAAGAAGTATCTGCAGGGTGATGGTATCTACCAGAAGTTCCTTGATGGTATGGCGTTTATTAATGAGCATACAGCCTATACTCAACCTACTATTAATAACCGTGACTCTGATATGTATTATAAGAGTGGGTACACAGAGGTTATTAAGGGAACAGAAGTTCAGAAAGGAAAGCAATCTATTGTACAGGGTATCTCATTAAAGGATAACCCAGATAGGGCTCGTGGTAAAGCTGGAGAGTTAGTACTCTTCGAGGAGATGGGTAAGTTCCCCGGATTGAAAAAAGCTTGGGATATTACACATCACACGGTTAAAGAGGGGATTGATGCTCTTGGACTTATGGTTGCTTTTGGTACTGGTGGTACAGAGGGCGCTGATTTCCAGGGAGCTGAAGAACTGTATTATGAACCTGAAGGTAGTGATTGTCTTAGATTTAACAACCAGTGGGATGAAGGTGCCAGTGGTACAGATTGTGGATTCTTTGTTCCTATCTATCAAAACCTTCGTGGATTCATGGATGAAGATGGTAATTCTCTCAGAGAAAAAGCTATTGAATATGAGATGAAACAACGGAAGATCAAGAAGAAAGCCAAAGGGACCAATACCTATTCCCAGTATATAGCTGAAACGCCATTTATGCCGAGGGAAGCTATTATGACTTTCGACACAAACTTGTTTCCTTCTCAGCAACTGGCTGAACAAAAGAACAGGGTATTAGCAAGCAAGACATATAATATAGGAACGCCTGGGTATTTCTACAGGCAGGAAGGAGATGTTAAGTTTAAGCTTGACCCTGACGCAAAACCTATTATGAAGTTTCCTCATGCTAAAGATGATGATGTGGTAGGGTGTCCTCTTATTTACGAGTCTCCATTTAGAATGGGAGATGGTGTACCTGAAAACATGTACATCGTAGTACATGATCCTTTTGCACAAGACACAACAGCAGAATATTCAAGCTTCTCTTTAGGAGCTGCATACGTTATAAAACGGGTAAACAAATACTCCACCACATTTAATAATTGTATTGTTGCCAGTTACGTAGGAAGACCAAGCTCAAGAGATGAGTATAATAACATGTTGTTCATGCTTGCTGAATATTATAATGCAAAGATAGGATTTGAGAATGACAGGGGAGATGTAATTGGCTATGCACGACGACATCACAAACTCCATATGCTGGAACCTGAATTTAAGTTCATGGATAAAAAGCATCTTCAGGGTAATACGAAGCGGAGTTATGGAATGAACATGACTACCGCACGTAAAGAAGAGGGAGAGATTTATTTAAGAGACTGGCTATTACAGACCGTTAGTAAGAACACAGAAGAAGACAAAGAAACGCTTGTATTAAATACGATATATGATATTGCTTTGCTCGAAGAGTTGATAAAATTTAACAAAAAAGGTAACTTCGATAGAGTTTCTGCTCTTTTTGTTGGAATGTATCACCTTAAAGAGAAGTTTAATCAACAAGTGGAAGCCGTACAAAAAACAGAACACGAAGAATTCTTTAATCGCTTTTAATAATGAGCACACAAAATATTCCACAACAGTCTATTACTTACGAAAAGAAAGACGATACATGGAGACAAAATACGGTTGACGCCTATATTGATCAGGCAAACTTCCAGACAGGAAGTAATTCAGACCGTTATTTCATGACTAAGTTGTATGATTACTATAATGGTAAGATTAACAACGAAGATTATAACTATGTGCTCGAACCCTATGGGAAGAAGCGCGATAACTTTCCTGCTAAGATTCGTAATTTCCCTCTCATTAAACCAAGTATTGATTTACTTGTAGGTGAGAAGGCTAAACGCCCCTTTAACTTTACAGTCATTGTTTCTTCAGGAGACGTAGAAAATATCAAACATCAAATGATGCAGGAACGCATCAATGAGGAATTACAGAAATGGGTTATTCAGAAATTAAATAAAGCAGGGGTTAATACAGGAATTGAACAAGGGGAAGAACCTCAGCTGCCTCAGCATATCCAACAGATTTTTGAACGTAACTGGAGAGATAATAGGGCAATCATGGCTCAAAAAGCTCTTGAGTTCTTAATTCCTTACCTGCATTATTACAATGAAGCCCAGAAAGGGTGGTTTGATTTCGTAGTAAGTGGCTATGCCATGACACATAAAGGAGTGTATAACAACGAGCCTTTCTTTGAAAATTTGAATCCTTTAGATGTAGACTATGATAAAGACCCTAATGTTGAGTTTATTGAAGATGGTAATTGGGCAGTTATTCGTGAATTGGCATCACGTCCAAGCGTTATTGATAAGTTTAGAAGTCAGCTTACAGACGAAGAAGTAAGACGTCTTGAAAATCCTCAAAATAGTAATAGGGATACGTTCTTCTGGTATAATCAGGATAACCATAGTTTTCATGATGAGTGGAATTCTTATACAGAGTTGGTTACAGTTTACTGGAAGAGTATGAAGAAAGTAGGCTTCCGTATGTATCAGGATGAATTTGGGGAAATATACGAAGAGATTGTAGAAGAGGGATATGAGTATAATCCTGAAACAGACTACAGTCTTGATTGGGAATGGGTTAACGAAGTATGGCAAGGTTTCCGTATTGATGGAGATATCTATATGGATATTCGTCCTATTGATTACCAACGTACAAGTATAGACAATCCGTCTAAATGTAAATTACCTGTTAATGGTAGAGCTTACAGTGAGAGAAACTCAAAGAATATTAGTCTGGTATCATTAGGAATTCCTTATCAGCTATCTTACAACATCTACAAATACCGATTGGAAAATGCTATAGCCAAATCAAAGGATATTTTAGCGTTACTTGATATCTCCATGATTCCGAAAGGCTGGGATATGGATAAGTTCATGCGTATTCTTGAAGCCACAGGTATTGGATGGGTGAATTATCAGAAAGAAGGAATACAGTTTAATCCTCAACATCAGTCTGTACTCGATATGAGTATTAAGACCATTGAACAATACATAGTCCTGCTTCAGTTTATTAAAGAAGAGTGGGAATTTGTCAGTGGGGTATCCAGACAACGCATGGGGCAAATGGGACAATATGAAGGTAAAGCTACAGGTGAACAGGCAATCATTCAAAGTTCACATATTACAGAAGAGCTATACCGTAAGTATGCAGAACTTGAACAAAGAGATCTTCAGGGACTTATCGATTGTTCTCAGATAGCCTGGTTGAATGGTAAGAAGGGTAATTACATAATGCCTGATGGTACTGAAAAGTTTATCGACATCGATCCTGATACCTTTGTACATGAAGAGTTTGGTGTATTTGTTAAAGACGCTAATAAAGAACGTCATAAGCTTGAACAGTTAAGACAACTTGGTCAGGCAGCTATGCAGAATGGTGCTCCTATGTCTATCATAACAGAGATCATTGATTCTGATAACTTTGCTGAACTTAAAAATCTTGTTAAACAAGCAGAAGCTTCTATGGAGCAGCTGCAACAGCAGGCATCTGAAATGGAACAGCAAATGAAACAAGCTGAACTTGAAGAAAAACAACAAGAACGTGAGTTTGACGCTCAGCAAAATGAGTTAGACCGTCAAAATAAAATCGATATAGAGCTAATTAAACAGGAATTTGCTAACGCTGATGTAATGAATATGTCAGATGAGCAGATTCAACGCATGAAACTTCAATTAGAAGAAAAAGTTAAAATGGGACAATTACAGGAAGAAAAACGCTCTAACAAGGCTCAGGAGAAGATTAAAGATAAAGAAATAGCAGCTAAAAAGAGTACGAGCTCCAGTAATTCTTAAAACCATAAAAGTAATTGAAAGAATTTCATGAATAATGTTGACACTATAATCACTAATAATTACCTTTAACACATGGCAAAAGAACAAGAAAAACAAGAAGAACTATCTACTGACTTCTTTTCAGAAGTAGAGATGGAGATAAACGATAACCTTGAAGGGCTGGATGATGAAGAGGAAGAGTCTTCAGATGACCCCGAAGTAGAAGATACAGATGATGAAGAGGATAAAGATCTTAACTTAGTCGATGATGATGATCCTGATAAGGATGAAGACGACGAAGGTGATGATGATGATCCTCTTGATGAAGATGTTCCTTTGGTCAAAGAAATACAGCAAGCCCTCGGTTATGAGTTTGACGAAGAATTTGAAGATACCGAAGAAGGTATCCAACAATTAGTTCAAGCGAGTTCTGAAAAACTTGCAGATGAACAATTAGCAAGAATTTTCGAGCAGTACCCTGATGTTCAGGAGCTACTCGAATATCGAAGACTTGGCGGAAACCCTGACAAGTTTTTGAAAACTAAATTCCCTGAAGTAGACTACACCACGGTTGAATTTAACGAAGAGGACTCTTCTCAGCATGAAGACCTTGTTCGGCGTGAACTCAAAATAAGAGGTTACTCTGATGAGGAAATCGAAGCTGAAGTAGAGGATTACAAGAACGGGGGAATTCTTGACAACAAAGCAAAACGCGCACTCTCTGCATTACGTACTAAGCAACAAGAAGACCAAGAAAATCTTCTTGAAGAGCAGAGAGAAGCAGATAAACAAAAACAACAAAACGTAGAAAAATTCTGGAACGATGTAAAAGAAGACATTGATTCAGTTAGTAATTTAAAAGGGTTTACCCTTCCTGCAAAGGATAAGGATTCCTTCTTTGATTACATTTCGAAGCCTGTGGATGGCAACAAGTCTCAACGAGACCTTGATGTCGAAGACATAGGCAGAGAAACACAACTGGCAATGGATTACCTTTTATTTAAAGGCTTTGACCTTTCTTCTATTGTGGATCGAAAAGCGAAAGATAAGAACGCCAAGAAGTTAAGAGAGCGTATGAATCAACGTAAACTTGATCGCAAAAAAGAGAAAGACGAAGTAGTTACAGGAGCGAATGTTGAGCTTGGTACGTTATAACCCTAAAAAATCAAATCATATAGAACAATGGCAAAAGTAGAACCACGCATGTACGCCAAGCGTACCACATACAATGATCAGCAAAAGTCTGACGTTGCATCTATCTCAAGTGCGTTACTTACTCAGCCCGAAAAGCTGAGTCCTATGTTGACATTTTTAGGTGGTAAGGAAGATCAAAGATTCCCTCTTTCAATGCTAACCGAAGGTGTAAATAACGTAAAATCAATTGAGGAGCTGGAATACAGCTACGATGTAATGACAAGGTTGAGAAAAACTCGACCAGTTGCAGAAACCCCTGCAAGTACCACGAACTTAGGTCTCGGAGGAAGTTTCTTCAAAGTTACCTTCCCTGACAAATGGTTCATTAAGGATTACGTCCTTGTCTCCAAGTCTGGAGTTCAGGCACGTATCATGAGTGATCCAGTACCTAATGGTAAAAACTGGGATTATACCCTGAGACTTGTGTCTCCAGATTCAACAGCAACAATGCCTGCAGCCGATGTAGCAGCTGGAAGTCAGTTCGCTTCATTATTTGCACCTGTTGGAATTGACTGGTCACGAGGAAATGCCAGTAACTGGGAAGCACCTGCGAAGGTTCGTCATAAGTTGACGACTATTCGTAAGTCTTATCAGATCTCTGGTAATGCCAAAGAAACCGTTATGGAGATGGGTTTACCCACTGCAAGCGGAGGAACCTCCAAATACTGGATGGATTTCGAAGAATGGCAATATATGCTTCAATGGAAAGAAGAATGTGAAATGTACCTCTGGTATGGTGAGCAGTCTTATGATTCCAAAGGGCAAACAAACATGCTCGATGAGAACGGACAGCCAGTAATTATTGGTCCGGGACTTCTTGAGCAAATTCAGAATAAGGAAACTTATTCTGTCCTTACTTCCCAAAAGATCAAGGATGTTATCCGAAGTATCTTTTACGGAATGAGTGATGGTCAAAACAAACAGGTAACACTGTACACTGGAATTGGTGGTGCAGATGAGTTTGACCAAGCAATGAAAGCCGAATTGGAGGCAAGTTCTTATCGTCAGTTTAACGATGGTAAGTTTGTAAACGGTTCTGGTAGAAACATGGAACTATCAGGGTTCTTCACTACCTATCAACACGTCGATGGACATGTTGTTCGTGTAGTTAAAGTACCTCTGTTTGACCATGGTGGTGTTGCTCAGGCAAGTGAGCTTCATCCGAAAACTGGATTGCCTCTTGAATCCTACCGAATGGTATTCGTAGATCAATCCAATTATCAAGGCGAGCCTAACCTGCAAATGGTTACTCGTAAAAACCGTGAAATGCTCAGATGGGCAGTAGCTGGTTCCACAGTCCCTACAGGATTCCCTGGTAACGACTTACGTGCATCCGACATTGACGGTGCAAGTGTTCACTTCCTGAAAGTTATGGGAGTAGTGCTCAAGCGCTTCGACACTTCACTTGATTTACGTTGTGTTGCGTAAACACACTTTATACAAAAGGGGTGATAGGAATATCACCTCTTTTAGTATGTAACCTAAACCCTAAATCTAACATAATAGTATGAAAGAAATTCAAATCCGCAGGAGAGAGGCAAAAAGTCATTTACCTCCTGCTATAGTAGCCAACGCTAAAAAGACCTTATCCTCAATTTTTGATGGACAAGCACCTTTAAAAGGCGTATCTGGTGATGAAGAAGAACAACTTCTTTCTGAATTGTTAGGCATAGACCCTGCTGAAAGAGATTTCGGTAAGGCATGTCGTATGTGGTGGGCAAACTTGAGGGTAGATATTCCTTCTGATGGAAAAGTGTTAAACATTTCCAAAGGAAAGGGTGGGCGACCTCAAAACATTAATCACTACTTGATATACAAGTGGGCATTAAAACATAAGTATGTAGCGGATAGTCGTGCAGCCTTATTAGCCAACTCCAAAAAACAATTTTACATTTACGATCCTGAAGTTGAAACTAAGGAAAACAATAAAATGGTACAGGTTAAAAAGAAAGCTTACGAAGAATTTATTCGTATGTCTGACAACGAGGATAAGATCAATCTTGTTCTTACTGTTCTTTCTGATACCAACCCAGACAACATGTCTGCAGAACAAAAAGAGAACTACATCGATCAGTTGATTGATGAAGAACCTCGTAAGTTCGTAGCTGTTGCCACTGATAAACATCTTGAGCTTAAAGCACATATCTTTAACCTTGTTGAAGCAAATGTTCTTACCAAGATTGATAGTCAGTACTGGTTTAGTGATGAATTACTTGGTAACAACCTTGATGAAACAGTTAAATACTTCGAAAATCCTAAGAACAGCAAAACTACAGAAATCCTGAAAGGGAAACTGGAAGCAGCTCGAAAAACTGAATAATGGATATCTTAAACATGCACAGACAAGTGCGGTTGAGAAGTCAGAAGATAAACTCATTCGCCAATGATAATCTTGTGTCACAAGAGATCGATAAATATCTCAACATGGCAATCAATCAATTTGTGAAAGACCGAATTGATGATAAATCTAATGCTTTGCAGACGGGTTTTGAAGAATCATTGAAGCGGTATGAAGATCTGAAGACACTGGTTATTAAGGACGAAGCACTCACCATAACACATGTGCCCGCTAACACAGGCGTAGGTATTGTGTTTGTAGATAGGGGTGCTTTTCCTGATGATCATTTATTTCTCTTGTCTTTGCGATGTAAGATACAATATGCCAGAGATGGTGTAACATTTACAGTGGTAAACTCTAAACGAGAAATCGATGGAGTTCTTAACGAAGATTACTTAGAAAGAGTTGTTTTAGCTAAGCGTATACAGACAGATGATATTTATGCATTGCTTGGCGACCCTTTTAACAAAGCTTCTATAAAGCACCCTGTATATGATATCTCAAGTCACGGTTTGGATATTTATACAGATAGTCATTTTATCGTAGATGAAGCGTATCTCAACTACATTAGAGAGCCTGTGACTGTACTTAATGATACAGACACATCATCCAATAATGTAGACTGTGATTTACCTGAGTTTACACATGATGAAATAGTTGATTTAGCTGTTAAATCCATCTTGTCAGATATAGATAAATTTGGTGCTGATGGACAATTACAAGATTTAATGGAACTTGAATAAATCGTAAAGACCCTCTTGTTATATTAGATAGTAGAGGATATATAGTGAGCATTTATTACTTGTAGCTAAGATACTGTAATGGTATCTTAGACTACGGGGGGCAGATAAGCTCTCCAGGCAAACAAAAACAGTTTACGTCTTTAGCGTAAGCACCAATTAAACATATAGAACAATGTCACGACAATTATTTATTAACAACACCACCAATATTCTAGGCGGGGGTACTACCATAGTAAACCCTGCTGATGTAGCGGAAGCTCGTGTTGCTCTTTTTGACGTTGACGACTTTGCTGCTGCAACCCTTGATCCAAATTCTCCAACCTCTGCAAAGAGGGTACAGATTGTTCAAGGTGGAGCCAACGAAAACGACGCTATCATATCTTCTGTTATTAATGTAGACGATGTGGTCGAAGTAGTTGAGAAAGACTACGTAGCGCCTGTTGCCCAAGTAACCACTGTAACCGCTGAGACGGGAACTGGTTTTGCGAGCATATTAGTCGTACGCGCAGATGGAAGCCCACGTCCACAAGGAAGATTAACCGCCGAAGTAAAATTGGATGGTAAAACTGCTGCAGCTATTGCAACTGAGTTTGCAACCCAGCTGAATAAGCAGTTCCCTGATTTTGTAACGGTAACCACTGCTGCCGATGATATAGTTATCACAGCTAATTTAAGTGTTGAAGGTGCCGTTGCAAACGGTATTGTAGCATTTAATACAGCTCTTGATGGCGAAGCATCTAATTGGACTAAAGCTGCAACTACTGCTGCTAAAGGTGGAACAGGAACTGGAGCTCAAGTACGAGCTTTGGAAGAAGTAGCAAAAGGATCTAATTACCTAAACCGTAGTTATCTCCCAATTGCCCCTCCTTTTTATGCAAACACCTCAAGTAATTACAAGTTGATTACTTTGAAAGTAAAGACCAATACAACTCCTAATATTGCCCGAAGCAATATGTATCAGGAGATCACTATTGCGTTTGTAACTGGTGGAATAGGTATTGATCTGGACACATTCTTCGGAGTGTAATTCGCACCTAAGACCGATAGGCTAAAGAGAGATGGTTTAATTACTGTCTCTCTTTTTTTTATCTATATTAGACGTATGTACGACCCAAATAACTTTGAATTCATCCATATTCCCAAGTGTGCAGGTACTTCTATAAGGAGAGCACTTGATGTAAAAAAGATGGGGCATAATCCCGTAAGAACGAATAATGATATCGATGAAAAAACTCTTGTATGTGCTTTTGTGCGAAATCCTTTCGACCGCATTTCAAGCTTTTACAGGTGGAACAAAAGACGAAATATTTTCAGGATAAAATCAGAGAATATTACATTTGAAGATTGGTTCTATAAAACCATTGCTAATGAAGAACGCCCTTATTTCTACAACCCATCTTACTGGAAACCTGCTTACTGGTGGTTGTGTGATGATAATGGTCATTTCAGAGCTAATGCAGTAGGTAAAGTAGAAAACATAGAAGAAGACTTTAAATCCCTTTGCAAACTACTACAAAAAGATGTTATATTACCTAACCTTAACACCACTGAAAACAAGGGTGATGAGGTATACACTGATGATATGAAACGTATCATGTATGACGTGTATGAAGATGACTTTAACCAATGGTATCCCAATGCTTAATCTCCTGAAGACACCACATACAATAGGGTACACCGTTGCCCTTATTATTATTGCTTTTCTATTTATTAACCGTCCTACTGAATACGTTCCCATTGAATACGAAGAAGATATTAGTCTCAAAGACACTACCATTGTATACAAAACAAAAGTCGATACCCTTATCCAAAGAGATACGGTTTTCACTCAACTGGAGATACCAACTCCTACAACAAATGACAGCACGAAAACCTATACCACCAATTATGCCGACTCCGCAATAACGGCAACTATAACATCCAGAGTAAAAGGTGAATTACTCGATCAGAGTTTATGGTACATCAGCAAGATAGATTATTACGTTGATACAAGGTATAAAACCTTAACCATTGATCGATATCTGAAACCTACACGAATATTTGAAGACCCAAACCGCAACAATCCCAAAGGATTGTGGGGAGGTATATCAGCAGAAAACTTGTCTGAAGACATAACCTTTACTCCATCTGTAATACTTCTACGAGGTAATATTGGATATGAAGTTGGGTATAATCTGAATGATCAATCGTTATCTGAATTTGATCTCTCTGCACTACGAGTAGGAATAAAATTTAAAATATTTTAATGGATGACGCAGTAAATAAAGCCTACCAGTTCTTTAAACAATACCCCGGACATTTAAAAACAGCAACAGATGAAATAGCAGAACGTTTAAATATCTCGTACGACGATGTATCACGAGGACGTTCTATTTACAAAGATGATCATTTTCAGTCTAACAGCAAAAACAAACTGGAAGATCGTATAGAAGACAAGCCTGACAGTATTAAAAACCTGTACGAAGAGTTTCTTGAAAAACATGAAATTGATAAACAAGACGTCGTTCAGGTATATTTTAAGGAGAAACCTTCAGGGACTTACTTCACTGTTCAAACACGCCATGGTATTGCAGAAGACTTTGACCCCGCAGAAGTATTCAGACAAGAAATAGCAGAATACACCCCTCCTGAATATAGCATTAGCAGACTAAGCTTCCTCACAGAAGAAAACTACGGTATTATCAATATTTTTGATGCTCACCTTGATAAGATAAGCTCTATAGATGATACAGATGAAGAGAGTACAATTGAAGGGAACATTAAACTCTTTGAAGACTCTTTCGATAAACTACTTGAATTCATGGTAATGAATGGAGTAGAACATATTCTGTTTCCATTTGGAAATGATTTCTATCATACCAATGACCATAGACTCACGACAAAGAGAGGAACAAGTATGGCAGACGGGGTTCATATTACAAATATGGAAGCCTTTAAGTTAGGTTTGCGCCTCATTCGTCGTTGTATAGACAAAGCTCGTCACATAGCCCCTGTTACACTGATTCCTGTAGAAGGAAATCATGACTCAAGTCGCGTAAAATACTTACAGGAGTGTTTGATCATTGCTTATGAAAATCAGTCAGATGTAGAAGTAATTGACAATTATCGTTCACGTAAGTATCAGCGTTATGGACAGTGGTTATTTGGGTTCACCCACGGTGATGATAATCTCAAAGTAGCAGACTTTGGTTCTTTGATGTCTACAGATAAAGACTCTAGAAAACATTGGAGCGAGATTGATAAAGGCGTCTTCTTTGTAGGACATCTACATAATGAGAAACGCTATAGAACGATGGAAAACAAAGACTTCCGGGGATGTAAGGTCCAATTTTTAAGAGCTATCTCTTCTACCGATACATGGCATTGGAAACATGGATACACAGCTATTCCCAAAACTGCGTATGGTTTTGTATATTCTAAAGACGGAAAACAAGACCTTGAATGCAAAATAAACTTATAATGGCATCCAGTAATTATACACTTGTTGATATCTACAGATGGTATAGAGCTCAAGGAGGCACATTACCCAAAGCTCTGTTTAAAAACATTTGTCAGGATTTCAATATTCATATCATGAATCACATCATTTACGATCATGGAACCTTTGATATGGGAAGTAATCTTTCAACTATTAACATTCTGCGTATAAAACGTAATCATAACAAGCCTCAAGTAGATTGGAATGAATCCAATAAACTAAAGCAGCAATTACTTGATGAAGGTAAAGAGCTTTATGATCCTGAGACAGGAGAAGGCGAAGAGTGGTTGGTATATCATACAGACCCCTGGTATTGTAGATTTTATTGGAAGAAGTTTTACGCTAAAGTAAAGAACAAATCAGCCTATAGTTTCAGAGCAACAAGAGGTAAAAAGGGGAATAAAACGAAGCTGAAAGACTTTTTAAGAGCCAATTCTTTGAATTACAGAGGGTACGAAAAAGCAGACAAATCATAGACATCCGTTTAGCTTTTCGGTATATTGTAAACGAACAAACAGATAGTAATGGCAAGACGAACAACACGTAATCGTGAAGATAGAGTAAAGTCTACTCTTCACATTGACAATACAAATAATCCTCACAAGGTAACTGCCGAACAAGTAGGTGCATTAACAGAAGCTGAAATTAATAGGCTTCTTGAAGAAGACTTTGATTTAAGCGGTTTACAACAATCCCTGAATGATGCCATTGCTCAAGCACTTTCAGATGCTAACGCTTATACTGATGGGCAGATAGGAAATATTACAGGTAATCTAAATGACTATATTGATAGTTTATTTGAAGATTTTGATTACATTACGGCTGCCGAATTAACTCTGATTAACGAAGGATTACAAACTGATTGGGAACTATACACCTCTACGTATGTATCTAATTATGTATCTAATATTGATCTTATAGATGTTAATAATGTTCTTAATGCTGCTCTTGAAGGTAAAGTATCTCTTGATGAAGCTTATCAATCTGTAGAAATTACTGCCCTTAATGGTATAACAATAACAGGATACAACGCTGTTCCTGATCCTGATCATCCTGTAGCCAGAATTAATCTACGAGGTAGTGGTCAAACAAGTAGTGGTGCTTATTTTGCTGGTATTCATATCCAAAAGAACACAGCAGCAGAAGTTCCTGGCTATGAGCCTGCTCTAGATTCTCCTATTTGGGAGTCCAAATTCTGGGCAAATATTAAAGGAGATTTATTTCTTAAAGGTAATATCCAAATGGATGCAGGGTCTATCTTTGTAGGTAGTCCTCAAGAAGGCGTATTCATTGATGATGTATTTGGTGTTGTAGTTAACAGTGACACAAATGGGGTACGTCTGATTCTTAATGCTTCTGGTAGTGATGATGTAGATTACTCAGGTATTAACATTCAAAAGAATGTAGCAGACCCTGGAAACCCTGTTCAATATGAATCACAATTTTATGCTGATCAAAGTGGTAATGTGTATATGGCAGGAACTCTACAACCAGGTACTGTTTTCCTTGGAGATGAAACCACAGGAGTTCTCATTGACCCTAACTTTGGAATTCTGTCACAGAGTAACAGAGTTAAAATAAGTATCTCTCATCTTATTAATAGTGTAAATGGAGATAGTTTTGCTGGATTTGGTATTCAAAAAAATATGGCAGATGATCCTGATACTGATCCTGAAGACTGGGAAATGAAATTCTTTGCTGATGCAAATGGCAATGTATTTCTCAGAGGTAATGTACAGCTTGATGAAGGTTCTGTTATTGTAGGAGACTATGACACTATTCAAGCGGGAGGTAATGGTATTTTTATTGACCCTGTGCTTGGATTATTGGTTCAGGGAGCTGAATTTGATGTTAATGACGATATCATTGGAGGTAATCGTATCCTTCTTAATGCTACAAGTACAGGAGATATAGATGTAGACTTTGCAGGTATTAATATTCAGAAGTATGATACAGATATTGATGACTGGGTATCCAACTTTTATGTGAATACAGATGGTGACCTCTTTATGAAGGGAGAAGTATTTACCATAGGAGGAGACTTTGGTGGAGACTTATATCTTTCAGGATTACTCACAATGGGAGATCCTGTAAGTATTTATATGGGAGTAGACTTAACAGACTTCACGGCAACTATGACGTCTTCTTATTCTGCAACCATTGCAGATGATTTTGATTTTAAAACTCAAGAAACCAAAAATTTCACAACAACCAATTTTGACACAGAAGCTTATACAGTTGTCTCTTTTGATCTTACATGGTCAGGAATAACTTATGATGATAATAGTTATTTAGCAGTTAACGGATGGAATGGGGAAAAATGGATAAATGTAGGTGAAGTTAATATAGAAGGAGCATTAGGAACAGTTAACAAAGAACTTGTTATAAACTCTTTAGGATACCAGCAGATTCAATTATATGTACAGCATGATGGTACAGTAGGAATTTACAATATTACAGCAAATCAATATGAACCTATATTATACATCAGTAATGGTAAAATTCTTCAAAAGATAGCCCCTGATACAGTTATACCTCTTGCAGGTTTTTCAGGTACTATTCTTAATCAACCTTCTGGTGGTGGTTCTGTCAGATGGGAAAATATTATAGCTAAGCCTTTTGAAACTATTGGTACAGGGCTTTCTGAAGATAGTGATGCTCTTAATGTTAATGAAGACCTTTCTCATGTTACAGGAGTTGGAGCATTAGATTCCGGTAGTATTACTTCAAATTTTAATAGTATCAATATAGGAAATAGTCAATTTACAGGAGCAGCCTTAAACTTAGTAAATGGTTCTTTTGGCTCTATAACATATGATTCTTTTGGCTCTATAACATATGATATTGCTCTATATTCAAATGATGATTTTAGATTTTATGGAGGAAATCAAACATCTGATTGGATTCAAATTTCAGAGAATGGAAACATTTTACCTGTTAATGGATTTGCTAATAATTCAGATATCGGAGGAACATCAAATAGATGGGCTAACTTATATTCTGTATTAGGTAATTTTTCATCTAATGTTGATATTGGGGGAACGATTGATGTTACAGGTGATTCTATATTCAATGGAAATGTTGAGATACTTGGTATAGCCGACATCAAAACAGCTCAGATTGATACTCTTAGAACCACTTTATTCAAACCTAATTCTGTTTCAGGAATGGGTGGTGAGTTTATATTTCAGTCAACTTCAAAAGTAATAGCTATTGATACAGGCGCAAATACCATAACAGTAGAAGACCCTGTATTTTCAATAAATGACGCCATTGTAGTTTCATCTATGGCTGGTGATACTAGCTTCAGTAAGGTAAGACTTAATATCGTATCTGAGGGAACGGGAATGTCACCTGTCACATATGATTATACCGTAGATGTTAGTAGTTCAGGCATTGAAACAGATATTGAATCAGGCGATACTGCTGTCAAGGTCAATGACAACGTTATACATATAAACGCTAACGATGGAGCTAATAATCCATCCATTGAGGGATTTACAGGTCTTACCGGTTTTGAGTTACAAGAGGGCACAGCAACGCCCAATTGGTACATCAGAAATAATGAAATTAGCG
>Ga0136604_1000319_pt1 | contig 25297 bp, 22 predicted proteins | sample AntRauFillE10628_FD_104928 | JGI IMG/M metagenome (GOLD analysis project Ga0136604, IMG submission 104928) | Saline lake microbial communities from Rauer Islands, Antarctica - Metagenome Filla E10 #628 | ecosystem: Environmental > Aquatic > Non-marine Saline and Alkaline > Saline | place...
AATTATTAGAAGCAGAATTAGAAGTGGTGAATGAGGCTTTAGAAGCAAAATCTGAATATTTGGCGGCTTTAGAGTTTGATTTGGAAAATGCCATTATCCAATTACAAGATAATTCTGTAAGGGCTGCGCTATAAAAAATTTTAATAGTTAAAATTAGCGATAATTAATTTTGTCGCTAATTTAATTAATTTTTAAAGCTTATTGCAAGTTAAAATTATTCCATATACTTAAAAATTACCAAATGCTTGCTATCAGTAGTTATTTAGATATAATTAGGGGTTAATTTTCAATAAGTATTAAAATGAAAACATATACAGTTGCTGTGGTCGGAGCTACCGGCGTGGTAGGCAAGGCAATACTTGAAATTTTGCATGAGCGCAATTTTCCTGCAGAAAAAGTGGTGGCATTAGCAAGCTCTAACTCAGTAGGTGAGACTTTAGTATATGCTAATAAAACCTTAGATGTGGTAGATGTCGCAGAGTTTGATTTTAGTTGTTGCGATATAGCTTTTTTTACAGCTGGAGAGGAAGTTTCTATAACTTATGCCGAACAAGCCGTGCAAAGTGGCTGTATAGTAATTGATAATACTGCAGCTTTTAGAATGGACCCCAAGGTACCATTAGTTATACCTGAAGTTAATGCCGATGCTATTGCTAATTATCATAAAAAAAATATTATAGCTAACCCTAATTGTATAGTTATTCAAATGCTTATGGCCTTAAAACCCATAGTGGATGCGGTGGGAATTAAAAGCATTGATATAGCTACTTATCAAAGTGTGGCCGGTAATGGCCGCAAAGCCATTTCAGAACTTGTAGAACAAGCAACTGCGTTGCTCTCAGGTCAACCCGTAGAGGTGTCTTGTTATCCTCAACAAATTGCTTTTAATCTTATTCCGCATATCGATAGCTTCAATGATAATGGATTTACTCAAGAAGAAATGAAGCTAGTAACAGAGACGCATAAAATTTTACATGATGAGTCTATTAAAGTTAACGCCACCACAGTTCGAGTGCCTGTATTATATGGCCATAGTGCTGCTGTTCATATTGAAACCCACAACCCAATAACTCCACTTAAAGCTCGTACCGCTTTAGCCAGATTTCCAGGAGTTCAGGTGTTAGATGATCCTACTAAAAATGAATATCCAACACCATTTAATCATGCTATCGGCAATGATAACGTGCTAGTAGGTCGTATCCGTAGCTCGTTATTATATGAAAATGGCTTAAATTTATGGATGGTGGCAGATAATATTCGCAAAGGTGCGGCATTAAATAGTGTGCAAATAGCCGAAATACTAGTAAATAGATATATTTAGCATCTATAATTAGTATAGGCCTAAGGAAGGGAATCTGTGCGCGCATTTTTATTTAATATACTAACCATTTGGCTGCTTAGCTGGTCTGGTAATCTACAAGCACTTGGCTTAAGTGACTTGGCATTATTTTCGTATTTAAATGAAAAGCTTGTAGCAGAAATAATAATTACGGATGTGCAAGATTTAAATCCAAAAAATTTAACTGTAGAGTTGGCAAGCCCTGCGGATTATCTAAAAGCTAATATTGAGCGCCAACCAATTCTAGGCAGTGTAAGATTTAGTGTAAATATGGTAGCTGATGAGGTATATATTTTACTTGAATCAGATAAACCCATTAAAAATCCCTATCTGGAGATTTTAGTTAAGCTAATTTGGCCAAGTGGCTCATTTATTAAAGAATATACCGTGCTTATAGATCCCAAACCTCAAGGTTTAGGCTCTAAAAGGCCCAAACCCATAAGTGCTGATATCACAAAAAGCACCAATTTGACCAATAAAAGCATCATAGCAAAAAAAATTGAGCAGCCTAAATTAGGCTTGCCTTTTGAGTTTGCAGATAATGTTACCCAAGTTAATATATCTGATGAATTAATTTTACATTCAGAAAAGTTAGCGCAAGATGAGCGGCAACTTACCCTAGATGATGAGGCGGTTAATAATATTACCCAATTATCAAATTTAGGCAAATACAAAGACATAACCTTTGAAAATGAAGCTATAGAGCTAGAAGGGGTGGCAGCAGAAGATATTGCGCCCAGCCAAGAAGAGGAAATTGGAGCAGAAAATAAAGTAGTTCAAGAAGATAAAAAACATCAAGACTCCCATGCTTCAATATTATCCACAGATAATATATCCCAAGAAAAAAAGCAAACGAGCACCCAGGACAAGGCTGAGCCCCCAAATTCTTTAAACTCAGATTTAGCAAAGGTAACTGAAGATGATTTTAATACTCTAGAGCCCACAGAGCCTGATGCGCCTAAATTGCACACTAATAATCCTACTAAACTTAAAAGTGCCCCCCAAGATAAAGAGCACAGTTTTAATGAATTAAAATTTAAAGGATTGCAGTTGTTGGGGGTGCTAGCAACAGTTACCCTAATCATAGCTTCTTTGGCAATAATTTTGCGTAAATATAAAGCATCTCAATTAGATGCTACTAATGCAGAATTTGATGACCAAAATGATAACTTTGATGAAGAGCTCTTAGAAGATGAAGAGCTTTTAGAAGATGAGGAGCTTTTAGCTCCCGATGATTTTGATGTAGATGAAATGGAGTCTGACTTTAACTTTATTGGCAATGATGATCAAATGACTTCTAATTATCAGCAGCAATTAGACCAATTAGAACTAGACCCAATAGCTAAAACTGATAGTCCACAAATAGAGATAGATGATGAGTTAGAGCAATTAGCGGCAATTGAGCCTCAAGAAGATGACTTAAAAATTAGAGGTGAATCTGAATTAAGAGTGAGACAACAATTAGAAGAAGAGCTAGAAGATAGCTCTACAGATTTTTATATGCAAGAGCAATTATTAGAAGAAAAAGAAGACTTTGCAACTGAAGATGATAATGAGTTAGAAGATAAGCCTATAGATTATAATTTACAAGACTCCCTTGAAAAATTAGAAGAACTTAAAGACTTAAAAACTTATGATAACTTAGAAGAGCCTATAGAAAATGCTAACAATGATGTGCTCGAAAATCCTTCCTCAGATACAGTGGAAGACGAGATTAAATTAGATAGCTCGCTTGAAGGTGAATCAAAAGATAAGGTTGACCTAGATTCAGAGCTTAAATTGGTAGATGATGATTTAGCAAATGATGATTTGGCAAATAATGACATAGATAAGAGAGATTTTTTGGAAAATGTTGATACTTTCGAAGAATCTGAGCTTAATGATTCTATTGATTACGCTAATTTAGATTACGCCGTCGAGCTAGATAATGCTCTTGAATTAGATATTTCTTCTAAAATTGACTTGGCTAAACAATATATAGCAGCGGACTTTTTAGATGATGCTAAAGAAATTTTAACTGAGATTCAAACTGAAGCAAACCCTACAGAAAAGCAAATAATTTTAGATTTATTAATAGAAATAGAGCAAAAATAGTAATATATTTTTGACCTATCAAGATGTGCACAAAAAATATCCATATTCGCTAAACTTCAGTTTAAGAATAGGGTATTGGATATGATACAGCGCAAAGATGGTGGCTTTGAGACCTCTGAGGAGGTTCGCAAGCGTTTAATAGCCGAGCAAGAAAAAACTCAACAAACATTAACTGATGACGCTGATACTCCTAAAGAAGTAACTTGCGACTCTGTTGATGCCAAAGAAAATTTATCAGCTTCCGATAAGACTCCTCTTGAAGAGCAAAAAAGTCCCATTAAATACGACTGCGTAGATGCTAATAATCGATATATATATCCGCTTATTCCCTTGCCTGAACCTGACAGCCCTATATGGCATCATGCAAAATATTTTATGCAGCCAACTAAGAGTTGTGATAAAAATAAAGATAATCATCCTGCACCAGATAACCCAACCATTGATGATAGTTAAATTTATGATTAGCGAGTATTTTGGAGAAAATTATAGCGAGCTTGATTTTTTATTAGAATTTAGTTCTATTAGCCAATTAAATTGGGACGAACTTTTAAAATCCATGCACAAGCTGATTTCCCAAGATGAATTGCCTGTCTTTAAATCAGCCTTATTTAAATTAATTTTTTATATTTTTATAATAGAGCATACAAATTTTTTTGAATCAGCTAAAATTTTTTCCAGTCAAGAATTTATCGACTTTTTTGCAGCAAAAGAAATAACCCAGTTGCTCCAATATGATTTTAATTATACAACTACAGAGCAATTAATAACTATTCCAAGCTATAAATTAGTAAATAAATTAGTTACTAAAAAGCAATTAACTTTAGGGTTATTTCCAAATTTAATTAAATTTTTAGAGGTAATATTAAATAATAAAAGAGAGCAAGAGCTGCGCAATTTATTATTTTGTTTGGCTAATTTAGCGCTAAAAGCTAATTTTAAACAACAAACCTATCTTAAGGTGTCAATTGAAAAATTAGCACACGCCAATTTAACTACTACTAATATGCTAGCTAGTAGCCGCGGTCATACATCTTCTAGTGAGCCCAATAATATGGCAATAGAAACACAAATGTTAAAAATATTTTGGTATTTTATTAAATTTTTAGTGGCACCAAATAAGAATATTAGGGCGCGTTTTCCTAAGTCTCAGCCTGTAGATATTTTGCAACAAGAATTAACTAGTGCTGATATTTCTAAATCATTATTTAATCCGCAGCATATGCCTTGTGCATCTAAAAACTCAATAACTAAGATGGCGCATCCTTTTGAATCTAGCCCCCAAATAACTTCTATTGTTGGCAATTCATCTAAAGATTAATAATTGTTCGCTTTTTAGTTAATTCTAGCAAGTTAGGTTTATTTATGTTAGCATCTTGCTGATTTTTAGAGGCTATCATGTTAGAAAAAATTGCCCTAGGGATAGAATACCAAGGTTCTAAGTTTTGTGGTTGGCAGCGCCAGCCACATGTGCGCACAGTCCAAGGGGATGTTGAGCAAGCCGCAGCGCGGGTGGCCAACGCGCCCATTACGCTAACTTGTGCGGGACGCACTGATGCTGGCGTTCATGCGATAGGTCAAGTGGCTAATTTTTCCAGCTTTGCTAAGCGAGATGAGCATGCTTGGTTGATGGGAATTAACACTAATTTAGCCGAAGATGTGCGCATTAAATGGGTCAAACGTGTTGTTTTAAATTTTGATGCTAGGTATTCTGCTCTTTATCGAAAATATAGATATGTAATTTTAAATAGCAATACTAAAAGTGCTGTATTTAATCAACATATGCTATGGGTTCCGCAAAAGTTAGATGAAGAACTAATGCATCAGGCTGCCCAATTTTTTATAGGTGAGCAAGATTTTGCAAGTTTTCAAGGGGCTGATTGTCAAAGTTCAACCTCAATTAGAAATGTGCTAGAATTTAGCGTCACACGTTTGGGTAAGTTAATCTATTTTGATGTACAAGGAAATGCATTCTTACATAATATGGTAAGAAACATGGTAGGTAGTCTTATAGAGATAGGCAAAGCTCGCAAAGAACCTAGCTGGATAAAGGAAGTTTTAGGAGCAAAGGCGCGCAGCTTTGCCGCAGCTACAGCTCCTGCACACGGGTTATTCTTGTTAGATGTTGGTTATCCTGCAAATTTTGCTATTCCTAAAAATACAGATAACATTTGGTTGGCTTAAAAATACTTTTAAAAAAGGGTAATTAAATGAGTTGGTTTACAAAACTTTTACCATCTATAGTAACTAGCACAGCTTCTAACAAAAAAGGCGTGCCAGAAGGGATTTGGTCTAAATGTCCTGCATGCCAATCATTTTTGTTTGGCAATGAATTGGATAAAAATTTATATGTGTGCCCAAAGTGCTCGCATCATTTACGCATTGGAGCCCGCAAGCGATTAGAGTTATTTTTAGATGCTAACACTTGTGAAGAAATAGCTGTGCATCTTGAACCTATAGATAGATTAAAATTTAAAGATAGTAAAAAATATAAAGATAGATTGGCTGCTGCGCAAAAAAGCACTGGCGAGAAAGATGCTATGGTGGTGCAAAGCGGTAAATTACAGGGCATGACTGTAGTCGCTTGTGCTTTTGAATTTAGTTTTATTGGCGGCTCTATGGGAACCGTAGTTGGTGAAAAATTTAAGTATGCAGTAAATGCAGCACTTGCCAATAAATGCCCTTTAATATGTTTTGCCGCCAGTGGCGGGGTGCGGATGCAAGAGTCATTATTAGGCTTGATGCAAATGACTAAAACATCGGCAGCGCTTGCGCGCCTTAGCCAACATAAATTACCCTTTATTTCAGTTATGACCGACCCTTGTACTGGCGGAGTGTCTGCTTCTTTAGCTATGCTGGGTGATTTAAATGTAGCAGAGCCTAAAGCCTTAATAGGCTTTGCAGGCCCAAGAGTTATAGAGCAAACCGTGCGCGAAACCCTACCTGAAGGTTTTCAACGCAGTGAGTTTTTATTAGAAAAAGGCTTTTTAGATAAAATAATAAATCGTAAAGATATGCGCGACACTTTGCATAAAATATTAAGCAAATTAATGTATATGCATTCACGCTAATATGGCAGAGTGCAATTATAAGTCGAGAGTTGATAATTTATTAAATAATTTATCCAATTCGAGCAATGTAGTACTTGATTATAAGCTAGATAACGTCACTCAAGCTGTGGCTTTATTAAATCTTAAGCCTAAAGCTAAGATTATAACAGTTGCAGGAACTAACGGTAAAGGCAGCACGGTCCACGCTTTAAAATACTTAGCTTTAGCTGCTAAGTTAAAAGTTGCAACCTTTACCTCGCCCCACCTACATTGTGTATGTGAGCGCATTAATATTAATGATGCAGATATAACTTATCAAGACTTATTTTATGCAATAACTTATATAATGCCTAAACTTGCTGAACAAAAAATAGCTATTACCTATTTCGAACTATTGTTCTTAGCAGCTTTATACCTATTTCAACAACAAAAATTAGATTTAATAATTTTAGAAGTCGGAATTGGAGGCCGCTTAGATGCCACTAACTCCATTAAATGTGACATGGCTATTATCGTGACGATTAATTATGATCACTGTCATATCCTTGGAAATACTTTAAAGCAAATATTAAGCGAAAAAGCTGGCATACTTCATACAAATTGCACTTTGGGGGCCAGTAAAGAAATTGATAAAGAGGGCTATCTTGCCTCTTTAGTTGACAAATTAGGCATAACTTGGTGGGAGCCTCAAGGGACAATACCTATCATAACTAATTTAACCTACCCCAGTATAAATGCTTATTTAGCCGTTACCGCGCTAGATAAGCTATTTAATCTAAAATCACTCCTTGAGATGAAAGAAATAATTAAAGTTTTAAAAACCCACCAACCCATGGCTAGATTTGAAAAATTTACCTGGCAAACCCATACAATTATTTTAGATGTTGCGCATAACCCAGAGTCGGTAGCTAATTTAATGCAAAAATTACAAACACAAAGCTATAATTTAGTTAATGCTTTATTTTGTGTAAAAGACACTAAAGATTTTATGGAAATCCTAAAAATATCTAAACCTTATATACATAAGTGGCTTCTACCATTAAATGAGGAGTTTGGTCCCATTGCTAAAGTGTTAAAGCCACATCTTAATGCTATATTTGTGCCACTTGATATAAAGCTAATTTTGCAGGATTTACCAGATAATAGTACTTTGGTAGTTTTTGGAACATTCCCTCTAGTAGCCAATGTGCGCACTCAAATTATTAATGAAATAAATTTTGTGAATAAGGGATAGATTTTAAAATTGAGTGTTATTAAGTAAAATTATTAGAGTCAAAATAATTAATTAAAATACTAACTTGATTAAAAATGGCTATATTTTTTAAAAAAAACAAAAAACTTTGCCACTTATGTAAGTTAATTAAAAATAAAATTTTTTTACTTAGTTTTATTATATTATAAAAAAATGTTGCCTTATTCAGTTATTTATATCTTACCCCTATATTGAAAAAACATTTATAAAAGTGCTTCTACACTTATTTTGCAGATTTTAATTGGTTAATACAGGGCATTTCTAACGGGCCGCTACAAATATATAGAAAAAATGAACTATATCATTTGGGTTTGTTCTAATAAAATAATTGATGTGGGATGAGCATGTTCATGCCTAAATTTTTTAAACTTGAGTTGCCTGACGATCATGCTTTGAAATATTCTGAGCCGTCTGGTGAGGAAATTAATGTGACATCAATAGTGGTTGTTGTAACTGGTGGTCTAGCATTTTTTAAAACATCTGAAGGGTTTGATGAAAATTCTGAAATGTGGTTACCTATTAGAATGCTTCCAGAAGGATTACTAGAAAAAAATAATGATATATTAAGGTACTCATTAGAAACTCACGAATCTTACGGGGAACAATCTGAAGAGCAATTGGAATTTCAAAAAAAATTAGAAAGTGTTTTCGATATACCTATTCCACAACAATTTGAGGTAGTCCGGACTTGTAATATGGGAAATATAGATGAATATCTAAGGTTGGAAAGTGAATTTATTCATAAATTATATCAAACCTTTGATAGTATGGAAGAGCTAATGTGTTCAGCACGCCTTGGAGGTAGTGAATGGTCAAATTGGGAGAAAGTAAGGAAAAATATAATTGAATACCGTATACCTGATTTAAGCCCCGATAATGATATTAGCTCTTTACTTTTAATAAATAGAGATCCGGGGCATTCTGGAAAAAGTGCCCAATTAAAACCCCATGAAAAAAAAGTATATGGAAATGGACAAAAGCGCCAAAAAGAGCTCAAAAGGGTTCATAAAAAGGCTACAGGAATAGAGGGGACCGCAATAGCAGCTTCTAAAGAAAAATCCGAACAACTTGAATCTGGGAGTATAGCCGATTTTGTAACTTGGTTAACACCACAGCTATCAAGGGAAGCAGTAAAGGAAGCTAGAAAATCCTCATCAAGAAGACTAAGAGGGAGCTAGTAAGTTAATTTTTTTACACCCTTTATTCTTGTATTTTTGATAATTTCCCAGTTATTGCGAGCCTAGCTTTATCTGGGCTTTTATTAGTTGATTAACCATCAAGTATTTAGGCAAGCTGTAAGCCATGTTGATTTATTTTTTGAGAGCTTTGCCTGGCTAATTTTTGTTTCAATGGTATATAGCTAAATCTAAAATATAGTCCTTATTGTATTAACCAAAACAAGCACTTGCACTTTATTTGTATTGTTGTCTACAATAGATGCACTGGTGTTTTGGTTAAAAAAAATATGATAGTAGATAACTTAGCTGATATATCTATTTTAGTAGTTTTGCTGTTCTCTACAGCTTTGAGTGTTATGCGCGGATTTTTTAAAGAGTCGCTAATATTATCATCTACCATAATATCTATAGTATTAGCTTACCATTATGGGGCTGCTGTGGGTCAAATGTGTACTTTTGTGCAATCAGTTTACCTTCAAAATTTAATTGGAGGCTTTTTACTCTTTATTTTGGTCTCTTTTGCTAGTAGTTTATTGCGTTATTTTGTTCTAAAATTGTTCAATTCCGGCGCCTCCCCATTAATGGACAGAATTATAGGGGCAGCTTATGGTTTTGTGCGCGGCTCTTTTATCGTCACTATTTTAGTAGTATTAATGGCATCTACACCTATTGTAGAGCAAGATATTTGGTTAGAATCAAAATTAATCCCAGTTTGCCAAAATATTGCAGCTAAAAGCCAAGAAAGATTGCCATATAATTTAAAAAACAAGGTTAGTGGCTTGCTTGAAGATATGACTTTGTCGTAGAATAACACTATGTTAGGTGGCTTATAGGAGACGATTGAATGTTTGATTCTTTATCAGAATTTAATCTTTCTGTGAGCGATAGGGGTACCTACAAAGTTATTCATGAGCTACAAGCCCTAATTGAAAAATCCAAAAGCCTACCTATTTCTGATGTTAATGGTCGCAAATCTATTTCGGCTCGTATTCAGCAACTTATGACCTCTGAAGATGGCAATAAAGTTTTTGCCCTTATGTGTCACAAAATGGGGTTTAACCCAGACTCTATAACAGCTAAAAAATTAGTGGACAAATTACCTATTGATACGCTAATAAAGTTGATTTTATTAGCGGAGATATATAATTCAGTTACCTATGTCGCTGATATTTTGGATATAGATTCAGAACTAGCAGATGAGCTTTTAAATGAATTTAAATCTACTTTTAGATTAGATGATCTATTAACCTGGCTTGCTTCTTTGCTATCTCAGCGCATAGGGCATACCCAGGACGAGAAGAAAAAGAAAAGCTTATTGCTAACCGGCTTTTCTGTTAATCAAGCCGCAGACACGCGGGAAGAGGCAAAGCTTAAAGAGCGGCGTAATGATCTTAGCGCGCGTGCGCCTTTAAAAAAATAACTACTAATAAGTATTATCTGCATTTTTTAGATTACAGGTTGCCTTTATCGGAAATAAGGTAAAATTATTCGGTAATCTACTGAATAATTTACTATATTTACTATAGGTCATACATATGGCAGTGCCATTATAGGTAAAAAATGAGTGAGAAGTATGTTGAGTTTCGTGTAGGGCTAGAGCTTAAACGCTGTCAATTTGCTAATAAAGTAGCCTCTACCCATGCTAAAGACAAATTTATTAATTTTATTAAAGAAAGTCCTAGTAATTTAAGTGCTAACAATATAGATATACCCAAATAAACTAAAAATTGGGGATAATAATGGCTTAAAACCTAAGGTTCGCCATAGTTTATGGCGTATAGTATATACTTTATCTGATAGAAAATAATTTAAAAGTTAATCCATGAATTTAATTACCAAAATTATAAACAATTATAGATATACTAATGTTCGAATTAAGCTCAGCTCGCGGCTTAAAAAAATGAGTGCCGAGCTTTATCATTTAATGCCAGAAGATGAGGTTAACGACTATTTTATTAGATTTGCCAGTGAAGCTATTGTATTGTTACTTGGCATTCAGGTATTACAAACTCCAAAATCGGAAATTTTTAGACGTATTGATGAATATATTGATGCCTACCATAAAGCCTCAAATGCAACCATTGTTAGGATAAGCAATAAAATATTACTTTATACAATTTATAATTTAGAAAAAGCCGATTATGATTATAAATATTTACCCAATAAGTCTCTTAGCGCTTTATTTTATAAAGTAGATGATTCACAATTAGATTTAATTTATGAACATATCCAAAAAAATAAATTAAATAAAGATAGTGTTGCTAAAAATCTTATTTGTAAAATTTCTGAGCAGCCTGTTAAAATTCCAATCATTATTGAAACAGACCATAAGGTTCATGTTAATACGATAGATGAAAGACAAATTTATGAGCTTGCAAGCTTACATAAATGGATTTTGTTAGAAGAAAATAAGGTAGAGCCTTTGCATGGCAAAGCAATTGGGGTGAAAAATATTAGGGTTAAAATAGATAAAATACATAAACATTATATGCCCTTAATTGATAAATTACATAAAGAGCTTAAATTATAATTGATAAATTATAAAAGTTAGAATGTGTCTTTTAGCACATATTTGTTGAAATTTTCTTCTCCTCGCTGTAAGCCTTGCTTCATACCATTAACAATGGCTTGATTCGTTTTGATTCTGGTAGGGTGGACTTTTTTGTCTAAGTATAAATTAGCTAACCAAGGTTCATTAATAAATCTATGTAAAACATTAACTAAAGCTTGTGGGTCGTATTCAGCACGTGTCATATAAGTCATAGCTATTCTATCATTTTCTTGATTATTAATATTTTGAGCTTTAACAATTGCCATGCTCAAAAGTGCTGCAATTTCTGCTTCATTTTCTAATGAATACAACAAGCCATTAGATATTAATATTTTATTTTGATCATCTATGATGACATATTTTTGGCTCCTATCACTTTTATCAAAATAATAATTGCTGTCTTGATTTTCTAGCAGCATAGTAATTCGCTTGCCAACGCGTGAAATATATTCGCCTTCGATGCCATTGGTATTATAAATTCTATTTTCTAAAGAAGATAGACGTTGTTCTTTGTTGTGTGATTTAATCCCAGAATCCCAAGAGACACAGGAGCATACATATATCAAAATATGACATATTATTATTAGTTTGAGGTATTTCATAATTATATTTTAGACCAATACCGTCAAATTCAAAAGTTTATTTAAACTAAATTTTATGTAACTATCAAGAAAGATTAAAGTTATCTAAACTTTATTAAGAGAAAAAGATTATTTTTAAAACTTTATGGTGTGATGTGCCCGAATCAAATGACCTATATTCTAAAATAGAAAAACAGCTAGAGCTAGCTATTAGAGAAAAATTTTCTTCAGCTGAGTCTGATTTAATAACTAAATTTATGTCGCAATATTTTTTAAGTATATCCTATGAAGATTTAAGCTCCAAGGACTTAGAAGAGATTTTTGGCATTCTTATTTCGCATTGGAAATTAATTAAGCACAAGCTAAGTGATGATTTGCAACTTAAAATCAGTAATCCAAAAATTGAAGATGATGGCTGGGATTGCGCCCATACTATTATTGAGATGAATGTTACTTATAAACCTTTTCTTGTAGATAGTATAAGAATTTTATTACAAAAACTAGAAATAAAAATTTTAAATATTATTAATATAAATGAATTTAAAGTTAAAAGAAATGCTGATGGTGAAATTGTACAAATTTTTGATTTAGATTATTTATCTGAAACTGATAATTATTTATGTGAGCATCCTATTTATATCGAAATAGAGCGGCAAAGTGATTTAGATATACACGAACATATTAAAAATAAGATTGTTACAATTATAAATGATGTTGACATAGTAGTTAGGGATTGGAAAAGCATGCAAGTTAAAGCTTTTGATTGTCTAAAGTACTTGCAGCAATTGCAACAAAAAGACATAGTGCACAATGAGTTAGACGATATTGTGGCCTTTATTCAATGGATAGCACATAATCATTTTACTTTTTTAGGCTTTGCTCAATATGAATATATTGAGTCCGATAAAAAAGAATTAAAATATATCCAAGGCAGTGGCCTTGGCATGTTGCGAGACTCTAGAATAACATCTTTTACCCGCTCTATGTGTGAGATGTCTAATAATTCCCAAAGGTTATATTACAGTAAATACATATTGATGTTAGGTAAGACTAATACTATATCCACGATACACCGCCCAGCATATACTGATTTTATTTCTATAAAAATTTTTGATGATCATGGTAATTTTAAGGGTGAATATAAGTTTATTGGCTTATATACGGCAGCAGCTTATAATTTAAATACTAAAGATATCCCTTATATTAATAAAAAGGTTGATGCAGCTTTAGCAATGTCTAAGTTTCCTGCAAATAGTCATGATTCTAGGGCTTTATTAAACATAATAGATAATTTGCCAAGAGATGACATTATTCATGGCACAGCTGAAGAAATCTATAAGCTTGGACTAAATATTTTATATATGAAAGAAAGGCAAAAAATTAGATTCTTTATGCGCAAAGATTTATTTGGTAGATACTTTAGTTGCTTAACATATATTCCACGCGAAATTTTTAGCTCTAAGCTCAGACGCAATATTCAAAAATTTTTAATTGAGCGCTTAAATGGCTATGATGGCCATTTTTCGACTACTTTTTCTGAGTCTATTTTAGCTAGAATACATTTTATTATTCGAGTAAATCCTCTGGCAGAGCATAATGTTGATGTGAAAGAAATTGAACAAGAATTATTGTTAATTTCTAAAACTTGGGAAGATAATTTATATGAGGCATTGCTTGAGAAATTAGGGGAAGGCGCGGGTATAGAAAATTATAAAAAATATGTAGAGGGCATTCCTGCCAGCTATAAAGAAAATTTTGCACCTTCAGTGGCTGTAGTTGACTTGATTAATTTAAATAAATTGAATAAAGAGTTTAGTTTAAACTTAATTTTATATAGAAACCTGCAAGATAGTGACACTGTTGTGCGCCTTAAAGTTTTAAGGTATATAGATGAAGTTACTTTATCTGAAGTAATTCCAATGTTAGAAAATATGGGGCTTACAGTTTTAACTGAAAAACCATATAAAATAAATGCTATAGATGACTCTAGTTATTGTGTAAATGATTATAAGCTTGAACACAAACAATTAAAATCAATTCAAATTGATGAGATTAAACACAATTTTAAAAATTGTTTTACGGCGGTGTGGTTTAATAAAATTAATAATGATGGTTTTAATAAACTTATTATTAATACTGGGATAACTTGGGCTGAAGCTAAAGTCTTTAGGGCATATTATAATTACTTATGGCAAATATGTTCTAGCTTTTCTTATAATTATGTAGTGCATGTTTTAAATAATAATTATGAAATAACTAAATTATTGCTAAAAGTCTTTTATATTAAATTTGAGCCTAATGAGCACGGACTTACTTATAGATTTAATGAAGTTGCTAAAGTTAAGCTGGAAATATTTAATAAATTAAATGATGTTAAAAGCTTAAATGAAGACAGAGTTATTAGGTCATTTTTGGATGTTATTGAAAATACTTTACGGACTAATTTTTTTCAAAAAGATGATAAAGGTGAAAATAAAACTTATTTTTCTTTTAAAATAGATTCAGCTAAGTTAGAGAATTTGCCTCTACCACGACCTATGTTTGAAATTTTTGTGTTTTCTAAACACACTGAAGGAATTCATTTGCGCACTAATACTATCGCGCGCGGCGGTATACGCTGGTCTGACAGACATGAAGATTATCGCACTGAGGTTTTGGGGTTAATGAAAGCGCAGCAAGTTAAAAATTCAGTTATCGTGCCAGCTGGGGCTAAAGGTGGCTTTATTGTTAAGCAAAATTTATTTGGCCTGGAGCGCGCAAAAGTTATGGAGTTAGTGCAAAATTCGTATAAAACTTTCATAAGAGGCTTACTAGATATAACTGACAACCATGATAACTCTGATTTAACTAAAAGTATTTTCCCTAAAGATGTTATAGTTTGGGACAATTACGACCCTTATTTAGTTGTTGCAGCTGATAAGGGCACCGCTAGCTTTTCTGATATAGCCAATAGCATTTCTAAAGAATACAATTTTTGGTTAGGAGATGCCTTTGCCTCTGGTGGCAGCCAAGGTTATGATCATAAACAAATGGGCATAACTGCTAAAGGCGCCTTTGAGTCAGTAAAACTGCATTTTCAAGCCTTAGGCCATGATGTTATGCAAAAGCCTTTTCGAGTTATTGGAATAGGCGATATGGGAGGGGATGTATTTGGTAATGGCATGTTGCTTAGCAATCAAATCAAATTACTTGCAGCATTTAATCATGTAAATATTTTTATTGATCCCAACCCTTGCATTGTCAAAAGCTACGCTGAGCGCTTGCGTTTATTTAATATAGAAGGTAGTGGCTGGGAAGATTATGATAAAAGCCTTATTAGTAATGGTGGCGGAGTTTTTAGGCGTAGTTCAAAAAATATACCATTATCTAAAGAAATACAAACAATGTTAGGATGCCAAGAAGATAGTTTAGAGCCAAATTTATTAATTAAAGCAATATTAACTATGGAAGCTGATTTATTTTGGAATGGTGGTATAGGAACTTTTGTAAAAGCCTCATTAGAGTCTAATCAAGATGTAAGTGATAGAACTAATGATAATATTCGAATTAATGGGAGTGAGCTTCAAGTTAAGGTAGTAGCTGAAGGGGGGAACCTAGGATTCACTCAGCTTGCAAGAATAGAATTTGCAAGTAATGGTGGCATTGTTAACAATGATGCTATCGACAATTCAGCTGGAGTAAATTGCTCTGATGTTGAGGTAAATATTAAATTACTGTTAAATCAAGTAATTGAAAATGGAGAAATTACTGCCAAACAACGCAATGAATTATTAGCTACCATGGAACAAGACGTGGCATTTAAAGTTTTAACCAATAATCAAAGTCAAAATGAAGCGCTATCTATTGCTAGCTATAAAGCTAATAACAATATAGAAATGCATAGTCATTTACTTGATGAGCTTGAAAGGACGGCTAATTTAAATCGCAAAATTGAGTATTTGCCATCTAAAGAAGAAATTCAAGAGAGAAAACTTAAAGGTCTAGGTTTTACCCGGCCTGAATTAGCAGTAATGATGGCTTATAGTAAAATTAAATTAAAAGAAGAGCTTTTATTGTCTAATATTGCGGAATTAGATTTTACCCAAGTAAGATTAATTAATTATTTTCCTAAGGTTTTATTGCAAAAATATAAAAAATATATATTAGAACATTCTTTAAAAAAACAAATAATTTCTACATCTTTAGCTAATAAAATTATAGATAAAATGGGTTTAAGCTTCATATTTCGATTATATGATGAAACTGGTGCGAGTACGCAAGAAATTGTAGCAGCATTTTTAGTGGCTTGTGAGGTTGTCGATGCTGATTATTTTCGTGATGAAATTCGAGCTTTAGGGCATGAGGTAGAAAATTCAGTAGTAATACAACTTAATAACATTTTAAATAGATTAGTCAGGCGCACTGCAAGATGGTTTTTGCGCAACTATAGACATGGAATTAATATAGATTGCACTATTTTAAGATTTAAAGCTAAATTTAGTGATATCCAACAACATATTTATGATTTAGTGGGCAAGTATGAGCTTAAAAAAATGCAAGAAAATAAAGATTTTTTTATGCAGTGTAAAGTTGCGCCCCAAATTGCTAATCAGATGTCATCTATGCATGTAATGCTCTGCGCTTTAGAAATTATAGATGCAAGCATTGCAAAAGATACTGATCATTTACTGATGGCTAAGTTATATTTTGCTGTAGGCAATCATTTAAAATTAGACTGGTTAAAAGAATTAATTTTACGCCAACCTGTGGTTAATAACTGGGATTCGTTAGCTAGAGCGGCCTTTATTGACGATGTTGATAGGCAGCAAAGAACTATAACTCTTAAACTGTTAGAGTCGGATAATTATATAATAACCGCTGATAAAGTTTATGAAGCTGTTGAAATTTGGAAAAAAAACAATTTAGTTATAGTTGAGCGCTGGCTTTATTTTATAAACGAATTAGAAAATTCTACTCTAGAGTTTACTATGTTTGCTGTGGCGTTACGCGAGCTACTAAATTTATCCCAATCTATTTTATAAAATAAAAAGCTACTATGTTATACTATAGCCTTGAACAAATTCTTGTTCAGTTAGTTTTATGTATTTATGGTGTAAACTTGTATGCAAAAGTTCTTATTCAATTATATGTTTAACAAGTTAAGCTTAGTTAAAGGGCAAAAACTATTGTTAAATTACTTACAGTTTATGCATAAACTGCAAGTTTTAAATAAATTATATCCCAAAGGCTCGCCTACACCTATAAATCTTATGGATATGCATTTTATTAATCGCGTAGGAATTGGTGCGGGGCTGGATATAAATGGCGAAAGCATTGCATCTTTAATGCAGCTGGATGTGGGTTTTGTTGAATTTGGTCCAGTAAGTCCAATGGCTCAAATGGGTACACCAAATCTTAAGCCAGCACGTGGGCATAATAACTTAATTATAGATGGGCTAAACCCTAATTTAGGGGTAGAAAATTTGGTTGCCAATCTTAGCCGAGCGCCTAAAAATAATATAGTTAGAGGGGTGGAAATTATTAAAGGCAACTATACTCCTGATGAGCATATTTTAACAGATTTGCAATACTCTATGCTTAAATTAGTAGGGTATGTAGATTATGTATTGTGCTCTTTGCCGCCTATTTTCTTAGAAGATTTAACTAAAGCTAACGCTTTTCTTAAAGCCTTAAAGGCCACGCAAAAAAACCTTAAAAAAAATAATAATTATTACCTAGCTTTAGTGCTAAAAATTACAGCAACTCTAGATGTTACTAAAATAAAAAAACTGGCAGAATTGCTTAAGAAAAATAAAATAGATGCAGTAGTCGCTTGTGCGCCACGTTTTATTGATGAGCATAGTGCGGATAAAATTTGTGGGCAATCAATTAAAGTCAGCTCTGAGCAAAGTTTAAATATATTATATGAGTGTTTAGCTGGTAGTATACCGATAATTGCCAGCGGCGGAGTGTTAACCTCGCAAGATATTAAAAAAAGGATTCAAAGTGGTGCAGACTTGGTGAAAATTTTTTCAGGATTGTTTTTTACTGGGCCTGCAATTTTAGCTAAATAATCTTTAATTTATATATTTATCTTTAGTGCCAATTATTATAGGCATGAATCTTTTTAAAGAAGGTGTGTTATCCATTAAATCTTCATAAATTATGGTGTAAGCTAGAACATTTTTAACATAATTACGTGTTTCTCTAAAAGGGATGGTTTCTATCCAAACATCAGTTGCAGTGTCAACTTTTGGTAACCATTTAGCCACTCTGGATGGTCCTGCATTATAAGAAGCGGCCGCTAACACTGGGTTTTGATCATATTTTTCTAGCATCATTCTATAATATTTAGTACCAAGTTTAATATTATTATCAATTTTTAAAATATCATTTTTACTTTTAATATTAATATTAGCTTTTTTGGCCACCATTTTGGCAGTGTTTGGCATTATTTGCATAAGTCCCAAAGCCCCGGCTGATGATTTTGAATTAGGAATAAAATTGCTTTCTTGGCGGGTTATGGCAAACACTAAAGATGGCTCTAAGCGATTTTTATGTGATTCTTGTAATATGTTTTTAGCATAGGCTTTGGGAAACCTTAAAGAATAATCATGATTGTTGCCAGATTCTGAAAGGGTTGCTATGGCCCATCCTGGCATGCCGTGCTCGATAGCAAAACTAGAATAAGCGTGCAGTTGTGCTACAGATAAATTTTTGGTCGCATGCTCCCATTCTTTTAATGCTTTAGCATTGCGTTGAATCTTAGATAGCTCCAGAGCTCTTTGAACTGCAGGTTGCTTAGCTATATGCGCAAGCTTATCAGCAGCAATAGCATATTTTTTATTGTTTATTTTAATTGGATTACTTATTCTAGTAGAGGCTAGAAAACCGTAATAATTATTGCTCGCTGCAAGTTTTTTATATATTTCTATAGCTTGTTTTTTATTGCCTAAATTATGTTCAGAACGCGCCATCCAATAGAGCCAGCTATCTTTTTGTTTTAAATCTGCCGGCAAAGACTTACATAAGCTATTTATCGATTTCCATTTATTATTATATAATAAATGCCTAAGCCTAGTTTCATATACTAGATTATTTTGATAATTTTTAGGAATTTTATTTAGCCATTTATCTGCAAGCTTATGCTGTTGCTTACCTAAGCTTACACCAACTTCGCGGATAACTTCAGCATAATGTCTATCATTAAATTGATGTTGTTTAGAGAGTTTTTGCCAAGATTGTAGGGCATTTTCTGGGTCTTGCTTGGCTATATTTAATAGCGAGTGCACAATGATTTCACTAATGGCCGAGTGCTCTACATTAAAATAATGTGATTTATGAATAACTTCAGGTTCATTGTCAGCTCTAATCCAAAGCTCTACTAATTTTTGTTCAGATTTGGGTAATTCTTTGGCTAAAAAGCGAGCTAGAGGATAATTTTTTTCATTTATAGATAATTTTATTCTTTTCCACAACATATTTCGCGTTAATTTACCGCTATCACGCCAACGCTCAAATACTGGATTACAAGCCCCTGGCTGGGAGTTGCCATTTAGCCATAAGGGTGCTACATATTTTAAAACTTCTTCATCGTTTTTTTCGATAAGGTATGCATGAATAAAATGGCATTGCATTTCAATATCATCTGCATGCTCATAAGATTTTATGTATTCGCGCCATTTTTTTTTGTGGGCCAAGTCTCTTAACCAAGTACGATATAGGTTGGGTGTCAGGTAAAAGTCAGGGTAATTAGCTCTAAAAGCTTCTATCTCACTAGGTCTTATATTGCTGATATTTTTAATTAAGACTTGATATTTTAAATATGGAAACAATACATAGCTAGAAAGGGCTGTTTGATGCTTTCTATAAGAATTAAGTTTACCTTGTTTTAGGTCTTTATCTACTTGCAAAAAAAGATTGCGTAGCTCAGCATTGCCTTTGGTTGGTACTCCAACAGCACAATTAAACCACAGCATGCAGCATACTGTTAAATAAAAAAACTTAGTTTGCATGGATTAATAATAGATTAACCTAAGTATATTTTCAGTATTTTAATGAATTCAAAGGTAGTTGACTGGAGATATTTTATGTTATAGATTAAAAATTGGTTAATTTTCTCAAGTATGGAGCGTTATGTCTTATAGTAAAATTAAAGTGCCAAGTGGTAACAAAATTGCAATTAAGGCTAATGCTGAAGTTGATGCAGGAGATAACCCTATAATACCGTTTATCGAAGGTGACGGTATTGGCGCTGACATAACACCTGTCATGTGCAAAGTAGTAGATGCTGCCGTGCGTAAAGCTTATGGTGGCACCAAGCAAATTGCTTGGATGGAAATATATGCAGGCCAAAAGGCTAATCAGGTTTATCAAGAAGATATTTGGTTGCCAGAAGAAACTTTAAAAGCTATTAAAGAATTTAAAATAGCAATTAAAGGCCCTCTTACCACACCTGTTGGCGGTGGTATTCGTTCTATTAATGTAGCACTTAGACAGAAATTAGATTTATATGTATGTCTGCGCCCAGTGCGCTATTTTGATAAAACCCCAAGCCCACTTAAATTTCCCCAAGATACCAATATGGTTATTTTTCGGGAAAATTCAGAAGACATATATGCTGGCATTGAATGGCAAGCAGGCACGCCAGAGGCCAATAAATTAATAGACTTTTTGCAAAATACTATGGGAACTGACAAAATTCGCTTCACCCAAGATTGTGGGGTAGGTATTAAGGTCGTATCCCAACAAGGCAGTACTCGCCTTATAACTAAAGCCATTCAATATGCCATTGATAATGATTTGCCTAGTGTAACTTTGGTACACAAAGGCAATATAATGAAGTTTACTGAAGGCGCGTTTAAGGATTGGGGCTATGCTGTAGCGCGGGAAAAATTTAATGCAAATTTAATTGATGGTGGTCCATGGATGCAAATTATAAATCCTAAGACTGGCAAAACTATTGTAATTAAAGATGTGATTGCGGATGCTTTTTTACAACAAATCTTGTTGCGGCCTAAAGATTATAGCGTGATTGCCACTTTAAACTTAAATGGCGACTATATTTCAGATGCTTTGGCAGCCCAAGTAGGTGGCATAGGTATGGCTCCTGGAGCTAATATTTCGGATGAGTTGGGTTTGTTTGAAGCCACTCATGGCACAGCGCCTAAATATACCGGTCAAAATAAAGTTAACCCTGGTTCATTAATATTATCCTCTCAAATGATGTTGGGGCATATGGGGTGGCAACAAGCTGCAGATTTAATAATTAAAGGCATGATGGGCGCTATTGCCTCTAAGCATGTAACTTATGATCTTGCTAGATTAATGGATGATGCCACTGAGCTTTCTTGCTCTGACTTTGGTGATAAAATTATTGAATTAATGTAGAATGTTTTCTAAATTGAATGAAATAGCTAGTAGTATGAATTTTGTAAATTATTTAAATGTTATTTATAGTATTTTTTTTCCAATGACCGCGCGAATTAGTCGCAGCCAATATATTAGGGGTAGTGCCTTATTTATGGCATGTAGATTAGTTTTAGCTTTTATTATTTCTAGTTTATTTGTTATTAAAGCTGAAAGTGGGCCTTTGACTACTTTAAAATTTAATCCACTTAGTTTAGTTAATAAATCTTTAATATTACCCATACTTATTTTATCTAGTTTAGAATTATATATTTCTATAAAATCTAAAATTAGCCGCCTACATGATTTAAATTTATCTGGTAATTCTTTGCTAGTGTATTTTGTATTTATGATGTTATTTTACATTAATTTTAGCCATGAAGTAGCTTTATACTTCGGTATAGCCTTTTCAGTGCTGCTGTCTTTTTTGCCTGGAGATAGTCACACTAATAATTTTGGACTACCTCCAGGGGTGCCGCCCCAGACCCAAGTTGCTTAAGTTTTAAGCCTGTTTATTGAGAAATTTGCTTTTTGGTTGCTACAGAGTCTTGCTGTTCGAGTACAACTTGAGTTTTGTCTTCTCTTAAGGATGGTCTGGCATCAGATTCTTGAATATTTAAGGCATGCATTCCCTTAGGGCCGCGGTTGAGTTCAAAGATAACCTTTTGACCTGCTTTTAAGCTTTTATATCCTTCCATTACGATAGAGGAGAAGTGTGCAAATATTTCCTCATCCGAGCCATCTTCACATATAAAGCCATAACCCTTTTGGTTGTTAAACCATTTAACTGTACCATGTGTCATTACTGTTCCTTTTTAATTCCAACGATATGGGTCCACCCCTTAAATTTCGTACAAATATTTAAAAGTGTCAATAAATGACGATAGGTCTTGATTATGTGTTATTAGGTCGAATAACTAACTTTTTAACGCAATATTTATTAATTCAGCTAAAATACAAAACATGGATATTAATAGATTTGTTAAGGCAAAAATTACTGTCAGCCCAGTATCTAGCCCGAATAAGCTAGAGCTAAAACGGCCGGCAAAATACAAAGTTTTGCTCATAAATGACGATTATACTCCTATGGACTTTGTGGTTGAAATTTTGATTAGGTTTTTCTTTATGACCATAGATGCTGCTAATAATTTGATGTTATGCATACATCAACAGGGCAAAGCCGAGTGTGGCACCTATACCCGAGATATTGCCGAAACTAAAGTGCACTTAGTCAGCGAATGCGCCAAAAGTAACAATTATCCATTATTATGTATAATGAAAGAAGTTTTTTAAATAACTAACTATGTAGTTGTAAGATAGGAGATGCTTTACATGCTAAGTAAAGAGCTTGAGTTAACCCTTAATATGGCGTTTAAAGAAGCACGTGATAAACGCCACGAATTTATGACCGTAGAGCATTTATTGCTTGCCTTAATAGATAATACCTCAGCTTCTAATGTATTAAAAGCATGTGGTAGCAGTATTGAAAATGTGCGCGAAGAATTGATTCGCTTTGTAAATGAAACTACACCATTAATTCCTATTAGTGAGCCTCACCGGGAAACTCAACCCACACTTGGTTTCCAACGTGTACTGCAAAGAGCTGTATTTCATGTGCAGTCAGCTGGTAAAGAAGAAGTTAGTGGAGCAAATGTTTTAGCTGCAATTTTTAGTGAGCAAGACAGTCAATCAGTATATTTTTTGAAAAAAGAAAATATAACTCGTTTAGATGTCGTAAACTTTATTTCTCATGGTATATCTAAATATGAAAATAATGATATAAATGAAATTCCAGCCGCGACTGATGATGATTTGGCTCAAGAATTAGGTAATAAATCACCATTAGAAAATTATTCTATAAATTTAAATAACCAAGCTAAAATTGGTAAAATAGATTCATTAATTGGGCGAGAAGAAGAAATTCAGCGCACAATTCAAATACTATGTAGACGCCGTAAAAATAACCCATTATATGTAGGGGAAGCGGGAGTTGGTAAAACTGCTATAGCTGAAGGTCTTGCTAAAATGATAGTTGAAGGTAATGTGCCTGAGTCTATTAAAAAAGCAACTATTTATTCTCTAGATTTAGGCTCCTTGTTAGCAGGCACTAAATATCGTGGTGATTTTGAAAAACGCCTTAAAGCTTTATTGCATCAATTAAAAAATGAAGCAAACGCTATATTGTTTATTGATGAAATTCATACCATCATTGGTGCCGGCGCCGCCTCGGGTGGAGTTATGGATGCCTCTAATCTAATAAAGCCTATGTTAGCTTCAGGAGATCTAAAATGCATAGGCTCTACCACTTTTCAAGAATATCGCGGTATTTTTGAAAAAGACAGAGCTTTAGCACGCAGATTTCAAAAAATTGATGTTAAAGAGCCTAGCATAGATGAAACGGTAATTATTTTACGTGGAATTAAAGATAAATTAGAAGGTCATCATAAGATTAAATACTCAAGTGCTTCAATTAAAGCCGCTGCTGAACTTGCAGGTAAGTATATTTGTGATAGGTATATGCCCGATAAAGCAATTGATGTATTAGATGAATCGGGAGCCTTTCAAAGGCTTTATCCAGAAGAAAAACGCAAAAAAGTTATTGGGGTTTCTGATGTCGAACGGGTAGTGGCTAAAATTGCCCGCATACCACGTAAGTCAGTATCAGCTTCTGATAAAAATATGCTAAAAAACTTAGAGCGGGATTTAAAATTAACTATATTTGGGCAAAATGAAGCTATAGAAACTATTGCGGATACTATTAAAATGGGGCGCTCGGGTCTTGGAGATATGGATAAACCTGTATCTAGTTTATTATGTTCTGGACCCACAGGTGTTGGTAAAACAGAAGTTACCAAGCAACTTGCTAAGTTATTAGGTGTGGAACTTGTGCGCTTTGATATGTCAGAGTACATGGAGCGCCATACTGTATCTAGATTAATTGGTGCCCCTCCCGGGTATGTAGGCTATGAACAATCGGGATTGTTAACGGATGCTATAGTTAAAACTCCGCATTGTGTATTATTACTAGATGAATTAGAAAAAGCTCACCCAGATGTATTTAATTTGTTATTGCAAGTTATGGATCATGGCTCCCTTACTGATAATAATGGACGCAAGGCTGATTTTAGGCATGTTATTTTAATTATGACCACCAATGCGGGGGCGCATGAAATGAGCCGCTCTAGTATGGGCTTTAAAGGTCAAGATCATTCTAGTGATGGTTTGCGCGCTCTTGAAAAAATATTCACACCAGAGTTTAGAAATAGGTTAGATGCAGTTGTGCAATTTAATCCACTTGGGGAAGAATCGATATTTTTAATAGTAGAAAAATTGCTAGCTGAATTACAAGGCCGCTTATCACCGAAAAAAGTATCTATTAATGTAGATGAACATGCGCGCGAGTGGCTTGTTTCCCATGGTTATGATGAAAAAATGGGCGCACGTCCTATGGATAGGCTAGTGAAAAACTTAGTTAAAAAGCCTTTAGCTAATCAAATGCTATTTGGCAATTTAGCTAACAAGGGCGGTAAAGTTGAAATTACCGTGGCTGATAATGATTTACAAATAAATTTTGAAGAAACCCCTGAAGAATAGCAAATGAGGTGACTGCCAATACTAAGATTGACTAACTAGCAATTATTATACTATTTAATTAGTAGTTAAATGTTTTGGCAGACTAAATGAAAATTAAGGGTGGGGGCTTACTTACAACAATAATTTTTGTTTTAATTTTAAGCACCATTTCCATTGGCGTAATTAAGTACAACGACTTTTTCAAGCGCAATAATTTAATTTTTACTGAAAAAGCAACAGTAGAGCAGTTAGCAAAATCTGCGGCGCAATTTGCTAAAGCCAATTTAAGTTTAAC
>Ga0136604_1000326_pt1 | contig 24883 bp, 25 predicted proteins | sample AntRauFillE10628_FD_104928 | JGI IMG/M metagenome (GOLD analysis project Ga0136604, IMG submission 104928) | Saline lake microbial communities from Rauer Islands, Antarctica - Metagenome Filla E10 #628 | ecosystem: Environmental > Aquatic > Non-marine Saline and Alkaline > Saline | place...
CGCCCACGAGGCGTCGCCGCTGGCGTGGGTCGCGCTGCCCGCCGGGGCGCTGGCCGCCGGCGGGGCGCTGCTGCTCGCGTTCGACGTGCCCCTGCCGGCCACCGAGCAGGTCGCGTGGGGCATGGCGCTGCTGCTCGCCGTCGCCGCGGTGCTGCTGGCGTTGCAGTCACCCGGCACGGCAGCGTTCGCCGGGGACCCGCTGGTCGACGTCCTGGGGAGCGACACCCCGCTGCCGCGTGGCGTGGTGATCGAGCTCGGCGTCCGGCCGGCCCGTGGCCTGTGGATCCTCGGCGCGGCGGGGCCGCTGGTGGCGCTCGGCACGCGACTCGCGGTGCGCAACGGCTGAGGTCCGCCCGGCCCATGCGGCGGGACGTGCGCGCCCAGCGCGTGGCTACGGTCTGCCCACCCGGCCGAGGACGAGGTGTGGACGCCAACGACGCGCCCGGACGTCCACGGGTGCTCGGCGTCGACGTCGGCGGGACGTTCACCGACCTCGTCGCCGAGGTGGACGGCCGCGTGCTGGTCGCGAAGGTGCCCTCGACGCCGTCGGACCAGGCCGAGGGGATCCTCGCGGCGGTCGAACGGGCCGGTGTCGACCTCGCGACGCTGGACCGGTTCGCCCACGGCACGACGGTCGCGACGAACACGGTGCTGGAACGTGACGGGGCCCGCACCGTGCTGGTGACCACCGAGGGGCTGCCCGACCTGCTGCACGTCGCCCGGCAGACCCGACCGTCGCTGTACGACCTCGGCTCGCACCGACCCGAGCCGCTGGTCGCACGCTCGGACGTGGTCGAGGCGCGCGAACGACTCGGTGCGGACGGCTCGGTGGTCGTCGCGCTGGACGACGACGAGGTCGCGCGGGTGGCTGCCGAGGTCGCGGACCGCGAGCCCGAGGCGGTCGCGCTGTGCCTGCTGTTCGCGTTCCTCGACCCGACCCACGAGCGGCGACTGGCCGACGCGATCGCCGAGGCCGTCGGCCCGGCGGTCCCGGTCGTCGCCGCCAGCGACCTGCTGCCCACGTTCCGCGAGGTCGAACGCGCCTCCACGACCGTGCTCAACGCGGCCGTCGCCCCGCGCATGGGGCGCTACCTCGGGTCGCTGGTCGAACGGCTCGGTGACGCCGGACTGGCCGTGCCGGTGGAGGTCATGCGCTCCGGCGGGGGGACGTTCACCGCGGAGGTCGCGGGGAGCCGCCCCGTGGAGACCCTGCTGTCGGGCCCGGCGGCGGGCGCGTGGGGCGCGGCGGCCGTGGGGGCCGCGTGCGGGGCGGGCGACCTGATCGGCCTGGACATGGGTGGCACCTCGAGCGACGTCACGCTGGTCCGCGACGGCCGCCCCGCGACCACCGCGTCGGGCGCCGTCGGCGGTCTGCCGTTCGCGGTGCCGACGACCGACGTGCACACGGTCGGCGCGGGTGGCGGGTCGATCGCGTGGTTCGACGAGGGCGGCTCGCTGCGGGTGGGCCCGCGCTCGGCGGGCGCCGTCCCGGGACCGGCCGCGTACGGGGACGGCGGGACCGAGCCGACGGTGACCGACGCCAACGTCGTGCTCGGCCGTCTGCCCGCCGACGTGCGGCTCGGGGGGCACCTGGCGCTGGACGCCAACGCTGCCCGCGCCGCGCTCGAGCCGGTCGCCCGGCGCCTCGACGGCAGCGTGCAGGACGCGGCCCGTGGGATCCTGCGGGTCGTGGAGGCCCAGATGGTGCGGGCCCTGCGCGTGGTGTCGATCGAGCAGGGCCATGACCCGCGCACGCTGGTGCTGGTGCCGTTCGGCGGTGCCGGCCCGCTGCACCAGGCCGCCCTCGCGGACGGCCTGGGGACACCGCGCGTGCTCGTCCCCCCGGGGCCGGGCGTGCTGTGCGCCCTCGGGCTGCTGGCCGCACCGGTCACCGCGGACGCGCTGCGAACACACCTGGTCCCGCTCGACGACGTCGGCCAGGAGCAGCTCGACGACTGGACGCAGGAGCTGGCCGACCGCGCGGGGTCCACGCTGGTCAAGCAGGGCAGCGAGGTCGCCGACCTGCGCCGCACGGCCGGTCTGCGCTACCGCGGCCAGGCACACGAGCTCGACGTGGTGGTGGGGGCCGGTCGGGGCGAGCTCGCCGACGCGTTCCACGCGGCCCATCGCGAGCGCTTCGGCTACGACCAGCCCGACACCGCCGTCGAGCTGGTCACCCTCGCCGTGCGTGCCACCGGGCCCGAACCCTCGCCGCCGCTGCCCGTGTGGACCGCGGGCGGACCGCTGGACGAGGCCGTGCTGCGGCGCGACCGTCGACAGGTCGACGGCGTGGCGGTCGACGTGCCGCTGGTCCGCCGCGACGCCCTGGCTGCCGGCGTCGAGCTGGACGGCCCGGCCGTCGTCGTCGGCCTCGACGCGACGGTCTGGATCGCCCCGTGGCAGCACGCGACCGTCGGCGAGCACGGCGAGCTGTGGCTGGAGGCGCGAGCATGAGCGACCGGCAGGCACCGGACGTCGACCCGGTCACCCTCGAGGTGGTGCGCAACGGGCTGGTCGGGATCGCCGAGGAGGCCATGGTCGCCCTGCGGCACACCGCGTCGTCGCCGAACATCAAGGAGCGCGTGGACTGCTCCACCGCGGTGTTCGACGCCGAGGGCCGGATGCTGGCGCAGGCTGCCGCGATCCCGGTGCACCTCGGGTCGATGCCCGCGTCCGTCGCAGCCGCGATGGCGGCCTTCGGGCGGCTGCTGCCCGGGGACCAGGTGCTGGTCTCCGACCCGTACGCGGGCGGGACGCACCTGCCGGACTGGACACTGGTCGGCCCCGTGCACGACGAGCAGGGCCGGCTGGTCGGCTTCGCCGCCAACCGCGCGCACCACGCCGACGTCGGGGGTGCGGCGCCCGGCTCGATGCCCGCGATGCCGGTGGACGTGCTGGCCGAGGGGCTGCGCATCCCGCCCGTGCGTGTCGTGCGGGAGGGCGAGGAGGACCGTGACGTGCGTGCCCTGCTGCTGGCGAACACGCGCACGCCCGACGAGCGGATCGGCGACCTGCGGGCGCAGGTCGGTGCGAACCGCGTGACGGGGCGCAGGCTGCTGGAGCTCGCCGCGACCCACGGCGAGCGCTGGCCGATGCTGACCGCAGCGACGCTGGACCACGCCGAACGTCTGGTCCGCGCGGCGCTGCGGGCGGTCCCCGACGGCACGTCGTCGGCGCAGGACGTGCTCGACGACGACGGCCGGGGCACGCAGGACATCCGCATCCACGCCGAGGTGCGCATCAGCGGCGGCGACCTGCACGTCGACATGCGGGGCTGCGACCCCCAGGTGCGCGGGCCGGTCAACGCCCCCCGTGCCGTCACCCGCAGCGCCGCGCTGTACGTCCTTCGGGCCGTGTTCGCCCCCGACGCGCCCGTCAACGCCGGCACCGAACGGCCGCTCACGCTGGAGACCGAGCCGGGGACGGTGGTGGACCCCCGGTCCCCGGCCCCGGTGGCCGCCGGCAACGTCGAGACCTCGCAACGCATCGTGGACGTGCTGCTCGCCGCACTGGCCCCCCTGGTGCCCGACCGCGTCCCGGCCGGGTCGCAGGGAACGATGAACAACACCCTGGTGGGCGGCACGGACCCCCGCAGCGGGCAGCAGTTCACCTACTACGAGACGGTCGCCGGGGGCCAGGGCGCCGGACCGTGGGGCCCCGGTGCCGACGCGATCCAGTCGCACATGACCAACACGGCCAACACGCCCATCGAGGCCTTCGAGTTGGCCTACCCCATGCGCGTGCGTGAGCTGCGGCTCCGCGAGGGTTCCGGAGGTACCGGCCAGCACGCCGGGGGGCGCGGACTGCGCCGGGTCCTGGAGGTCCTCGCCGACGACGCGACGGTCTCGGTCCTCGGCGAGCGCCGCCTGCACGCACCCCCGGGGCTGGACGGCGGCTCCGACGGAGCGGTGGGAAGGACCACGCTGCGACACCCGGACGGGCAGGAGGAGGTCCTCCCACCGAAGGCGACGCGGTCGGTCGAGCGGGGCACGCTCGTCGTGCTCGACACACCCGGCGGGGGTGGCTGGGGGCGACCGGAGTCGGCGGGCGACCCACCCCGACAGCCCGGCGACCGACCCGGGGACGAGCACGGGGACGAGCCCGGGGACGAGCCCGGGGACGAGCACGGGGAAGCCTGATGGCACGCATGAGCACCGTCGACGTGGTCGACGTCGACGTCGACTCCCGAGCGGCCTGGGCGTTGCTGGAGGACGTGACACGCAACCCGGACTGGCAGTCCGGGATGACGACCTGCGAGTGGACCTCACCGGCCCCGGTCGGAGTCGGGTCCACCTACGAGCAGCGCGCCCGCTTCCTCGGGCGGGAGATCCGCGGCGAGCCGGGAGGCCTCATGGGGCTCCTCGCACCGCTCGTCAGGCCCCGCTTCGAGGCCTCGGTCGCCGCCGACGGACGTCGCCTCGTCGCACTGCTCGAGGGGGCGCCCGTCGAGGACTGACGGCTCGGTCGCCGTGCCGTGGTCCGGACCCCCTCGTCAGCGCCTGCGGCGAGCGACGCCGTCGGGCGCGATCTCCTCGGCGATCGACCAGGCCTCGTCGGCCCGGTCGTCGCGCACGAACAGGCGGGTCCCCCAGTCGCCCGCGAAGATCGTGCGCACGAACGCACCGGAGGTCTTGGCGTTCCAGCGGATCCCCGCGGCCTCGAAGCGCTCGACGATGCGCTCGGCGTTCTCGTCGGTGAACTGCCCCAGGTAGAGCTCGGCCACGAGGTCCTCCGTCGTGCGGGCGGGTCATGTGCGCCGTCGGGCCCACGCGACGTGCACACTGGCACGCCCTCGATCGTAGGAGCACCGGATGGACGTCGAGCTCGTCGGGTTCATCGCCTCGGCACTGATCCTCGTCTCGCTGATCCTGACCTCGGTGGTCAGGCTGCGGATCGTCAACGCGATCGGGGCGGCGGTCTTCGTGGTCTACGGGCTGCTGATCGACTCGGTCCCGGTGTGGGGCATGAACGCCGCGATCGTCGTGGTCGACCTGTGGCAGCTGCGCGCGCTGCTGCGCAAGGACGAACGCGTCGAGGCGGTCGCCGTGCCGTGGGACTCGCCGGTCCTGGCCAGGGTGCTCGCCGTCCACGACGACGACGTCGCCCGGTACGCGGCGCCCGAGTTCGACGCACCCACGCCGGAGCACAGCGCGTGGCTGGTGCTGCGCGACACCACGCCGAGCTCGGTGCTGCTCGTCCGCAGGCTCGACGACGGTCGCGTGCGCGTCGACCTCGACTACGCCACGCCGGCCACCCGTGACCTGCGCGCCGGCCGGCTGCTGCACGGCGACCTCGACGTCCTGGCCACCGTCGGCCCCGGACCCGTCGTGGCCGACCCCGGGCCGCGCGAGCACCAGCGCTACCTGTCGGCGGTCGGCTTCCAGCCCGGCGACGACGGGACCTGGGTCCGAGAGCGCTGAGCCGCGCCGGTCACGGGACCGACGGCCGCGCCCTCGGCTCAGTGACCAACTGCCGCGCCTTCGGCTCGAGGGTCGCTCGCCGCGAGCCAGCCGCCATCGACGCGTTCGATCGCGTGCGCGTGGCCGAGCAGGCCGTCGAAGTCGCCGATCTCGTGGAGCTCGTGCCCGCGGTGGCGCAGCTGCTGGACGACGCGCTCGGGCGCCCGGCCCTCGACGGTCACCAGCCCGTCCGACGGCGAGACCATGAAGCGCCAGTCTGCGTGGGCCTGCTGGAGCTCGACCCCCCGGCGCAGCCGGTCGAGCACCTGCAGGTGCGTCTGGGGCTGGCCGTCCCCGCCCATCGTCCCGAACGTCAGGACCGGCGCACCGTCACGCAGGGCGAGCGCGGGCACGAGCGTGTGCAGCGTCTGCTTGCTCGGCGCGACCACGTTGACGTGCTCGGGATCGAGCGAGAACTGCGCCCCGCGGTTGTGCAGGCACACGCCGGACTCCGGGAGCACCACGCCGCTGCCGAAGCCCATGAAGTTCGACTGGATCAGGGACACGCTGCGGCCCTCGCCGTCGGCGGCGCAGAGGTAGGCGGTGCCACCGGGGGCCGGCGTGGCCGGCGGCCAGTCACCGGCACGCTCCGGGTCGACCGCCGCCGCCAGCGCGTCGAGCCGCTCCCCCGTCACCAGCGAGGCCGGGTCGACGCGCATCGCGGCGGGGTCGGTCACGTGGGCGTCGCGATCGACCAGCGCACCCCGTACCGCCTCGACCTGGAGGTGGACCCGCAGGGCCTCGTCGTGGTCGTGCGCGTCGTGCAGGCGTCGCAGCCGGTCCGCGACACCGAGCACCTGCAGGGCGGTGACGCCCTGGGTGGGGGGCGGCAGCTCGAGCACCTCGAGGTCGCCGTAGCTGCCGCGCAGCGGCGTGACGTCGACCACCTCGTGCGCGACGAGGTCGTCCAGGGTCATCGTCGAGCCGCCGGCCTGCAGCACCGCGACCAGCTCCTCACCGATCCGGCCGCCGTAGAGCGCCCCCGGGCCCTCCTCGGCGAGCGTGCGCAGGAGCGCCGCGTGGCCCGGCTGGCGCAGCCGCTGGCCACGCTCGACGGCACCGAACGCCGCCTGCCACGTGGGCTGGTCGGCGTAGCGCATCCGGCCGCGGGCGAACGCCCCGGCGGCGTGGGCGGAGACGAGCACGCCGTCCTCGGCGAGTCGCACCGCGGCCTCGACGACGTGGCCGAGCTCACGCGTGCCGAACCGCTCCAGCAGCCGCGCCCAGCCGGCGACGGCCCCGGGAACGGTCACCGCGAGCGCGCCGGTCTCGGGCACCCGTGCACCGGCGGGCTCCGGCACCTGCGCGAGCACGGCATCGAGCGTGGCGCCGGCGGGGCTGCGCCCGGCGGAGGCGAGCGCGTGCACACTGCCGTCCGGCTCGGCGACGACCGCGAACAGGTCCCCACCGGGACCGCAGTAGAACGGCGCGACCACCCCGAGCACGGCGTTGGCGGCGATCGCGGCGTCGACGGCGTTGCCACCGGCCCGCAGCACGGCATCCCCGGCGGCCGAGGCCAGGTGGTGCGGCGTCGCGACGACGCCGGTCGGGAAGCTGCGGGTGTGCTGCACGGCTGCGCTCCGGTCCGGCGGGACCCCGACCCTACGGCCGCCGCGGGTCCGTGGGGACGTCGGCCTACGGTCGTGTTGCGCCGTCACCAGGAGCCACGCGTGGACGACCCACTGCTCCCCGCGCTGCGGGACGTCGTCGGCACGGCACACCTGCTGGTCGACCCCGACCTGCGCGCCCCGCACGAGGTCGACTGGACGGGACGGTTCCGGGGCAGCGCCCGCGCGGTGGTGCGGCCCGCGTCGACCGAACAGGTCGCCGCGGTGCTGCGCGCCTGCGCCGAGCACACCGCGACGGTGGTCGTGCAGGGGGGCAACACCGGGCTCGTCGGCGGTGGCGTGCCGCGCCCGGCCCCGGACGCCGACGACGCGCACCACGGTGTGGGCCGCGACGTCGTGCTGCTGACCACCAGGCTGGACCGCCTCGACGACGTCGACGAGGCGTCGGGCAGCGTCGCCGTCGGCGCCGGCGCGACGCTGGCCGCGGTGCGTGCCCACGTCGCGCCGCACGGCCTGGACGTCGGTGTCGACCTCGCCTCGCGCGACAGCGCGACGATCGGCGGGATGGTCGCCACCGACGCGGGCGGGACCCGCGTCGTCGCGCACGGCCCGATGCACGACCAGGTCCTCGGGCTGGAGGCGGTGCTCGCCGACGGTCGGGTGCTGACCAGCTGGCTCGACGCCGCCGTGAAGGACACCGCCGGGTACGCGCTGCCGCGGCTGCTGGTCGGCAGCGAGGGGACGCTCGCCGTGGTCACGCGGGTGCGGCTGCGGCTGCGCCGTCCGCCCACCGACCGGGTGGTCGCGGTGCTCGGCTGCCGGGACGTGGCCGCGGCCGTCGGGCTGCTGGCCCCCGTGCGACGCGCCGCGGGGACCGCGCTGCAGGCGTGCGAGCTCGTGCTGCGGGCCGGGATCGACCTCGTCGTCGGGACCACCGGCGCGACCGACCCCGTCCCCGGTGCCGGCGTCGCGCTGCTGCTCGAGCTCGCGGGGGACGACGGCCCCGAGCCGCTGCTCGCCCGTCTGGCAGCACTGGACGGCCCACCCGGCCTCGAGGCCATCGTGGTCGGTGCCGACGAGGGCGACCGACGGCGCCTCTGGGCGGTGCGGGAGCGGCACACCGAGGCCGTCGCGACGCTCGGGGTCCCGCACAAGCTCGACGTCGCCGTGCCGCTGGTCCGCCTCGCCGAGCTGCTGGAACGCGTCGGGCCGGCCGTCGCTGCCGTGGCCCCGGACGCCACGGTCCACCTCTGGGGCCACGCCGCGGAGGGCAACGTCCACGTCAACGTCGTCGGACCGGCAGCCGACGACGACGCGGCCGACGACGCCGTCCTGGCGCTGGTGGGACGACTCGGCGGGACGATCAGCGCCGAGCACGGCGTCGGGCGTGCCAAGGTCGACCACCTCCACCACACCCGCGACGCCGCCTCGATCGCCGTGATGCGAGCCGTCAAGCAGGCACTCGACCCGGACGGCCGGCTCGGCCCGGGCGTGCTGCTGGCCGACTCCCCCTAGCCTGCGCCACATGGCACGCGAGCACGACCTCGTCCTCGGCGTGGACGTCGACAACGTCCTCGCCGACTACACCGCGGGCCTGCGCCGCGTCGTGGCCAAGCACACCGGCCGCAAGGAGACCGACCTCGGTCCGATCCTGCGCTGGAGCGCCTACGAGGAGTGGGGCCTGAACGACCAGACGTTCCCGAAGTGGCACGAGCGTGCCGTGGTCGAGGAGCGCATGTTCCGCGACCTCGAGCCGCTGCCCGGCGCGGCGGAGGTGCTGCACCGGCTGTCCGAGCGCGGCGTCCGGATCCGGATCGTGACCCACCGGCTGTACCTGTCGGGCACGCACTCGATCGCCGCCGCCGACACCGTGGAGTGGCTGGACAGCAACGACATCCCGTACTGGGACCTGTGCATGATCGCGCGCAAGGGCGACGTGGGTTGCGACCTGTACGTCGACGACGCGCCGCACAACGTCGAGCACCTGCGCGAACGCGGCCACCAGGCGGTGGTGTTCGACCAGCCCTACAACCGCGACGTCGAGGGGCCTCGAGCACAGGACTGGTACGAGGTCGAGAAGCTCTGCGAGACGCTGCTGTTCGGCAACCCCCGGCTGTTCGACGTCTGACCGGCCCGTGCGGCCACAGCCGCTGCGAGGACGTGCTGCGTAGGGTTGTGGGCCCGCCGGCGTGGCCCAACTGGCAGAGGCAGGGGCCTTAAAAGCCCCTCACGTGTGGGTTCGACCCCCACCGCCGGCACACCGGAACCCCTGATGCGGACAGGAGCCCCCGTGCACGACCCCGAACTGCTCGTCGAGGCGACCGTCGGCAGCGTCGCGACCGACGGCAACGCCGTGTCCGTGCTGCGCAACGGCGCCGAGATCTTCCCCGCCATGCTCGAGGCGATCACCGCGGCGCAGGACAGCGTCCTGCTGCTGACCTACGTCTACTGGACGGGTGACATCGCCGAGCAGGTGGCCGACGCGCTGTGCGAGCGGGCCCGCACCGGGGTCGACGTGCGTGTGCTGGTCGACTGGATCGGCGGGCGCCAGATGGACCAGGACCTCATCGACCGACTGGAGCAGGCCGGGTGCACCTTCGCCTGGTTCCGGCCGCCCAGCCGCATCGCGCGTGCGGCGATCTCGCTGGACGAGGGGCTGGTCGGCCAGCACCGCACGCACCGCAAGGTGCTGGTCTGCGATGGTCGGGTCGGGTTCACGGGAGGCGTCGGGATCGCCGCGGAGTGGACCGGTGACGCCCGCGGCCCGGGCGAGTGGCGCGACACCCACCTGAGGATCGAGGGGCCGGCCGCCACCTCGCTGGTCAGCGCGTTCGCGACGAACTGGCACGAGTCGACGGGAGCACCGCTGCCCCCCGACGTCAGCCCGCGCGTGCCCGCGCAGCCCGGGGGCGGACGCGTGCAGGTCGTGCGCGGACAGCCGGGACGCTTCGTCAGCGACGTCGCCCTGGTGCTGCGGGCGCTGCTCGGGCAGGCGCGCGAGCGCATCTGGATCGAGACCGCCTACTTCGTCCCCGACGAGGAGACCGTGGGGCTCCTGGTCGATGCGGCGGAGCGCGGTGTCGACGTTCGCCTGCTCGTTCCGGGGCCACGGATCGACAAGCGCGTCTCCCGCCTCGCCGCCCGGGAGTCCTTCGCCTCGCTGCTCGATGCGGGGATCGCCGTGAACGAGTTCCAGCCGACGATGCTGCACTGCAAGGTGGTGGTCGTCGACGACGTCGCCGTCACCGGCTCCGCAAACTGCAACATGCGCTCACTGGAGCAGGACGACGAGGTCGTGGTCGTGCTCCACGACCGCCAGGTGGTCGACCGGCTCGCCAGCGACCTGCTGGAGGACCTCGAGCGGTCGGAGTCCTTCGACCCCGACCGCTTCGAGGAGCGCAGCACCGTCCATCGGCTCGCGGAGCTGCTCGTGGCGATGGTGCGTCGGTTCCTGTGACCCGCTGACCGGACCCGTCGTGCCGTCGCGTCAGGCGGCCACGTCGTCGGCGCGCGCCTGGATCGCGTCGTGCACGTACTGCGCGAGCCCCTCGCCGTGCGCGTCGTACGTCGCGGCGAAGCGCTCGTCGGCCACGTACATCGTCGCGAGGGTGCGCTGCATCCCCGCGTCGCAGGCGTAGAAGCGGTTGAGCAGCGCACGGTGGGCCGCGACCGCCGCGAGCACGCGCTCGTCATCCAGCGGCACCTCGGCCTCGTTCAGCGACGCGAACGCCGCGAAGTGCTCGGCCCACCACTGCTCGGCCCGGTCGCGCTCGGCAGGGCCCCAGGCGCTGGTGCGCTGCTGGCTCTCGCGCCAGGCGTCGGTGTCGCCCCAGCGCTGCTCGGCCTCGGCCTGCAGCGCCTCGTGGTCCTGTCCGTCGAACATCTCGGTGACCTCCTGTGCGACGCCACGCTCGTGCGCCGCGATCGCGTCCTGCACCGCAGCCAGCAGCCCGTCGAGCCGCTGGCGCTGCGCACGAAGGCGAGCCGCCTGCATGCGCAGGACGGCGACGCGGTCGTGCGACGGGTCGTCGAGCACACCTGCGACCTCGGCCAGCGACAGCCCCAGCGCACGCAGCGCGAGGACCTCCTGCAGGCGCTCGAGGTCGGCGTGGGCGTACAGCCGGTACCCGACGTCACTGCGCGCGCTCGGCACGACGAGCCCGAGGTCGTCGTAGTGGTGCAGCGTGCGCACCGACACCCCAGCCAGCTCGGCGACCTCCCCGACCGTGTGCACGTGCCTGCTCCTGTCCGGTGCGTCGAGGACACGGTGCCCACGACCCGACGACCGTCGCTCCTGACGCCACGTGAGGGTCCAGCCCTCGTGCGCCGATCGCACGCGGGGCACGCCGGCTGGCAGCCACCACGATGGTCATGAGCACACGCTTGGTCGCGGCACGCGACCGGGGCAGGACATCGGACCGGAGCGGGAGCAGGCATGACACAGCAGCAGGGCTTGGCCACCGGGCTCGCCATCGGCGTGGCGCTCGGCGTGGCGTTCACGGCGTCGATGGGTCCGGCCGGGCTCGCGATCGGCGTCGGCGTGGGCGTGGCGATCGGGGTGGCGCTCGGCCAGGCGGATGGTGACGAGGAGTCCGACGGCGCCGCCGAGGGCGACGAGCCGGACGAGGATGGCGACACCCCGGGCACCTGACCAGCCCGGACCGTGTCAGGCCGCAGGCCCCTGGGCCTGCGGCCGCCCGGACCGTGTCAGGCCGCCGGTCCCTGGTCGGGCGTGCCGGCGTCCGACGACACCTCGCCACGGTCGAGGCGCACCAGCGGACCGTCGGCGAACAGGTCGGCGGGCGGCATCACCCCGACCGGCTCCCATGCCTCGTGGGGGATGCCCACGTCGGCGACCACGACCTCGCCGGCGTAGGGGGCGACGATCGGCGCGAGCAGCCCGAGTGTCGGCAGGCCCAGCGCGACGGTGACGTCGGCGTGCAGCGACGGACCGGTCAGGCCGGTGTCGGCCGAGACCCCCGACGGCAGCGCGACGGCCACGACCGGCAGGTCGTGCCGCGCGGCCCACGCGGCCAGCGACGCCGGGCCGTCGCGCAGTGGCGGGTCCGCGCCGGGGCCGAGCAGCGCGTCGACGACGAGGTCGCCGGCGGGCCGGTCCATCTCGGGCACCTCGAGCTCGACGTAGGCGCTGCGGCGGTCGAGGTCGGCGCGCGCGCCCGGCGCGGGCGGGGCGACGACCAGCTCGCGTGGCAGGTCGACGTCGTCGCGTGCCGCGGCGAGCCGCACGGTCACGTCGACGTGGGCGTCGAGCAGGCGCCGGGCGACGCCGAGCCCGATGCGGCCGGTCCCGGCGGGGCCCACCAGCACGGTCACGGCGCTGCCGGCGGGGTCGTCGAGCAGGTGCAGCACGACGCCGGTGACGTGGTCGGCAGCGCGGTCGACGACCCCCCGCACCCCGTCGGCACCGAGCGCGGTCAGCAGCTTCGACAGCCCACGGCGCCCGACGGCGGGCACGTGCTCGACGTCGCGGCCCGGCAGGTGCGGCAGGCGTGTGCGCGGTGTCCACGACGGCGCGTCCTCCCACGGCCGTACGTGACGGTCGCCGGGGAGGTCGGTCGGGTCGGTCCCGCCGTGCCAGCCGGGCAGCGCCTCGCCCAGCAGCAGCGCCAGCACGATCGCCGTGGCGCCCCACAGCAGGTCGTCGTCGAGCTGCCACGCCCAGGTCGCCCCACCGGCCGACAGCGGCACGGCGCGCCAGCGGGCGCGGTCCAACAGCTGCACCAGCGGCACGCGCAGGACCTCGTCGACCTCCGCGGGGTTGGCGACCAGGTCGTGCGGGTCGTCCCACCAGGCCACGACGGGCGAGACCCAGAAGCGGCTCGGCGGGAGGTAGAAGGTGCGCCCGCGACCCAGCACGGTGACGCTGTCCGCGTCGAGCGCGGTCTCCTCCCAGGCCTCGCGCAGCGCCGCGGCGACGACGTCGTCGTCGCCGTCGTCGACGCGGCCACCGGGGAACGAGATCTGTCCCGGGTGGCTGCGCATGTCGAGCCGACGCCGGGTGAGCACGACCTCGGGCCCGTCATCGCCGTCGACCATCAGCACGAGGATCGCACCGACGCGCCCGCCCGGCGGCACGTCACGCTCGGCGTGCGGCACCCGGGCAAGGGCGTCTGCCAGGCCTGCGCGCAGGGTCGCCGCGTCGGGTGGCGCGCGGCGGCCGCTGCCGTCCTCCGACGTCATGTGGCGACCAGCCCGTCGAGCCCGTCGGACTCGCTGACCACCAGGGTGTCGGCGTGCAGCGCCTCGACGACCCCGCGCACGACCAGCGCACCCCCGGCGATGACGTCCTCACGGCCGTCCTGGACCTCGGCGTGCGCGGCGACCGCTGCCCGGTCCATGACCAGCAGCTCGTGGGACCACTCCACGACCTCGGCGGCGTGGAGCACCACGCCGTGCAGCACGCCGTCGCGCCACGCACCGACCCCGCGCACCAGCGCCGCGAGGGTGGTGACGGTCCCGGCGACACCGACCAGCGTTGCCGCCTCCCGCAGCGGACGGCCGAGCGACGCCACGGCCTCGTCGACCCTCGCGCGCACCTCGGTGAGCGCGGCGAGCACCTGCGCGTCCCCCGGCGGGTCCTCGGTGAGGAAGCGTTCGGTCAGGCGCACGGAGCCGAGCTGCAGGGAGGTCTCCACGACGACCTGGTCGTCCAGGTCGCCGACCACCAGCTCGGTCGAGCCGCCCCCGACGTCGAGCACGACGAGCGGACGGGGCAGGTCGGGCAGCCCGGCGGCGACGCCCGCGAACGCGATCGCGGCCTCCTGCGCCCCCGACAGCACGCGCACGCGCATACCGGGCGCGAGCGCCTCGGCGGCCTGGACGAAGCGGGCACGGTCGGACGCGTCGCGCACGGCGGAGGTCGCGCCGAGCACCACGTCGCGGTCGGCGACGTCGAGGTCCCGCCAGGTGTCCCGGAAGCGCTCCAGGCAGGCCAGCGCCCGCCCGACGGCGTCGTCGTGCAGCCGTCCGGTGCGGTCGACGTCCTGGCCGAGCCGCACGATCTCGATGCCCCGGTGCAGCGGCGCGCCGTCGTGGTCGACGACCAGCAGGCGCATCGAGTTGGTGCCGACGTCCACGGCTGCGCGGCGGCTCATCGCACCCGGCTCCCGTCAGGGCCCCAGCGATCGAGCACGGTCGAGGCGTCCACGCACGGCCCGGGGCAGGGCATCGGCAGGACCTGGTCCAGCGCGAGCTCGCCGACGGGGTTGTCCCCCACCGCCAGCTCGTGCGCGACCGCGACGTGCAGGCACTTGACGTGGCCCGGCATGCCACCGGCCGAGGGGTCGCCCGGCAGCTCGCCGCCGAGCTCGTCGCGGAACGCGACGTAGCGCTCGCTGGCGTCGGCGTAGCCCTGCGCGAGCTCGTCGTCGTCCGCCATGCGCTGGTTGATCCCAGCCATCACGTGGTCGGCCTCGAGCGTGCCGACGCGGCTGCGCAGCAACGGGCAGGCGAGCCAGAACACGGTGGGGAAGGGCGTGCCGTCCTCCAGGCGCGGGTCGACGCGCAGGACGGTCGGCAGGCCGTGGGCGCAGCGGTGCGCCACCGCCGAGCGCCCGCGGGCCGGGCGGCCGATCTGCTCGGAGATCGTGGCGCGCTCGACCGGGTCGTCGACCAGCGACAGGTCCGCGGCGCGCTCGTACGAGGCGTCCGGGTCGGGCACGACCGCGTCCTGCGGGGTGCCCTCGGCGGGGAGGTCGCCCATGTCGCTGCCGGCTCCGGTTCGGGGACGCCCGCACCGTACTGACCGGGCCCGCGCACGCGAACGGCGCCGCCCCGTGGGACGACGCCGTGCGTGCTGCTGGTGGGCGTGGGATCACATGATCCCGACGCGGCCCTTCTTCTGGCGACGGACCTCGCCCTGGCGCATCTGCGAGCGGTGCATGAACCGGCGCAGGCGACGGCTGAAGTCCTTGCCCGTCTTGGGACGCAGGTCCGGGACCTCGTCGTCCAACCAGTCCGGGTCGGCGCGCTTGATCGACAGGTCGATCTTGCCGTCGTCCTTGACGTCCATGACGGCGACCTCGACCTCGTCACCCTCGGCGAGGTGCGCGTAGATGTTGTCGACGAACTGCTCGGAGATCTCCGAGACGTGGACGAGGCCGGTGATGACCTCACCGTCGGTGTCGGGCACCTCCACGTCGACGAACGCGCCGAACTCGGCGAGACGCTGCACGGTGCCGGTGACGACCTGGCCTTCGAGACTCTTGACGGTTGCGGAATCCAGCTTGCATCAACTCCTGGTGCACCGGACGTCGCGCACCTGCGGCCCGGTGTGACGGGGTGGGCCCGCGACCGGCCGGTCGAGCGGGCTCCGGGCGTCGAACGCCCGACATGCGCTATACATACCATAAGGCATGGCGGCGCCGACAGCACTGGACGGACGTCCGGCGCGACCGCGGTCGCGCGCCACGGACCGCCTGATCGGCCCGCAGAGCCCCTGGGCAGGCCCGGGAGTAGCTCGGGTCAGCTGCTGAAGAGGCCCTGGACGGCGGCCCAGAGGCGCGCGATGGTTCCCCGCTCGTCCGTGGCGGCCGTCGTGGCCGCCCGGTCCTGGCCGATCACCGGGCTGTCCACCTCCGGCGGGACCACGACGTAGGGCACCTCGCCGGGTCGGACCATGCCCTGCTGCTCGCGGGCAGCGAGCTCGACGTGGTCGGGGTCGCGCAGTTCCGCGGCCCGGTCGGCGAGCGCGGTGTTCTCGGTCTCCAGCGCGGTCAGCGTCGTCTCGAGCATCAGCACGCGGTCGCGCTGCTCGAGCCAGGTCTGGACCGGTCCGGAGACCAGCACCGTGGCCAGGCCGAGCGCCACGACGAAGCCGACCACGTGCGGACGGTCGCCCTTCAGCCACGCCGGACGGAGCCGGGGCGTGCCTGTTCGGGTCGGTGTCGCCAACGTGCTGCTCCGTGGGATGCTGGTGTGCATGGTGTGGCTGGTGTTGCCACAGGGAACCAGACGACCGGGCTGCTGGCGAGGGAGGGACGACAGCGGCCCGGGCGCGGGCGGCGTCCGGGGCGCGCGATCGGCGCGCCGACGGGTCAGCGGCGGAAGGCCCCGGCGCCGGCGTAGCGGGCGGCGTCACCGAGGTGCTCCTCGATGCGCAGCAGCTGGTTGTACTTCGCGACGCGGTCCGAGCGCGCCGGCGCGCCGGTCTTGATCTGGCCGGCGTTGGTGGCCACGGCCAGGTCGGCGATCGTCACGTCCTCGGTCTCGCCCGAGCGGTGGCTGACCATGCAGGTCCAGCCCGCACGGTGCGCCATGTCCATCGCCGCGAACGTCTCGGTCAGCGTGCCGATCTGGTTGACCTTGATCAGGATCGAGTTGGCGACACCGAGCTCGAGCCCCTTGCGCAGCCGTTCGACGTTGGTGACGAACAGGTCGTCGCCGACCAGCTGCACGCGGTCGCCGACCAGGTCGTGCAGCTGCTTCCAGCCGTCCCAGTCGTCCTCGTCCATCCCGTCCTCGACCGAGACGACCGGGAAGTCGCCGGTCAGCTCCGCGATCCATGCGGCGTGCTCGGCGGAGTCGAGACTGCGTCCCTCGCCGGCCAGCTCGTAGGTGCCCGCCCCACGGTCGAAGTACTCGCTGGCGGCCACGTCCAGCGCGAGCGCGACGTCCTCGCCGGGCGCGTAGCCGGCGGCCTCGATCGCCTCGACGATCAGCTCCAGCGCCGCGCTGTTGCTCGGCAGGTCGGGCGCGAAGCCGCCCTCGTCGCCGAGACCCGTGGACAGGCCCCGGTCCTTGAGGACCTGCTTGAGGTGGTGGTAGACCTCCGCGCCGCAGCGCAGCGCCTCGCGGAAGCTCGGTGCGCCGATCGGCGCGACCATGAACTCCTGCACGTCGACGTTCGAATCGGCGTGGCTGCCGCCGTTGAGGATGTTCATCATCGGCACCGGCAGCAGGTGCGCCGAGGCGCCACCGAGATAGCGGTACAGCGGCAGGCCGCTGCTGGCGGCGGCTGCGTGCGCGGTGGCGAGCGAGACCCCGAGCAGGGCGTTGGCGCCGAGCGCGGACTTGTCGGGCGTGCCGTCGAGCTCGAGCAGCAGCGCGTCGACGGCACGCTGGTCGGTCGCGTCGAGTCCGACGAGCGCCGGCGCGAGCACGCCGGTGACGTTGTCGACGGCGGTGGTCGTGCCCTTGCCGAGGTAGCGGTCACCGCCGTCGCGCAGCTCGACGGCCTCGAACTCGCCGGTCGACGCGCCCGAGGGCACGGCGGCGCGGCCGAGGCTGCCGTCGGCAAGGCCGACCTCGACCTCGACGGTCGGGTTGCCGCGGCTGTCGAGCACCTCGCGGGCGGCGACGGTGGTGATCTGGGCGTCCACGGTGGTTCCTGTCGCGGGGGCCGGCCGGGCCGGCGGCGGCGCGCCGGGGCGCGCGGGCGGGAAGGAGGAAGGGCGGTCGGGTCAGTCGCGCGGGACGAGCACGGCCGCGACGGCGCCGAGCATGGCACCGAGCAGTGCGCCGAGCCGGCGGTGCGAGCGACCGCCGAGCAGGGCACCGAGCACGCCGCCGACGAGCACGGCGGGCACGGCCGTGGCGGGGTCGACGACACCCGGTCCGCGGTCGAGGTCGTCGCGGGGCGCCGGGGCGTCCGGCCCGTCCCAGCCCTCCAGCGGGTCGCGGTCGGACGGGCGGACCGCTGCCGGTGCGTCGTCGGTCGGCGCGACCGCCGGCACGGTCGCGTCAGCGGCGGCCGGGGCGTGCGTCGGCGCGGCAGCGGGGGCCGCCACGGCATGACCCGCGGCACCGACGACGACGGGTTCGCCGTGCTCGACCGCCAGCGGCGTCGCGCACTTCGGACATGGCGTCGGCTGCTCGACCAGGGCGGCGACGAAGGCCGCCGCGAGGAAGCGGCCGCACTCGGGGCACTGCTTGGGGGGCACGCGAACTCCAGGGCTGGGCGTCCGCCTGATCCTAACGGCAGTGCCACCGCGGCAAGCGGGTGATCTCAGCCGTAGCGCTCGCGCGCCTCCTCGAGCAGGGCCAGCGACTGCTCCGCCGACAGTGCGGTCGGGTCGAGCTCGCGGGCGCGTGCCAGCTGCAGCATCCCCTCGACGCGGGTGCGGAAGCGGCCGGCCGCGGCGCGCAGCGCGAGCTCGGGGTCGGCGTCCACCGCGCCGGCCAGCTGCACCGCGGCGAGGAGCAACTCGCCGACCTGCTCGGAGCGCGCTTCGTCGTCCGCAGCGGCCAGGACGGCACCGAGCGCGTCGGTGACCGCCGCCGCGGCTGCGGGGGCGTCCGGGCGCGGTACACCGGCGCGGGCGGCGCGCGACTGCAGCTTGGCCGTCAGCGGCATCGCCGGCTGGGCGCTGGCCACGCCGTCGAACGGCCCGTCACGCTCGGGCTTCTCGGCGGCCTTGAGCTCCTCCCAGCGGTCCCGCACCTCGTCCGCGTCGGCGACGTCCGCATCGCCGAAGACGTGCGGGTGGCGGTGGACGAGCTTGTCGGCGATGCCGCGGGCGACGTCATCGAAGGTGAAGGCACGCCGGTCCTGGCCCACCTGTGCGTGGAACACGACCTGCAGCAGCACGTCGCCGAGCTCCTCGACGATCTCGCGGTCGTCACCGCCAGCGATCGCCTCCAACGCCTCGTAGGTCTCCTCGACCAGGTACGGGGCGAGCGACGCGTGGTCCTGCTCGAGGTCCCACGGGCAGCCGTGCTCGGGGTCGCGCAGGCGGCGCTCGACCTCGACCAGGCGCAGCACGTCACCGCCGACGGGCAGCTCGGCGAGGAACACCCACTCGACCTCGACGTGTCGCCGTGCCGCCTCCATCCCGACGGCCCGGCCGAGCAGGCCGTCCTCCGGCCCGAGCAGCACCGTCACGGGCGCGCCACCGAGCTCGGCCGCGTCGCACAGGCCGGTCGCCAGACGACGGTCGGAGATGTCGCCGGCGCCGGGCGCGAGCAGGTCACGCCGGTCGCGGACCTTCAGGGTGCCGTCGGGGATCGGTGCGACGTCCAGCTCGGCCATCGCCAGGTGCGGCGACGAGGGGTGCTGGTCGGGGTGGCGCAGCAGCACGACGTCCGCCGCCTGCAGCGCGTGCCAACCGGTCGCGCCGAGCAGGCCCGGGGCACCGGGCACCGACTCGACCAGGACGATGCGGGCGGGCTCGGGCTGCTCGTCGGACACGTCGTCCGACACGTCAGGCGCCACGTCAGGCGCCACGTCAGGCGCCCGCGACGACGGCGCGCTGCTCGGGGTTCCAGGTGCCGAAGCGGGACTGCACCTCGACCTCGTTGGCGAAGGCCTCGTCGAGGAAGGCCGTGAAGGCGGGCTGGACGGCCGCCCCCTGCAGCTCCTCGCGCAGCTCCTCCTCGACGTCCGCGAGCTGCTGGCGCTCGCGCTCGTCGACGACGATCAGGTGGAAGCCGAACTGGGTCTCGACCGGACCCTGCACCTCGCCGAGCGGCGTGGCCTCGTCCCAGACGACCTCCTCGAACTCCGGCACGTAGGTGCCGCGCGGCGCGGTGCCGAGCGAACCGCCCTCGGCACCCGAGCCCGGGTCGATCGAGACGTCCTGCGCGACCGCGCCGAAGTCCTCGCCGTCCTCCAGCCGCGCCAGGGCGTCCTGGGCCTGCTGCTCGGTCTCGACCAGGATGTGGCGCACCGTGGCCTGCTCGTACTGTCCCTGCGCGTCGCGCTCGTCGAAGGCGTCCTGCAGCTGCTCGTCGCTGACCTCGTTGGCCTCGACCAGTGCCGCCTCGATCTCCTGGATCAGCAGCTGCACCTCGATGTTCTGGCGCAGCAGCTCGAGGTTGCCGCGCTCCGTAGCGAGCTGCTCCTCGAGCGCCTCGGCGCCCCCGGCCTGCTCCTGGCGTTCCTCGACCGCAGCGTCGAGCTCGTCGTCGGTGACCACGACGCCGAGCTGCTGCTCGGCGAGGTCGGAGACCAGCCCGACCTGCAGCAGCTGGGTCAGCATGTCGCGCTGGAGGTCGAGGCGCGCGGCCGGGAGCTCGTCCTCGGACAGGTCGGCGAGCTGCCCGGCGGACTCGACCACCCGGACCTGCTCGGCCAGCGCCGCGGTGCTGATCTCGACCGTGCCGCTGGTCGCGGCGACGTCGCTGCCGGGGCCGGCGCCGCAGCCGGCGAGCAGCGCGGCGGCGACGAGCGTGCCGAGGGGTCGGGCGGGCAGGCGCACGACGGGATCCTGACGGGTGCGGGGGCGCCGCCGTTCGGCGGCCGGTCGGCCCGGGAGCCTACCGCCGACGCACGACGCCCCCGGCGGGCGCCGGGGGCGTCGTGCGGTGCGGCTCGGGTGCCTCAGGCGGGCGGGGCGACGACGGTGCCGGACTCCGCGTCCCACGTGCCGATGGCCGGGTCCACCTCGACCTCGGCGTTGGCCAGCGCCTCCTCGATGAAGGCCTGGAAGGCGCTGCCGGTGGCCTGCTGCTCGAGCTCGGCGCGCAGGTCCGACTCGGCGTCCGCGAACTCGGGCACCTCGCGGTCGTCGACGATGATCAGGTGGAAGCCGAACTGGCTCTCGACCGGGCCCTGGACCTCACCGAGCGGGGTGTCGGGGTCCCAGACGACCTCCTCGAACGGGGGCACGTAGGTGCCACGGGGCTGGGTGCCGAGCTCGCCCCCCTGCGCGCCCGAGCCGGGGTCGGTCGAGACCTCCTCGGCGACCGCGCCGAAGTCCTCGCCGTCCTCGAGGCGGTCCAGGACGTCCTGGGCCTCCTCCTCGGTCTCGACCAGGATGTGGCGCACGGTCGCCTCGCCGAGCGCACCGGCCTCGTCGCGCTCGTCGAACAGCGCCCGCACGTCCTCGTCGGTGACCTCGCCGGCCTCGTCGGCCAGCGCCTCCTGGACCTGCGTGACGAGCTGCTCGACCTCGAGCTGCTCGCGCACGTCGTCCTCGTCCAGGCCCTGCGCGGCGACGGCCTCGAGGAACGCCTCCTCGTCGCCGAGCTCGGCAACGGCCTCCTCGTACGCCGCGTCGACGTCCTCCTCGGTCACCACGATGCCGTAGTCGCGCTCGGCAACGGCCTCGACGATCGCGAGCTGGATCTGGCCCGACAGCACCTGGCGGACCAGGTCGGCCTCGGCGCGCGCGAGCGCGTCGCCCTCCAGACCCTGCAGCGCCTGCGCGCGCTGCAGCGCGACGACCTCCTCGACCTCGGCGGCGGTGATCTCGGTGCCCTCGGCCGTGGCGGCGACCTCGACACCCTCGAGGATCGCTGACGCCTCGGTGACGGCGCCGTCGGCATCGGTGGAGTCGTCCGCCCCGTCACCGCCCCCGGTGCAGGCGGCAAGCAGGGCCGTCGCGGCGAGCAGGGCGACGGTTCGGGAGATGCGGCGCATCGGGGTCCTGACGGTGGGAGGTCGTGCGTGCGCGACCTGCGAAGGTACCGAGCACGTCCGCAGCGCCGCCCCGTGCGGTCGGTCGGACGCGGCAGACCGTCCGAGCGCGCGCACCGAACGCATCCCGGGAACCTTCACACCTGTAGGTTACGGTTGTGTAGGTTGCGGACGCCGCAGCACGGTGGCGTCCCTCCCCGCCCCTACTCCTCGATCCTGCCGAGGTCACGTTGCGCACGCTCGACCGGCTGGCCCGCAGGGCCGCCCGCTCCCCGGTGCTGTCGACCCTGACGCACCCGTACCCGCCCGGCCGCCTGCTGGAGCTGGTGGACCCGCTGTGGTCCGACCGTGACCGCGCCGAGGTCGAGTCCGTGCGCCACGAGACCGACGACGTGGTGACCCTGGTGCTGCGCCCCGCCGCGGGGTGGCCCGGCCACCGGGCGGGACAGCACACCGTCCTTCGCGTCGAGGTCGACGGGGTCACCCACGCACGCGCGTTCACGATCGCCTCCTCGGCGCACGACCACGCACGCGTCGAGCTGACGATGAAGGCGCACCCGGACGGCGTCGTGGTGCCGTGGCTGCGGCAGCACGCCGCGCCGGGCCTGGTCGTCGGGCTCGACCACGCCAGCGGCGACGTGCACCTGCCCGACGAGCGTCCCGACGACGTGCTGCTGGTCGGCGCCGGCTCGGGGACCACCCCGCCGCTGTCGGTCCTGCGCACGCTGCGCGACGAGGGCCACACCGGTCGGGTGACGTTCGTGCACCTGGCCCGCACCCGCGCCGACGCGCTGTTCGTCGACGAGCTGCGCGCCGCGGCAGACGCGCTGGCCGACTGCCGCGTCCACGTGCTGCTGACCCGCGAGGACGGCCACCCCGGCCACGGGACCCGGCTCGGCGCCGACCTGCTCGACCGGCTCCACCCGACCTGGCGCGACGCGCTGGCCGTGGTCTGCGGCCCGGCACCGCTGCTGGAGGCCGCCGAGGCGCTGTGGCACGAGCAGTCGGACCCGTCGCGCCTGCTGGTCGAACGCTTCCGTCCCGCACCGCTGGTCCTCGGCGAGCCGGGTGGCGGGACGATCACGTTCACCCGCTCGGGGGTCGAGGTCGACGACGACGGCCGCACCCTGCTCGAGCAGGCCGAGGCCGCCGGCCTGACGCCCGAGTCCGGCTGCCGCATGGGCATCTGCCACTCCTGCGACGTGCGCAAGACCGCCGGCCCGACCCGCGACGTGCGCGACGGTCGCGTCCACGCCGGGCCGACCCCGGGCGAGGGCAACACCACCGACACGGTCCAGGTCTGCATCTCGGTGGCCTGCGGCGACGTCGCTGTCGACCTGTGACGCCCTACCAGCGACGCCCGTGACCACCTGCACGACCCCTCCCGCACCGCACCGAACGCCCCGCACTCCCTCCCGCAGCACCACCACACGACGTCCTCACTGGAGGCACCCGTGACAGCACAGACAATCGCTCCCCCCGCCGACGCTCCCACGACGATCGACCGCCCGGCGCGCCACCCCGCCTTCGAGCACCTGACCGACGAGCAGGTGGCCGAGCTCGGGGCCGAGCTCGACGCGCTGCGCGAGGAGTTCCTCGCCAAGCGCGGCGAGGTCGAGTCGTCCTACATCCGGCGCGTGCTCAAGCTCCAGCAGGGCCTCGAGCTGACCGGGCGCGGGCTGCTGTTCCTGTCGTTCCTGCCGCCGGCGTGGATCGGCGGCGTCGCTGCGCTGACCATGGCCAAGATCCTCGACAACATGGAGCTCGGCCACAACGTCATGCACGGCCAGTACGACTGGATGAACGACCCGCGCTTCGACTCGCGCACCTACGAGTGGGACCACGCCTCGGCGTCGGAGCAGTGGCGCCACAGCCACAACTTCATGCACCACACCTTCACCAATGTCCTCGGCAAGGACCGCGACATCGGCTACGGCCTGCTGCGTGTCGCCGAGGACCAGTACCACCAGCCCAAGCACTGGTTGCAGCCGCTGAACGCCACCGTGCTCGCGCTCGGGTTCGAGTGGTTCATCGCGGCCCACGACCTCGAGCTCAACCGCGTGCTGTCGGGCCGGCGCGAGTACGACGACACCGTCAGGGACATGGCGAAGGTCGCCTCGGCCAAGGCCGGGCGCCAGGCGCTGAAGGACTTCGTGCTGTTCCCGCTGCTGGCCTTCCCGATCGCGCTGCCGGTGCTGCTGGGCAACCTCAGTGCCAACGTGCTGCGCAACGTGTGGACGTTCGCGGTGATCTTCTGTGGGCACTTCCCGGAGGAGGTCGAGATGTTCGACGAGGAGACCGTCACCGACGAGACCCGGGCGGAGTGGTACCTGCGCCAGATGCTCGGCTCGGCGAACATCGAGGGCAGCCGCGCGTTCGACCTGTGGACCGGCAACCTCAACCACCAGATCGAGCACCACCTGTTCCCCGACATGCCGTCCTACCGGCTGCGTGAGATCGCCGTGCACGTGCGCGAGATCTGCGAGCGCTACGAGCTGGACTACCACACCGGCCCGTTCCACCGGCAGTTCGGCAACGTCGTCGGCCGGATCCTGAAGTTCTCGCTGCCCAACCCCTTGATCCGCAAGCTCGGGATGAAGGTCTGACACGGCGGGCCACCCGGAGTGGCCGCCCGCGCCCCTGCCGGAGGGGTGCCCCGGTTGATGCGATCGGCCGGACCGCAGGTCCACTGGCTGATGCGAGGGTCGTCGAGACCGTGTGCCGACGGGCCTGCGGTCACGACTCCCGCACAGCGAGCAGCACGTCCCCGTGCCCGGGACCGCGCTCCACGTGGTCGGTCTCGATGAAGCCGAGCTTCGCCAGCACCCGGCGGGAGGCAGCGTTCCAGTCACTCACGGTTGCCCACACACGCTCCAGGCCCGTCGACTCGGCCCATTGCAGAACGGCCCACGAGGCCTCCGTCGCGTACCCCTGACCCCAGGTCTCCCGGAGCAGTTCGAACGCCAGCTCCGGCTCCTGCTCGTGCCCTGCGCTGCTGTCCACCAGCCCGCAGTAGCCGATCATGTCCACGGAGCGCTTCCGCTCCACCACGAGCAGTCCGAGGTGCCGGGACTCGGGTCGATCGCGGAGCCGGTCCTGGAGGTCACCGACCGTGGGATGTCCGTCCGGCCCGATCCGACGATGATCAGGGACTCGCGGATCACGCTCGAGCCACAACTGTCGCTGGACCTCGACGTCCTCCACACGCCACTGTCGCAGGAGCAGTCGGTCGGTCTCGAGCACGACCTCCCGCTCGCACACCAGCGTCCCACTCCCGATCCGACCCCGGGACGGTAACCGGGGCAGCCGGTGTCGACCCTGCGGCGGCGTCAGCCCTCGAAGCCCTCGAGGTCCATCAGGGTGTCGACGACCACGCCGTCGCACAGCGTCAGCGTGAGGCGGCCGGGCTGCAGGTCGTCGTTGGTTCCGAGCGCAACCCCGTCCTCGGTGCCCACGCGCACGGCGCGGTCCTCCTGGACGGCCTTGTCCTGCGCCTCCTCGAGCGTGAGCCCGAGGTAGCTGCGTCGCACCTGCTCGGC
>Ga0136604_1000333_pt1 | contig 24500 bp, 23 predicted proteins | sample AntRauFillE10628_FD_104928 | JGI IMG/M metagenome (GOLD analysis project Ga0136604, IMG submission 104928) | Saline lake microbial communities from Rauer Islands, Antarctica - Metagenome Filla E10 #628 | ecosystem: Environmental > Aquatic > Non-marine Saline and Alkaline > Saline | place...
TCAGCACGGCTCAAAGGCTGGGACGAGCCCTCCTTCCGCACGAAGAATTCCTCCTTGCCTTCATGACTCACATGGACGGGCTTGTTGGCTCGTGTGACCTGCACGTGGCAGATCTGCCTGTCGTCATAGAGGGGCCAGTCGAGTTTCCAGAGCTTCATAACATCCTTGCCAAGGTAAGAATCTAGAATGTTCCCCAGGTGAAGCTGAAAGCCGTCTCTGTCTGCTTTTTTCAGTGTGCCGTAATCCAGGTACAGACCAATGGCGTTGCCATGGTCATCCACCCCGATGAACAAGCTGCCACCATCAGAATTCATGAAGGCGGCCACTGTCTTAGCGATCACATGTTCGAGCTTCTTGTTTACCTCGCCGGTGCGCATGTCATAGCGCAGGGTAGACTTGAACTCGACCAGCTGACCTTCGCCTTCCAGGATCATCTCATGCACAGGGTCAATCTTGGTGGAAGCCTCTGAGGGTTCTATCCGCTTCAGTATCTCGGCATAGAGAGCCTCGGAGCGCTTTTTCAGGAAAGCGGTAAAGTCATTCGTAAGCGTCCGGTGTGCCTGCACTGACGATCCGGAGGAGTGTTTGCTAAGTGTCCACTATCGATAGTGGACATCATGGGGGCACTCTATGGCGGGCAAGGCAGGACAGAAGAAGCGATTTTGGTCTGATGACGAGAAGCGCTCAATTTGTGAACAAACGACGACGGCGGGTGTGTCTGTAGCGCAGGTTGCACGGCGCTACGGAATGAATGCGAACCTGATCCATAAATGGCTGCGTGATCTACGGTTTGGCCCCGCTACTGACGCCTCAGACGCAGGGGTTGGCGAATGCGACTTTCTCCCCATTGAGGTTGAAGCGTCAGCATTGGCCTTTGCTCCCTTGATAGAGGCCGAGGTGCCCCAGCACAGGACACAGCTTTCGACCACCCGCGTTGACATCACTCTGTCAGACGGCCGTCGCGTTCTGGTCGAGGGCCCAACGGCACTCACAGCAGTTCTTGGTCTGGTGCAGGGGCTGATGGCATGATCCCGGTGCCGAGCAATACGCGGGTGTGGTTGGCTGCCGGGGTGACGGATATGCGGCGCGGGTTTAACACTCTGGCCGCACAAACCGAGCAGGTTTTGGCTGAAGATCCGTACTCCGGCCACATGTTTGTGTTCCGAGGTCGGCGGGGTGATCTGATCAAGATTATCTGGTGGGATACACAAGGTGCCTGTTTGTTTACCAAGCGGCTTGAGCGTGGTCGCTTTGTTTGGCCCGCTGCGAAGGACGGAAAAGTCAGCCTGAGTCCATCCCAACTCTCGATGCTTTTGGAAGGGATCGACTGGCGTATGCCACAAAAGACATGGCGGCCCTTGCAGGCAGGGTAGCCCATAAAACATGGGGTAAAACGGCTGTTTTGGATTCCCTTCAGGCCGCCTAAATGCTATAGGTTCAGCCATGCTGGACACGTTCAAATCTTTGCCAGAAGACCCCACTGAGCTGCGCGCAGTCAGTAAATTGATGGCGGCAGAGATACAGTCACAAGCCTATCAGATAGAGAAGCTGAAGGGGCAACTGGCTGGTCATCAAAAAGCCCGCTTCGGTTCCAAATCCGAGACCCTTGATCAACTGATCTTCGATCTTGCGGAGGACACCGAGATTGAGGCCGCTGCCCAAGAGCAGAAGGCAGAACAACACTCTGAGGCGAAGCCAACCAAACGCAAGCACAGCCGCAAACCTCTGCCAGATCATCTCGAACGGATGGATGAAGTGCTGTCCGCAGGAGATGCATGCTCAGACTGTGGCGGCAATCTGCGCCAGCTTGGTGAGGACGTCACCGACGAGCTGGAATACGTCCCAGGCCGCTTTGTGGTGCGCCGGATTGTGCGCCCACGCATGGCCTGCACCTGCTGCGAGGCTTTCAGCCAAGCGCCGCTGCCTTCACGTCCAATTGAGCGCGGCCGTCCTGGGCCGGGCCTTTTGTCCCATGTGTTGGTCAGCAAATATTGCGATCACCTGCCACTGGCGCGGCAATCAAACATCTACGCGCGCGAACAGGTCGAACTACACCGCTCTACGCTAACCGACTGGGTGGGTCGATCCACGGCACTGCTGGAACCACTGGCAGATCACATCGGCAAACTGGTTCGCGCAGGGCCCACGCTCTTTGCAGACGACACACCGGTAAAGCTGCTGACCAAAACTAAAATAAAGAAGGCCAAAACTGCGCGGCTCTGGAGCTATGTGCGAGATGAACGCCCCTGGCAGGGGCAAGCCCCGCCCTGCACGTGGTATCAGTTCAGCGTGGACCGCAAAGGGGAACACCCCGTCAATCACCTGTCGGGTTACACTGGCACCGTGCATGCAGATGGATATACTGGGTTCAATGGACTCTTTGGTGAGAACAAAGCAGATGAGCAGGCCTGCATGGTGCATGTGCGCCGCAAGTTTGTGGACGTCTTTGAACGCGAAGGCTCCGCCATCGCCAAGGAGGTGATCGAGCGGATCGCAGACCTTTACGGCGTGGAAAAGGAAGCACGGGGAATGACCCCTGAAGTGCGCATAGCCCTTCGGCAGGCCAAAGCTAAACCCATCTTCAATGATCTGGAAGTCTGGTTGCAAGCACAGTTGCCCAAAATATCCGGCAAAACGCCACTGGCCCAAGCAATCCGCTACGCCTTGGGTCGCATGCCAAAAGCGCGCGCTTATCTCAACAACGGTATGTTGGAGCTCGACAACAACATCTGTGAGCGGTCAATCCGCCCCATCGCACTTGGGCGCAAAAACTATTTGTTCATGGGATCAATCGGCGGCGGAAAAGCTGCGGCCACCGCCTACACCCTCATCGAGACCGCAAAGATGAACAACGTTGATCCCGAGGCCTGGCTTACTTGGGTCCTCACTCACGTCGCTGACCACAAAATCAACAGGATAGATGAACTCATGCCATGGAACTGGTCAAAAGACTGAACTGGCAACTGCTGATTAACCGGACGCTTACTATTGTAGTGAGGCAGGCCGCCTGAAATACGCAACGACACACACAAGATCGAGCTTGTCAGGAATACATGTTCCAGAATGACTAAGTCCTCTGCAGAGGTGTGACTGCCGGCAGCCCAGAATCGACCGCTTCTCTACTGAGCTGGAGTTATGGTTCAGAGTGACTCAGCCGCGGAAATCGTCCTGATGGTCGAGGAACCACCGATAGGTGTCGGCAATTCCCTTCTCTAGCGAGATCCGGGCGCGCCAGCCCATGTCCGCAAGGCGGCTGACATCCATCAGCTTGCGCGGAGTGCCGTCAGGCTTTGACGCATCGGTGAGGATACGGCCCTCAAAGCCGGTGATACGCGCCACCATCTGTGCCAGGTCAAGGATAGTGATATCCTGACCCGTGCCCACGTTGATATGGCTGAGCATCGGTCGGGTGTTGGCATCATACGTGGCCTTGTCGAGATCCAGCACGAAAAGCGACGCCTCGGCCATATCATCGACATGCAGGAACTCACGCATCGGTTTGCCCGATCCCCAGATCGTGACTGCCTCATGCCCTTCCTGCGCCGCCACGTGAAAGCGGCGGATGAGGGCTGGCAGGACGTGGGAGTTCTCCGGGTGAAAATTGTCGCCCGGCCCGTAGAGATTGGTGGGCATGACCGAGCGGTAATCGGTGCCATGCTGACGGTTGTAGCTTTCGCACAGCTTGATGCCGGCGATCTTGGCGATGGCATAGGGCTCGTTCGTGGGCTCCAGCGGGCCGGTCAGCAACGCATTCTCTCGCATCGGCTGCGGGGCATCCTTGGGATAGATGCAGCTGGAACCGAGCTGCAACAGTCGCCGTACGCCCGCTTTGTGGGCCTGATGGATGACGTTGCATTCGATCATCAGGTTGTCGTGGATGAAATCGGCCGGATAGGTGTTGTTGGCGTGGATACCACCGACGCGGGCGGCAGCAAGAATAACAACGTCCGGCTTCTTGTCCGCCATGAAGGCCGCAACCTGAGCCTGATCCGTGAGATCAAGATCGGCATGGGAGGCGGTGATGAGGGTGAGATCCTCGCCCGCCGCAGCCCGTGCCTCCAGCCTGCGCAAGATCGCGCCCCCGACCATGCCGCGGTGACCTGCTACGTAGATCCTGGTCATTCGATCACCCCTCCAGCGCGACCGGTAGGTCCATGCCGTGCTCTTTCAACAAGGCGTGGCGGCGGGCGGTGTGCAGATCTTCGGCCACCATTTCGGCGCACATTTCCTGCGCGGTGATCTCGGGTTCCCAGCCGAGTTGCGTCTTGGCCTTCGACGGATCACCCAGAAGTGTCTCGACTTCGGCGGGGCGGAAATAGCGCGGATCGATGCGGAGCAACACATCGCCGGGTTTCACCGCCGGAGCCTTGTCACCCGCGACGTCGGCGACGGTGGCGATCTCGTCCACCCCCTGACCTGAAAACGCCAGCGTGATCCCCAGCTCGGCGGCCGACCAGGTGATGAACTCGCGCACCGAATACTGCTTGCCGGTAGCAATCACGAAATCCTCCGGCGCATCCTGTTGCAGCATCATCCACTGCATCCGCACATAATCCTTGGCATGGCCCCAGTCGCGCAAAGCGTCGATATTGCCCATGTAGAGGGAGTCCTCCAACCCCTGTGCTATATTGGCCAGTCCGCGGGTGATCTTGCGCGTCACGAATGTCTCCCCCCGGCGCGGGCTTTCATGATTGAACAGGATGCCGTTGCAGGCATACATCCCGTAAGCTTCACGATAATTGACGCAGGTCCAGTAAGCATAAAGCTTGGCCACAGCATACGGACTACGGGGATGAAACGGCGTTGTCTCGCGCTGTGGCGTCTCGTGAACCAGACCGAACAACTCCGAAGTGGATGCTTGGTAGAAGCGCGTCGTCTTTTCCAGCCCCAGAAAGCGGATTGCCTCCAACAGGCGCAGCGTGCCGATGGCATCCACGTCAGCGGTGTATTCCGGTGCCTCGAAGCTGACTGCGACATGGCTCTGTGCACCGAGATTGTAGACCTCGTCAGGACGCACCTCGCTGAGGATACGGGTCAGGTTCGAGCTGTCGGTGAGATCGCCATAATGCAGCTTCAGCCGCTGGTGGTTAGTATGCGGATCCTGGTAGATGTGGTCTATCCGCTGGGTGTTGAACAATGACGCACGGCGCTTGATGCCGTGCACCTCATACCCCTTCTCCAGAAGTAACTCCGCCAGATAGGATCCGTCCTGCCCGGTGATGCCGGTGATGAGCGCGCGCTTGATCATGTCTGATCCTGATCCCTCTTGATGAACTGGCCAAGCTTGCTGAAATTCTTCGACAGGAGCGTGCCTATGTTTCCTACCTCGTGGCGGCGAATGGCGCGATAATCTTCCCGGCTTTTTCTAATAATCCGCCTAATGGACCGGTTGCTTTCGCCACCCATGCGCATGCGCACCATCACCTCAGGCAGATAGGCCAGCCTGATCTGCCCCTTCACGAGCCAGCGCAGCATGGCCTCGTAATCCGCAGCGATACGGAAGTCGAGATCGTAGCCGCCCCAGCGATCAAAGACGTCACGTTTGAGGTAGAGTGTCGGGTGCGGCGGCATCCAGCCGTGGCGGAGCCTGTCCGGGTGATAGACCCCGGACTTCCAATAGCGTATAACGCGGTTAGGATCATCAGCGGCGACATAGACAAGGTCACCATAGACGCCATCGACATCATGCCTCGTAAGGATCTCTGCCACCCGAGAAAGCACATCAGGGGAGGCGAAAAGATCATCGGAATGCATCAATCCGATGACATCCCCCTTCGTCCGCGCGATACCGCGGTTGATACCATCATAGATTCCGCCATCGCGGCTGGTTTCGACCAACATGTTCGACGACGCTAGGTCGTCGAGCACGCTGAGCGTTCCGTCGCTCGAACCACCATCCTGTACGATGTGCTCGATGTCGCTATAGGTTTGGTGCTGCACGCTCCGGACAGCTTCTGCGATCGTGTCGGCGCGGTTGAAGACGGTCGTCACGACAGAAATTCTCATGATTGAATCAACGTTCCGTCGACCTCACTTTGCCAAAGACACAGATCTCGTCTGGCAGTTTGCAGTGCCATATGCACCTTATAAATCGACCCCTACCTTACGATCAATCAACACGATACTTTAGTATCTGACGAAAGGCCGAAGCTCAACCTTACAGCATTTGTTAAAAGCCAACGCCAAGTCGCTCCGTCCAGTCATATTGACAGACCGGCGCAACCCGCCTGACGGTGTCCGGCGCGGCGTCTTCGCAAAGACCATCAAACCAACCATGGTCGCCCTAGCCGCCGCGAGTTTGTCTGAGAAGGCCGGTCACGAGGGAGTACGCCATTTTCCCGTCATCACGCCTGCCACGTCGCTGCTTGAGACGCGGCGTTATCGGACGATTTCGGCAAACTGCAGAGTGAGAGACCACAGCCACTATTACCTCGAAACCATTACACTGAATTTGTTAAGCCATTTCACGGTTACTAGTGAACAGAAACCATAGAAAAAGAGTTCTTAACATTGAACCAACAAGCACCGATAATCCAATGACTGAAATGTCTTCCACTCTAAATGCATAGACCAAAGCCAAAGGTGAAAACTGCAAGACAGGAATAACAAGAAAGCCTCTCGTTATGAAGGCGTGCTGAAGGACTGTAAAAGCTGGAGTGGACGCGAAGCTTACGATCTCTGCACCCAAAAGAGCAATGAGGAAAATAGAACTATATGTGTTTAAATCCACCAACACCACCGCAAGAAAGCTACCCGATATTATCGCAATTCCAAGCGAAATGCAAAGAAGATAGTAAATCTCCCTCCTCAAAAGACGATTCGCTAGCAGCTTGTCGTTTTGGATGTTTAATCGAAACTCCGAAGAAAACTCCACAGACCGCCAATTAGAATAAAAATTCCTAAGAACCTTAAGCGCCATTGTCGCCTGCAGAATTAAAATCGATGAAGAATAATCCGTTAAACTATCGCTGATACTAAGATAGAATACTAAGCCCCAAGATCCAAACTGTCCCATCGCGACAATATATGTCTGTTGCGATAAGAAGTAAGAATTCCTCAGAATAATCTGACACGCCAAACCTGCAGTACGTTTCCGTAATTTTATTTTCGCTACAAAGGGTATGCAGACTCCGGCGTATAGAGCAAAAGATGCTGCTATTATCGCTATAGCATTAGCAGATTTGGAATTTACTTCACCATCCGACACCAAGTGTAGCGCTACCACCACAGATACAACTAAAATTGACGCATGAAATGAAGAAGGTTCCAAAAGTTGTGATAATAAAAACTTATTTTTTACCTTATATATTGAGCTGACTATTGATAACAATCCTATCAGGCAACCTGCAATCATTGGCCACATTCCAACATTAAAACCCCAAGCCTGAACAATAACCAGGAAGTACAAAGGAGAGATGCCGAAACCAATAATGATAGGTGTTAGGCTTAGCGTCCAAAGAGCTCTTTCATTCAAGGGTCTCTTCCTTTGCGATCTCCTTGAGGAGGTCGACGCACGAATAAGTATATCAATAGAGAACTTGGCAATTAAGCCTATCAAAACGGAGATACTTATAAAAATATTTAACTCCTTATGAGTATCCTCATTCAGGAACTGTAAAAATATAAGATTATACAAGAAAGGCGATACAGCTAAGCACGACCTAAGAGAAAAACCGATCAGGTATCTCTTAAGCATTTTGTGTTTCCCTAGGCCTAATTGCTAAGCCTAAAATTATTGGCACCAACGGGAGAGAAGGAGGAACCGATAGGAGAAGAACAATATACAGTGAAACGCAAATCGGTAGTGGAGCGTTATTGCTGAGCTTTATTGTTATCAAAATGGATGCAACTATAAACATGGCTCCAAATGGGATTAGGAAAGAGCCTAAATAGCTTGCGGTCTTATCCGAATCTGAGTTGATGGCTAAATCAAGCGTTGATAATTGCGAGATACTTGTAAAGCGCCGAATGGATATCTCGTGTTCAGGTACCGGTACCAAGTAATTTTCCATTGAAATTAGCCACGGGCTTATAATGTGGTTTAGTCGGATTTGGGCGCTTCTATCGGCCTCAAAAACGATGAAAGGATCGCTAATAATACTTGTATACAACATACTTATTCGGCCGAAATAAAAATTCGTTAGCAGATAGTGTGATACAATAAACATCATCACTACTGCAATAAATGATAGAACTGTCTTTCTAAAGCTCCAACTTGATAAAACATAACCAGCAAACATAATCGATAATCCAATAAATGCGGTCGCTGATTTTGCTATTAAAATTATCACTATTGCATTAACGATCACGAGTGGAGCAATTCGCTTTTCTAAAATTAGGTATGCAAAAGAGTACAAAACTAGAACCATCCCAAAAAACGTAGGCTCAGTAGCTAGAGAGGTTACGCCTCTGCTATCTGTAGTCCGAACCTCCACCATAAAGGAAAAAACATCGTTGGAGATCATTAATTGAATTAATCCAGCTAAAACATAAACAACGTTGGAGTACTTTAGCGAGATCATTATCTGATCCGGTTGGTTGCTATATAGGGAGGCAAAAAAGCAAAAATAAAATATCAGTATTGCCGAAATCATTCGAATTGATGTAAGAGGCGGGGTTTTGAAATTGACTACGATGAAGATGCCAAGAATTAAAAATAACAACAGTATTGATTGTATTGTGGGGCGCGTCGGCTTGCGCACTAGAAGCCAAAAAGCAAATGCTGCTATTGGAACCCATGGCTGAACATCAAAGACATTTGTTGCCGACATGAGCCAAGGAAAACTCAAACCAAAAACTATGAGAAAATGTAAATTGATACTCAAGTCAACTTTATGTTGGTTAAACAATTTCAATTGAAATCTTATTAAGATGTGAGTTGCGTGAGCAGTAATCGGAGAGAATTCGCGGCACTTTATGTCTTCCCGTTTGAGTACCGTGAGTTTTAGGAGCTTTTACTTTTTGGAGGTTGTCTAGCTCTCGGACTGGAAATAGTGGGCTCTTTTCCCAAAAGTAGCCATCTCCTCCAATCCCGTACACATTAATCGAACGCGCCCCTTGCGATTTAAGCAGTGAGATTGCAGCGAATAAAGAAGACTTCCAGTTGGAAAAGCCAACATTATCGTCCATTAGATAATTGACAATCATCCGTTTTGTCAGCAGGCTTCCACCTCTCAATGGTATATCTTTAAGAAATTCAACTTTCTCAGAAAGGATGTCCATTCTTTCATCGGGATAGAAGTTTTTATTCCAAGTATTTTTCGCATAGATTCGGATCGTTCCCGTTTTGGTTAAGTGATTAATCAAAAGTTTAAACTGAGCATCACCAAAAATATCGTTTGTAATGCGTTCGAACAGCACATCGGTTACACCAACATCTGCGCTGGCTGCTAAGTTAATCGCCAAAATTCGTTCGTATCGACTCGGGTCTGGGGCGACGTCACGAAGCCTGGCTCCTGGACAAATTATTGCGACCGGGTCCTTTCCAGAAATTTTAGCTCCTGGACAATGAGGACTTAACAGCCTTCTCTCTGGAGTTTTTCCATAGAGTTTATTCGAATACATCTTTTTGTAATAGTAAACCCAGTCCATTTAATAACCAAAAAGTTCCATATCGACCTTATAAATCTCTTCAACATACCGTTCGTTTCGCGGAGTAAGAACAGACCGATACTGTGCTCTGCTTGTATTCTCGCGGCCAAGGAGTATGTTGAGCTCCCCCCCCCCTGTGTAGATGATTACTGCGTCAGATAAGTTTTCGTATTTAACGATTTCTAGATTGTTTCTCTTGACTCCTTGAATAAAGTCGCTTTGAGGGCGTAAGCTATATAAATCGTCTTTCATTTTTCCAGCAACCCAATCATCAAAGAAACTATTTATATTATTATAGGCGGAGGCTGAGGCGTGGTTTATTGTTTTCAAATAGCCATAGAGTGAAACAAACCGACTTACCGGGTGTCGTGAAACTGCAATGCAGGTGTAGTTCTCGATTTCATCCATCGTAATCCTTTTCTTAGATCTCAGAAAAGCGGAAGAATTTCTTAAAATGAGTCTCCAGCGAAGATTGGAAAGCAGCTGAAGGTATGTCTCGTGTTTAGTAAATCTGCTAGTAAGCGTCGTTTCATTACCGTCAAAATTCCTTAAGGCACTTTGCATACTCGTACCTGCTGTTTTAGGAATGTGAAGAAATACAAACTGATATCGGGAATTAACAATCATTGTTCATAAGTTTGTTGTCCGTTGATCTCTAGAACTATCTTTAGCGCTGAAAAAGCGGCCTTTGATTCAATCATTTAAGGTGAAAATGTATCATTTCTAAGCCACGCCTTTTTGTTTCATTCCGATCTAGGTGCTGGTTGCGTGTGTAAGAAAAAGCTTAAATCCGACAGGAATCCTTCCATCCGTTGCGCTGATGAGCTCTTAAAGTTTGTCAGAGCTTCGATCTCTTGGCTGTCAAACTCAGGAATTGTGATGTTGTCATTCGTAATTATCCGACGCCCGTTTATTCCCACATCGTTAAGAAAGCTCTCGATTTTTGGCGTGTTTGAGTCTAAATAGACAAATGGAATATCTAGTACTATGGCTAGGACTACCATATGATATCGTCCGGTAACTATGCCAGAGCACCCGGAGATTCTGTGAATAAAAGAGAGCATCGAGTTGTTCAATTTAAAGTAGGACTTTAATTTAATGAACTCATAAACATATGAAATGTTAAGAATTTTTCGCTTTGAAAGAGTTTGATAGATAATTTTAGCCTTATCGACGTTACTGCGAGCTATATAAATGGAAAGTCCTTCTAATTTGTTCTCTTTGCCAGCAGATCTAAGGAAATTAGACTTATCGTGCTCCACACAATCGTTGCAAATAACCGTTTCAGTACTCGGAGAAGTTAGCTCTTTTACGTCACTGCAAAAATAATAAAATAGATCGGGCATTGATTTAACTTGTGTCTGCCCAGCAAACGGCAGAACATTTAATAGGCTTTGCTTGTCCCTCATGTAAATGAGATCACATTGTGGGATTAGGCGGTTACATTCATTATTGTTAAACCAACTTGCATTCACAAGTGCTATGCGGCAACCATTCTGTTCTTGACAGATTCTAGCTATTTTGCACCAGTATAGAGCGGCTTTTCGGTCTGAGTGAAACGTACCTTCACCATTTACTATTATGTGGGTTGGGGGGGTCTCACGAAAATCGCGCTGTAATTCTCTTTTGTTTCTTATTGAGTAGTACTTTATCTGACAGAGGCTTGGGCTCGTTTTAGCTAAAAGCCTTTCAAGTTCAGTTACCACGCCAATACATCCAGCATGGTTTTCATAACCTGTGTCGTTGAACACGAAGACATTAGGTTTCACTTATCTAATTTCCCGTACTGGCTTTCATTCACGACATTTTCGGAGAGAAGCCGCAGCACCCGAAACCTTGCGTCCTCACGCAACGTTTCATGATAGTTGTTCGTTGGACGTGTCTTGCTCAAGCTACCGCACAAGAGCTGCCCTGGAGGCGCCTTGAGGGTAAGAGGGTATCGATGCAAAACGCCACACACATGATAGCTCACTATTGCGGGCTACATGCCCACAACTTGTGATACAAGAGATTTCCCGATGATGTTCACGGACGCTGCAGGCGCTGCGTGTCATCCGGCGTCTGCGCGTGACCTCACTTCCGCCTAGAGTCAGACGGCACGCACCTGCTCGACGTTGACCGAGATCCGCTTCTGACCGCCCATGATCTCCATTAGAAGCCATATGCGGCGATCAGCATCGATGTTGTGAACTGTGGCGATGAAGTCCGCAAACGGCCCTTTGATGACCTCGACCGCGTCCCCGGGCTCAAACGAATTCGGCGGCAATACTTGGCCCTCGCAGTCACAGCGCTGCATGAGCTGGCCAACAAAATCGCGTGGCACAGGCGTGGGATTGTTGCCAAGGCTTACAATGCGGGTGATGCCATAGGTGGAATTGACCTTGCGCCAGCCGTCTGTTGTGATGTCTAAGGCGACGAACAGGTAGCCAGGGAAAAGTGGAAGCATCCGGGTGGTGAACTTGCCACGCGTGCGCCTCGTTTCTTCGTGTACCGGCAGGAATGTTTGAAATCCCTGTCGGAGTAGGTTGCGGTTGGCAATTCTATGGCTGTTGGGTTTGAACTGCGCCAGAAACCAAGTGGTGCAAGCTCCACAGTCGGCCATGAAGGTCTCCCATTCTTGTATCCGTCCACGCAATGCCGTCTGCTCGGCACGGGTTCAACCGATGATTTTCGCAGCAGGAGTTTTGTATGAGCTCTTGGGACCTATAGTACGTAGCGGGTTTCGTACGACAGAGCCTATTCGAAGGCAGCTTTCTCTGCGTTATGTGATTGAATATAACTGTCACAGTGTTAAGCGCTCTTAGAAAACGCATAGCTTTTTGATAATATTTTGTAAATTCTCCCTTCTTCCTGCTTTCTGGTTCCCAAAGGAGCGAATCGTTTTCAAAACTTATCCACAGGGCAGAGGGCATTGACAGTGGTTTGCGCGGCCCCAACCACTGGGCAGGCCGCCCAAGAGCATGTAGGACAAAGCCATGAAAAAGTTCTTTTCCCGTCTACTGTCCAGCACCGGCACCTCGCGGCAGGCGCCACCTGCATTCACCGCGCCGGTCGCCCCGGACCGGCCGTTTGTGGCCATCGGCGACATCCATGGCCGCGCCGACTTATTGGGCGATATCGAGCGGCAGCTTGATGCGGAGTGTCCCGGCTGGCCGGTGGTGTACCTGGGCGATTACGTTGATCGCGGAGAGCAGAGTCGTGAGGTGCTGGAGAGGCTGATGGCTGTTTCCTTGAAAGACAAGCTAGAAGTCATCTGTCTGATGGGCAATCACGAACGCATGCTGCTCGACATGCTCGACAATCCCGAGCGCGCGACCTCGCGCTGGCTGCGCAACGGTGGCTTGCAGGTGTTAGCCAGTTTTGGCGTCGCATCCCCGCGCGGTACAGGTGCCAGCCCGACCGCGTTACATGACATGCGCGACGCACTGGCGAAGGCCATGGGCGATGCAATGATCGCATGGCTGCGCGCACTCCCGTTGACGTGGCAAAACGGAAATGTCTGGGCCCTGCATGCCGGAGCAGATCCCAGGCAGCCGATATCCCAGCAGAGCGAGGACGTTCTTCTTTGGGGTCACCCGGAATTTCAGAGCTGGCCGCGCGCAGATGGACAGTGGATCGTGCACGGCCACACTATTGTCGACACCCCGTATGCTAGAGGCGGGTGTATAGCGGTGGATACCGGCGCATATGCCACTGGCCGTCTCAGCGCAGCCGTAATCGGCGACGGGGATGTCCGTTTTCTTCACACTGGGCGGGATATATAGAAGCCCCCAATGGAAACTTCGTTTACGTGCTTGGATTTATTCGCTACTCGCAACGACGCCATTCCCAGGTTTGAATAGGTACACCCCTGCATGAAAGATCCCCAAAGCGCCTTTTCCGACCGATCCAGGGCGCATACCGCATCATCCGCTGTCGAGGACGACGAGATCGACTTGATGGAACTGCTACGGACACTGGGGCGTGGCAAGTGGACCATTCTGCTGGCGGCCGTCATCGCAGTGTGTCTCGGCGGGTATTATGCGATCGGTGTGGCCGAACCGGATTACGAATCCCGCGCGACACTCACGGTCGAGGTTCAAGGTGGTCAGGTTCTCGATATCGAGAGCGTCATTGCAGGCACCTCTACCGAGACCGCAGCGCTCAATACAGAGGTCGAAATTCTACTCTCGCGGCGAGTTCTGGGCAATCTGGTGGACGAGATGGCATTGACCGAGGATCCGGAGTTCAATCCTGATCTGCGCGAGCCATCGATGATCGCAACCGCCACGGGTGCTGTCAGAAGCCTGCTCACTGCAGTCACCGGTCGCACCCATGGCGAGGATGATCCGCAAGGGCCGCGCAACAAGGCGATCGACCTTTTGCGCAACGCCCTGACGGCTTCAGTTCAGCGCGAAACCTACGTATTTACTGTCGCGGTCATCACCAATGATCGCGAGAAATCTGCGCGGATTGTTAATACCCTAACCGATCTTTACCTTCAGTACCAAGTCTCGGTCAAATTCGAAGCCACCGAACGGGCGGTTACCTGGCTGTCGGAACAGGTGACCGAGCTGGAACAGGAGTTGCGGCAGAGAGAGGATGAGCTCACCACGGCGCGCGCTGAGACCGAGCTAATCAATCCCGAGACGTTGGCGGGTCTCTACGTGCAGGCCAAGGATCTTCGCGAACGCCTGGATGAAATGCGCGCCCGTGCCGAGGGGGCCGAGACCGAGTTGGCGCGACTGCAGGAATTAAAGGATACGGGCGATCTGGCTGCCACGGTCGAAGAGACCAATGACCCCGTGCTGCGTCGGCTTATGTCGGACATCGCGGCTGGGGACGCCCAGGCTGAGGGCCTGTTCGAGCAGCGGCTCGACACGCTCATTGGGGAAGCTCGCAGCGGCGCCGACCGGACCCAAAACCAAGCCAATGCGCTGGCTGATTCCTATCAGATTCTGCAACAGCGCATTAACCGACAAAACGCCGATCTGATGCGGATTCAACAGATGGAACGCGAGGCCGAGGCTACGGGCACCCTCTACGAGACTGTCCTGACACGGCTCAAGGAAACCACTGTGCAACTTGGTCTGCATCAGGCCAACAGTCGGATCATTTCGGACGCGATCCCTGGAGAGAAGGTCGCGCCACGCACAATGCTGATCGCAGCGCTGTCGCTGGTTCTCGGCAGCATGGTCGGGATGGCAATCGTACTGGTTCGGCAATTCATGCATAACGGCTTCCGCAGCGCCGAGGAGGTCGAAAGCGCAACCGGCGTGCCGGTGCTGGGCCAGATCCCGAAGATGCCGTTCAAGGCACGTGAAGGTCTGATCGGCTATCTGCATGACAAGCCTACTTCTGCCGCTGCCGAGGCGGTGCGCAATATGCGCACATCGTTGCTTTTGTCGGATATCGACAATCCGCCCAAGGTGATCATGTCAACGTCCTCCTTGCCTGGGGAAGGCAAGACGACACATTCCATCGCATTGGTGCAGAACCTGGTCGGGTTGAACAAAAAGGTACTGCTGATCGAAGGTGACATCCGCCGTCGCACTTTGAACGAATATCTCACAGAGACGCCCAAGGGCGGAATTCTGACGGCTCTGTCAGGCGATACACCGCTGCACGAGCTGGTCCTTCACGATGACAGGCTTGGTGCGGACATTCTTATGGGCGAAGAATCGCGTGCCAACGCGGCCGATCTTTTTTCCTCCGATCGGTTCCGGAACTTTCTGGATCACGTGCGGCACGACTATGATTATGTCGTCATAGACACGCCGCCGGTTCTTGTCGTGCCTGATGCCAGGGTCATCGGCCAGCATGTTGACGCAATCCTGTTTTCTGTGGCTTGGGATCGGACATTGCGAACTCAGGTCACGGCTGCGATGCGCGAATTCGAATCAGCGAACCTGAGTATAACCGGGATCGTGCTGGCTCAGATTGACCCCAAAGGCATGCGTCGCTACGGTTATGGTGATGCGCACGGTGCGTATGGAGCGTATGGCAAGGGCTACTACGATGCAACTTGATGCAATCTAGGGCTTTTGTTGTAATTGCGCGCAACTATAGGTTTCGAAACATATGCTGATGCTGTATGTTCAAAGCTGAAAATGAAAGGATTGTATGATGAAGAAAATCCAGACCCTGATCTCTGTAAGCGCGATTGCTGCAGTGACGGCACTTCCTGTCTTTGCCCAGCAGGCCGACTACACTACGACCCGTATGGGCAATGAGAGTGCAGAGCAAATTGCACAGCGGGTGGGAGCCTGCGGCGAAGCCGGCTTCACCGCTGCGAATTTCGAGACAGATGCTCTGATCCGCGTGACATGTGTCGACGGAATGGCTGGCGGTCTTCGCACGGGGGCCGCGATTGGCGGTGCCCTCGCTGCAGTTGCCCTGGTTGGCTTGGCATCCGACGGCTCTGGGTCGACCACGACAACCACCACGACGACCACAGGAACCACAAACTAAGCGTTATCAAGTTCTGATAATGAGCACGACAATCAAGAAGGGGCTACGCCGATGCGTAGCCCCTTCTTGACGTTTCAGTCCGATTTCACGACAAGAGCCCTCTAAGTTTTGCGATTTATTGCGAGGCAAGACTGGCGGGCGTTCTCAAGAGCGAGAGCGATGGAACGACTTGTGAAACAACACGGTTCCATTTCGTGATCGGCTGTTCCTCAACAAAGACGATATCGTTGGGCCGCATCTCCATACGCGTAGCAAGCGAGATGTTGACAGCGTTGCGCGCATTAAGATGCCACGCCGTCACTGCCCCAAATTCCGCTGGATCGTTCGAGGGACGCAACACGTAGATATTCGCCGGGTTGCCGGTCTGTGTCGGAAAGCCGCCGCCATCATAGATGACGTCCGCCAATGTTGTCGTCTGAGCAAAGGGCAATGGAACGCGCGCCTGCTCCGCCACTTCGCCAGCCAGATAGATGTAATCGCGCGCTTCAGCGCCAAATTCCATGCGCGCCTCAAAATTGCTCCGCCTCTCGTCCAACTGGGCACGGCGCATGGACATTTCCGTGCTCATCAGTCCGAGCACGTCTTGGCGCGCCTGGCTGCGTAGGCGGATCACGTCCACTTCCTGCCGGTAGAATTCGAACGCCCGGTCCAGATCGAAGCGGATATCGACGAAGACCGCATCACCGTTGCGCAGCCGCAGCTCGCGAAGATCGGGGCGTTCGAGATAGTCCTGATATGGGATTTGATAGAGCGTGCCGTCGCGGTAAACTCGGATCGAGGCGAATTCTTCGTCCCGGACCGTGATTCCTCCAGTGGCAGTCAGCGCGTCGCCAAGGGTAAGCGGCACCAGGGTAATCGGAACTCGCGCTGACTGCTGTACAGCCCCGCCAACAGTCACGCGCTGAGAATTAAATTCCGCCACTTCAAGTGAAAACGCCGGGTCCACCTGATTGTCCAGAAGGAACCGGAAGACGCGGTCTTGCGCCTCTTCGAGTGTCAGGCCGGCGATCTCGACCCGCCCGATATCGGGGATGGAGATCGTCCCTTCATCCGATACGACATAGCCTTGCCGCTGCTGTTGTGCGGCCAGAAGCCCGCTGAGCTGCTCGACGGATTCGCCGGCCTGTCTGGTCGCGAGCAGCACCACGTCGCCGACACCTATCTCATAGGGTCCGGGCGTGATCTGAGGCGGCTCGCGCAGCTCGAGCGATGCGGGGCGCTCATCGGGGGCATCCGGAGCCTCTGGTAACGTCTCAAGGCCACGCCCCTCCCGAGCGGTGGCATTGGTGTAGAATTCGCGTGGCAGATCACGGGGGCTGTAAGCGCTACGATTGGCAAGCAGCACGGTTTCCGGGGTCAGCTCAACTTCGCGCACATCGACATCCGTACCAGAGGCCTGGCGAACCGAAGGGCTTTGATAGACCACACCACATGCCGCCGGCAAGACGAGGGCCGTGCTAACGGCAAGAGCCCGCCCGAGACGCGTGTACCGTGTGTCCTTACCATCCCGCATCGAGAATCCTTTCCTGATCATGCGCACCCGTCTAGCGCGGCACACGCGACGTTTCCATGTATTGAATCTCCGGGCTGATCCACTGCCGCGACCGTATCATCGTGCCACCCGGAGCAAGCCAGTAAACATTGGTGAACCGATCCGATGGAGAGATGCAAAGCTCTTCGATGCGACGCAGTACGCTGTCGCCATCGTCGACCATTTCATCCTGTTCAGCGCGGCGGCACTGATAGCTGCGAAACACCGTGCGGTCTTCACCGTCGAGATAACTACGGATATGCGGATAGAACTGCCCCCCGCCGTCACCACGTAGCATCTCGATCCGGCCCGTCACGTCGGCCGACATCAGGTCATCGCCCAGACCCCGCGTTGCGATCAGGGCGCCCTCCCTCAAGCTGAGCGTGATGCCGTCGAGTGTCTGCCAAACGGTCACATCGTCTCGGCGTGCTACCGGCCCCAGCGTCGCTTGTGCCCCAATCTCAGGGATCGAGACGCGCAGAAGCTCGGGTCCGATAACTTGCGGTTCGGATACAGGTACTGTGCCGGTCAGTCCGGTCAATTGGCTGACCCGCTCACAGCTGGAAAGCAGCGTCATGACGACAAGTGCCAGCACGAGGATCGGTCTGACAAGAAAGGATGTGCGCGGGATCATCGCCAGAACCTCCCCCAGCCATCCTTCAGAGCCGGCTTCTGCAAGGGCCTGACACGATCATAAAGCCGCCCCGGCGCATCAAGCCGCGCTCCCCCATCACGCGTGAGCGGGCGGATCGTCGTGCTATAACCACGCTTGTCAGGCTCCCCGATCAGCCAGGAGAATGGGATCGTGATGCGGATCCCTTTGTCGAAGGAGCCTTCACCGAAATCGTCGAAAGGCACGTCTGTGAGGGTTGCAAACGCACCAACCTTCCAGCCATTTCCGAACTCGCGATCCAGTGCAAAAGTCGCCCCCCAGTCCCCGGCGAGATAGCGCCCGGCATCGACCTGAGCGTGAAACCCGTTGCCCATATCCCAATAGGCCGAGGCATGACCCGTGGCGACCTCGTAATCGCGAAATCCGAAACGCTGGTCGAAATCACGCTGCTTGACGTAGTTCGCCTCGACGCCAAGAGCGAAGGGGCTGTCATTGGGTTTCCAAAGCAGTTCCGAGGACAGCCCGCCGAACATGCGCTCCAGATATCCGACGGTCACCCGGCCGTAGAGATCGCGTCCGGGCTTGAAATACTGTGCTGCTGTCAGTTGCATGAGTGCCGCGTTCTCACCCTCACGGTCATAGATCGAGAACTCGCTGCGCACGCGGGGCAGAATGGAATTCGAACCACGGGTGGCTTCGTCGAGATTGCCGAACACCTTTTGACGCACGATTCCTGAAATCTCGAATCCTGGGGCCGGCGTATAGGACGCACCAAGCTGAACCCCGAAATCAGCGCGTATGGGATCATCGGGGTCGAAATAGCTGGGGCTGATATAGGGGCCTATATTCCAGGTGAAATCCGGGTAGCGCCCTGGAGTAGGGCGCACCGGGCCAGACGCGGAGGCGATGCGCGTGCGTGTAAAGCTTTTCCAGCTGCCATCTAGATCGTGTTCCAGCGCTTTCATGTCAGCGCGGCGGATGCGCAGTTCCGTGACCGGCATTCCTGCATTGACAAGTGTGATGTCGAAACGGTCGATCTGCGGGGGCAACAACCGTGAAAGTACTCGTGCGGTACGCCCGACGGCTTGGGCTGTCTGGTTGTAAGTTGGGTTCTCGATCTCGACCTGTGCGTGTCGCTCGCTCAGTGTTACCCCGTGAAGCCGCAGTCCCTGCGCCTCAAGCGCATCGGCGAGGCGGGTGCGCGGATCGGTCTGCGCTTCAGCGCTTTCGCCTACGTTGACCGTGACGTTGCCTCCCCACGACAGGGCAGCCCCGTCTTGTGATGCGCGCGCCAGAACCGGTGGCGGTGCCGCTTCACGGCCACCTTGATTGGGCCGGATTGCGGGGTTCACAGCAGTCGTGAGCTGCAGGCCGATCTCGCTGCCGTAAAGATAGCGCAACGACAGATCGGTCAGCGGGCCGATGCTGTAACTGGCCCCGAGGTTCAATTGCATGTCGCGTTGGAAAGCGAATGGATCCTCGCGCGAGTATTCATCTGATGAGTATTCTGCGGTCAGCCGTAATTTGTCAGTAGCTTGCCATTCGATCCCGCCGAAGAAAGCCGCATCTCCGCGGAAGAACTGCTCTGCTTCCACCTCACCGCCCTCGGCGAAGTCGCGCGATGGCCGGGTTTTGAACCGATCATCGAGAATGCCCAAGGGGTTCGTAAAACTATTCGCTCCGCCAAGCCGACCCCAGCCGATCCCGGCTGTCAGGCGCACTGAATTTCCCAGGGTCTTGGTGGCTGCGATATATTCGGATGAATAGATCCCAGTGCCCAGAAAATCGTTCAGCCCGATCGCGATGGCCGGGCGCCGCTCAGTCTCGTCAGCGATGCGGTAATGCAGCGAGAAGCTGCGATCATAAAGCGTCCTGGTGCCTCTAGACAGGGCATTGTCGAGCACCGAGTACCGAAAGCTACCGGACAGGCGGGACAGCATCTGGAAGGTCAGGGTGTTGCGGGTTTGCCCCGCGAAGTCGCTAATGGTGAAGCCTAGTTCGCCATCGGGCCGGCTCGTGGCCACCGGCATGTCGATCATGCCCGGGTATCCATAGCTGTTATAGCGGGTGTCTATCCGCGTGTCGTCCTCGGCCCATAGGGGAGAGCCCGCGCAAAGCGCAGCCAGAATCGTTGTACTGAACCGTGTGATTGCCCCTGCATCCATCAGGTCGGTTTACTAGAAACCGCCGGGATGGAAACATGGGGCATCGTTCGGGGCCACCACTGTAAGCAACTGTTGTATGCGGGACACGTCGCAGTTGAGGCAGGTTGCGGTCACTTCCGGTTGTCGAAGCGCCCTCTCCCGTTTCCAGTTTCCATGATGTTGGACCGGTGGGTAGATCATCGAAGCGCGTCGCTGGTCTGACTTATCCACAGGCTTGGTGTGTTAGATATGTGTTAGATATAGTGTTACGCGAATCATCAGATCTGTAAGTCTTTGATAGTTATAGTTGTTTTCCACCTTTTTTGACCCGTCGGTGGGTAGAGTATCGAAGAACGGTGGGTAGACTATCGAAGAATGGTGTGTAGAGTATCGAAGAACGAGCTGCTGATGAACAAGCTGTCGACCCACGGTGGGTAGAGTATCGAAGAATGGCGAGACCTCGCAAAAGAACCACGCTCTTACCCCAAAGGCACCCGGAACCGGACCTTTTTGTCTGTGACATCCTAGATGCGACACCGAAGAGCGACAGAGCTTCCATGGAGCATCCGCTGTTCTCTCTTTCCGTGAAGAAAGACATGACCGCCTTCCAGTATGAGCAGGGCAGCGTGAAGGTGAAGATCACCCCGGCTGCCGAGGAAGGTCGAGCAAATGTCTTTGATCGGGACATTCTCATCTATGTCCTTAGCCAGCTGATGGCGGCGAAAAATGAAGGGTAGCCGATTGGGCGCCGTGTGCAAGTCTCAGCCCACGATCTCTTGAAGGCAACGAACCGGCACACTACCGGACAAGCTTATGCAACCCTGCGGCGGGCTCTTACCCGCCTTCAGTTCACCCAGATTGAGACAAACATCCATGACCATGGGATCGGCGAGTGGCGCTCGATCTCATTCATCACCGATGCGCGGATCGTGAAGGAGGATGCTACGGGCCGGCTGCTCAGCGTCGAACTGGAGATGGGGGACTGGCTCATAAAGGCCATCGAGAACAAGAACGTCCTAACCTTGAACCGGCTATATTTTCAACTGCGCAAGCCTTTGGAGCGGCGCATGTACGAGCTGGCTCGGAAACATTGCGGAATGCAAAATATCTGGCGGATCGGGCTTGAGAAGCTCCAGCACAAGACCGGGTCCACTTCGACCACAAAGGAGTTCAAGCGGCTCGTCAAGGCCATCTGCAAGACAGAGGAAGAGCAATCGCACATGCCAGACTACCACTTCAGGCTTGTTCACGATGTTCTGGAGGTTTCGCCGAAAGCTGATTTCCTCGACGCGTTTGGTGAAAAGCCGGCTCTGAGCCTGGAAGCCAAGGTTCGCCTGTCGCCAAGCGTCTATGAAAAGGTACGAGAGATTGCTCCTGGGTGGGATGCTCACTTCCTGGAGCAAGAATGGCGGATGTGGATGGATGAGCCTCCACGCAACCCCGATGCCGCGTTCACAGGTTTCTGCCGCAAGTGGTTCGAGAGGCGGGGGCGGCCATAGGCCGATCTGTGGCAATCCTCTTTGGCAACACGATTGAGGTGCGCCGGTGGCACGACTTACCGGAATCGACCTTCAGGAGGGGCTTTCCTTGCTTGGGACCACCGAGAGAAGCCCGGACCCAGGCTTCTCGCCGAGGAGTTGCTTATCTTTTAAGCTATGCGCAGGACATAATGCTGCATTGCAGCAAAAGTCCTTTCCGATCGGTCATTTTCATGTCAACATTGATTTATCGGTATCGTGAGCTCCTCCTCCTCCCTGAGCTTTTCGATACAAGGCGGTGACGCTCTCCTCCTCCCTGCGTCACCGCCGACTTTTCTGAAAGAAGCACTGAGTTGCCGAAGTGCATCAGGGCGGCCGATCGGCCTCGCATAGCTGACCAAACCTCATCGCATCCTTCCCGCCTCGAACAGCCTCAGCGCGTAGGCCTTGGCGAGGCTTATGTGCTGTGATCCTGCTCGATTGGTTTTGGTGCAACGCCACGCACGACAGCCGCATAAAATCATGATACAATTAGATTCTCTATTGGTGCCCAGCGGCGCAACGGGAGGGGATGCGCTGCACGCCGCTATCGGCTTCGGTGGCATCGATACGCTTTGGCGAGAGTGGGTTCGGTGACAATTCTGGGAGGAGGTGTCGCCGAACCTGCGGGCTCCTCACCGTCCAGTACCAGTGGCGCGAATGCGCAAGCCCCTGTCGACGCCGGAAAAATCAGCTTGCCGTCCTTCGCAAGACGCCGCCATTCCGAGAGCCGGTTCGCGCGCAACCCATGCTGTGCCCAAGGATGTCATGCAGTCTTTGTAGGCTTTTGCCGCAATTGGTTCGAGAAGCGTGGGCGTCGATAGAGCCATAGGCTCAGACCGCCTTACCCTCCCCTGCCCTTCTCGGCATCGAGCAGATACTCCAGGCCCTGCCAGAGCGTCATATTGTGCGACCGGCAAAAGTTCCGGAAGTCATCGACGACACGCTTCGGCCCTGGAATTGATACCTTGTCCTGCGGCTCGGTACGTTTGGGGCCGGGTTTCAGGCGGACAGAAGGTTCGCGGCTCACAAACCCAAGTTCCGACCCGGCTTGTACGGCCTTCTCAACGCTTTCGGTCTCGACCTTTGGGCGCTGCTTGGCGGAGATGTCTGCCTTTGGGAGCTCGATTCCTGCTTCTGTTCCGAAACCATACTTGCTCATGATGCGCTCGTCTTTGTGAGGGCGTGGATCACGGCCTGAGCATAGTCCCGAGCATTCTCAATGGCGCTGTGGACCTGCTTCAAGGCCTTGTCTGTGACGGATGCGGTCTTGCCCGCATGCTCGGCGGCAACAATGTCGGGCAGTTCGGTCAGCAGAACTCCATCGCGGAAAATTCGCGTGTAAGGCGCCCGCTTGGCAATCCGCACAGGAAGGGTCGGAATGGCGTTGAGTTCCATCTCCTGTCGGACATCACGTTCATCGGTGGTCTGGAAGGCCGCATTGGTCCGGGTAAAGAGCAAAGTGTAATTGATCGGCATCCGGATCATGTTTGCCGTGCTCTGCACGAGGCGGACGGCGGTCGCGGCCTGACGGGCCTCCATCGGTGAGCCATCGAGCGGAATGACGCAGAGATCGGTTCGGGACAAGGCAAAGGTCACGATCTGGTCTTTGGAGCCTTCCAGGTCGATGATCAGGTAATCCACATCGCCAGAGAGCTTGTCGATGAGCTCGACCGTCTCCTCGGCCTGTGGCCGAGCATGAACGGTGAACGGGACCGCCCTGCCCTGCTCTTTCCGGCTTTCTGACCAGATCAGGATGTTGGCGTTCGGATCAAGGTCGATAATGGCCACGCTGCCACCTGACAGCGCGATCTGCTCGGCCAGGAGCATGGCTGAGGTGGTCTTGCCGGAGCCGCCCTTCGGGTTTGCGAAAGTGATGACATACATGGCGTCACTATTACTAACGTTAACTCCAACGTCAACTCTAACATTAGCTATGACGTTAACACTAGCTTTAACTCTAACTCTCGATTTATCTTTAGAGTTAACGTTAAAGTTATATTCTGATATGTGTGATGGAACCAGTACGTTCTTATTCTCAAGGTTGCATCCGCAAACCATGTTGGTCGGTCCGGACTCCTCTTCCCTGAAGCTTGCTCTTCCCTGAAGCTTGCTCTTCGCCAAGCAGCGGTATAATTTGACGGTATCCTATGGAGTGTGATCGCATGGTAGCCGCTACTAAGCGCAAAACCTCCCTGACGCTTGATGCCGAGGCGCTCGAGGTCGCAACGGAGCTTGGGATCAACGTCTCCGCAGTGGCCGAGACGGCGCTCATCGAGCGCTGTCGCCGACGCTCAACGCAAGAAGTGGCTTTCTGAGAACGCAGACGCGTTTGCGGCTCAATCGGATTGGCACGAACGCCACGGGCATCCGCTGGCCGACATCATGACAGCGCCCGGCGGATCTCAGGGCTTGCGCTTAGGCCCGGCCCTTGCGGTTCGTGGGGCACTACCATCGCGGCAGCGGTCGCCATATGCCGGCCTTTCCACGACACGTGGTTCGAGACACTAAGCCGCGACTCTACCTACGGTTTTAGCTTGCAACCCTAGGGGTAATGCCCTATGTAAAACGGCGGATTGTTGCTCAAGCGAGAGCATCTGCCGTGTACGTTACGGCTCCAAGGAGAATCAGGTATGGGTTTGGTTTTAGGTGGA
>Ga0136604_1000337_pt1 | contig 24295 bp, 23 predicted proteins | sample AntRauFillE10628_FD_104928 | JGI IMG/M metagenome (GOLD analysis project Ga0136604, IMG submission 104928) | Saline lake microbial communities from Rauer Islands, Antarctica - Metagenome Filla E10 #628 | ecosystem: Environmental > Aquatic > Non-marine Saline and Alkaline > Saline | place...
ATTATTAACGGTTGAGGTATGACTGAAACTGAAAAAACGGGTCATGTCGTAAAAACAACAATCCTTAGCAGTCCATCCAATCAAGAGCGCAACGGGCCGAAGAGCGCTCACACCAGTCCAAGTTTTCATGATTCATATATTACACGGGGTATTTAAAGTTCCGGGCAGTTCCGAAGACCGCTTAACCTAAAATAATGAGTTGAACCGTTCCTACGTCGCTCTTCGAGCTATGAGGGACGCAGTAATTTACGTGAATTAGAATGAAGTCCGCTTAGAACGCCCTTTCAGGGCTCGATATCTTTAAGGCATTGATACCTAGGGCGTTGCCCTAGGCTATCGTAGTTTACCCCGTTGGGGCGTGGAGGAGAAACCTAGGGACAGGCACTTTTGAACGTCGTCGTAGTTTACCCCGTTGGGGCGTGGAGGAGAAACCTAGGGACAGGCACTTTTGAACATTGAACGTTGAACGTTGAACATCGAAAGAAGAAATCTAGAGGCACTTATTTAAGAGCCCTGTGCTCATTCCATCGAGCCGCAAGGAAGCAAAAAACATAAGCGTCAATTAGCGAATATAAGCGGTTTTCGGCTACGCCGGAGTGCCACACTAGCAGTGCAAAAGAATCCAGCGGAGCTGGTTCATATATTACACAGGTTCATATATTACACAGGGTATTAAATAAAAACGTTCAAGCTCGACTCGAAGATCCGACACGGCACACTCAAATAGGCCACATTTGATGGCATGTTTACTCTGCTACAGAACGACTCACCACCATCGAGTGCCGAGCCACAAGCCCGGATTCCGGGCATCCCGGGCAGAGGTCAATCCCCCGGCCACGACGGCTAGGCCGAACTCGATTCCATCGTAAGCCTACGCCTACGGTTTTCTGAGCAGAATCAGCAACTATCAACCAACAACCATCAACCAACCCTAAGCCTACGACGCCCGCCCAACACCACCACACTCGCCGGCTCGAAACCCGCATCCCCCGACCGCAACCCAAGGCTACGACACCGCCCGACAACTGTTGGCACGACAACAGACCGCCACTCACAATCAACAACTTGCGCAATAAACCCGCCGTTGATCACGCGCGCCGAAGCGAGCAAAAGTAACTACGACACCAAGCAAGTATTCTATTACGGCTTCAAATACTATGATCCGCAAACGGGACGTTGGCCAAACAGAGATCCGATTGGAGATGGCACGCTGAGCAAGGGATTGAGGCAATTCGTAGTGCTACGAATGCTTCTGGGTTTGAATTTGTTGGTAATTTGGCATTCAAAGTTTTCTGGCTAATGCCATGTTGTATGCTTAGATACGGTCAAATGAATTACTTAATCTCATGAAAATTCAGACCATTGTCATCTTCACCCTCGCCTGTTTTGCGCTCCTGCCGGCCACGGAAATCCATGCCGCGAAACGATCCGAGCACCTCCTTGGACCGACGGGTTTGAGCGGCAGCATCTCAAAAAACAGTATCAAGGTAAGTCATATTGCCGAGGGTTCGCCTGCCGATGGTAAGGTCGAAAAGGGGGATGTGATTGTGGGTATCGGCGGGGAGAAGTTTAATGGCGATGTCCGGAGGATGTTTGCTGCGGCCATTGATGCTGCCGAGACGGAAGAGGCCGGAGGCAAACTACCTCTGCTGTTCAGTGGCAATAAGACCGTCGAGCTGCAACTCCAGGTTCTGGGCTCCTACAGCGCGATTGCGCCTTACAAATGCCCGAAAACCGAATTGATTATCGAGCGGGCCGCAGAATACCTGGCCAATGAAATCAAAGAGAGCCTCAGGAATAAACGTCGGTTTAACTCCGCAGCCACCCACTCGGCCCTGCTTGGATTGATGGCAACGGGTGAGAGAAAATATATCAATCTGGTGGCAGATGCCATCAAGCATTCAGACATTCTCGATCCTGACGCTGATCTCATCGAAGAGCAATTGGCGGGCGAGCGAGCGATGGGCTATGTCGGGTGGTATTGGGGCTACCATTGCATACTGTTGGGCGAGTATTATATGCTGACAGGAGACCGGTCGGCCTTGTCCGCCCTGAAGATTTACGCGGTAGCTTTGGCCAAGGGGCAGGATGCGGGCGGCCTTTGGGGCCACAGGATGGCGGTCAACGGGCGCCTTCCCGGCTACGCCCAGATGAATCAATCCAGCCTCAGCTGCTTTATGGGCATGCTCATGGCCCGAAAGTGCGGGATCGATGATCCCGATTTAAATAAAGGGATCGCGAAGACTTATGCCTATTATGCCACCCACATCGGCAGAGGTGGTTTCAATTACGGGGTTCACGGTCCAGATCGAAAGCGGTTTAACAACAACGGCATGAGCGGTTTGGCGGCAATGTGCATGGCATTGCTCAATAATAAGGAAGGGGTCCGTTTTTTCTCCGGTCTCAGTGCAACATCTTACGACAACCTTGAACAGGGGCATGCCAGTAATTTTTTCAACCCGCTATGGACCCCGCTTGCGGCCAGTCTTTCAGGCCCCGAGGTCACCCATGGTTTTTTCATGAACTCGCTCTGGTTCAACACTACCTATCGCGCTTGGGACGGTAGCTTCCTCCGGTCCCCCGGCAAGGAGAGAGGCAGAGCAGGCTCACAAACCGGCGCGGCCTTGTTGACCTACTGCCTGCCCCGGAAAGCACTTTTCATTACCGGAAGAGATCAGGACCCCTCCCTCTGGTTAAAGGGCGATGCGGCAACTGAAGTGTTGCAGATGAGCCAGATCGACTACCGGAGCAAAAGCGTGGATGAGTTGCTATCGATGTTCGATTTCCCCTTCCCACAGGTCCGGATCCCCACAGTGTGGAGCTTGCGTGGCAGAGATCCTGAATTCATTCCGAAGGTCGTCAGTATGCTGGAGAGCGGCAACAAACTTCAAAAATTTAGCGCCCTGGAATACTTCGGCTATCAGTGCCCATCGGAGCAGGCCCACCCACAAATTGAGAAGGTAGGCGCAATTTTGAGGAACAAGAATGAGGATGCTGAGCTTCGGGCCAAAGCGGCCGCGATGCTGGCCAGCCATGGAGAGGCGGCCTATGCCTACTATCAAGATATGCTACAACTGGTGGTCGATCCCGAGCCGGATGATCCTTTTCAAGATGTCGATCAGTCAGTGGGGAAAAGCCTCAATATGCTTTGCAGCAGGCCCTACGCCGCAGGGCTGGTAAAGGATAAGCGCCTTTTCTACACGGCGGCCAGGAAGTTGATCGATCATAAACGCCAGCATGCCCGATCCGCTGGAATCAAGATGCTGGCTGAAATACCGATGGAGGACTTTCCAATTATGGCGGAGCCGATTATAGCGATGATCGAAGATAAAGACCGAACTTTCCATTCCTACCACTCCTGGCACAGCACGATTGGACCGGCCATAGAGATTTTGTCGCATCTCAACATCGAAGAGGGCATCAACTACGCTGCCGGAGTTCTCGACCGCGAGGGCGGCAAATGGGGCTTTAAGGTTCGAATGGTCTGCGCCTCATTACCGAACTATGGAGCGAATGCTAAGGACGTGCTGGCAGTCATAAAAGCCGATAAGCGTTTTGAAAACATTGAGAAGGGGCGCTTTCGCGGCATGTGGCAACGCATGGTCAAGGCGATCGAAGAAGATCCCTCTCCCAACAAGCTGATCACTCTGGAAGAGGCGCTCAGATAACGAAGATGAGCGATTGAAAAGACGAAATATCCGGACGCCCCAGAAGATAGCGCCGTCGAATGCGCTGCATCGAGGCGGCTATCAAGGTTAAAGACTTCCCCCTCCCCCGATTGATGCGCTATCTCTTTTTCACATCACTGATCTGGGCCTTCTCCTTCGGGTTGATTGGAAATGTGCTAAAGGGGCTGGACCCTTTGATGGTAGGCAGCGCACGACTAATCATTGCCCTGCTCGTCTTCCTGCCGCTGCTACGTCCCCGAAAGATCTCGCACAGCGAACAATTCTGGTTGGTGGCAATCGGTGCGGTGCAGTTTGGCATCATGTATGCCTGCTACCTTTCGGCCTTCCGTTTCATCCCCTCTCACCTCGTCGCATTGTTCTCTGTGCTGACGCCAATCTACGTGGTGCTGATTCACGATATCCGGCAGAGGCAGTTCAACTCACGCTATCTGCTCGCAGCATTACTTTCCGTGGCTGGTGCTTCGGTGATCAAAGCCAAGGGCGGGGAATCCGGCTCCATCTGGATGGGCTTTGCGCTGATGCAAATCTCCGGCCTCGCCTTCGCCTTTGGGCAGGTGGCTTACCGGGACTGGAGGCTTCAGCGTGCGGCAATAAAAGACAGCGAGGTTTTCGGCTTCCTCTGTGCCGGCGGTGCGGCGACGGCACTGATCGCCTCGTTTCTGATCACTCCCGAGCCCGGCAATTTTTTGCAGGCCAGCTGGCCTCAGTTTGGCGTCGTCCTCTACCTCGGTGCGATCGCTTCCGGACTGGGTTTTTTCCTCTGGAACAAAGGTGCGACCCTTTGCTCAGCAGGGGCGCTGGGCGCTTTCAACAACGCACTCGTTCCGATGGCAATCTTCGTCTCGCTCTTTGTTTTTGGTGAGATCAGCGGGGCCTCGATGATTGAGTTGGGTCGACTGCTGATGGGTGCGACCTTAATCACTGCGGCGGTGTTTATTGGTGTAGGCTGAGCGAATGCTGTAGTCTTTTTTCGGACCGCTTACCGTGTAGGCGACCTCCCAGTTGCCGGAAAAGTCGACCCGGTAAACGGTGGCGTAATGATCCTGACCGCAAAGATGCAAATGCGATGCGGTTGCGATGCGGCCATCGGCGTGAAACTCGAGATCGTGCATCACGATCCATTCTAAGCCCTCACGCTTGAGCACTTGCAGCTTCCCCTCAACCAATCGGTAGAGATAACTTTGTTTCGCATCGAATTGTTTACCTTCGGCATCGGTTAGTTCGCCCTGCTCCGTATAGCGATAGGTCGTCAGATCGTCGGCCTCGTGTGCAACACTTGCTTTGCCTGTAAATGCCCCAGAGTAGCTGCCTGCGAAGTGACGACGAAGCAGCCACTCACCCTCAAGAAAACGGAAAACCTGCTCGTTTGTAGAATCCGCACTCACTGTGATCCTAAGACCTGTATCGGTCGAGAGTGATGAAATCCGCTACCTAAAGGCATACGTTTTAACTTAGTGAGGCAGGATCATGAAGCAAGCCGCCATTACAACGGTTGGGAACAGCGCACCGAGTAGCAGGTGCAGGGGCGAGATCCCGTCCTTGAAGTATTTGTTAAGAATGCTTTGACCGGCAGGATTCGGGGCATTGGCGATCACGGTGAGTCCCCCACCCGTCACCGCACCGGCCACCACCGCATATTCCAGCCCCTGCGCATTGCCCAGTGCGTTTCCAGCCTTGGAGATCCATTGCCCGGCCATCAGTTCATCTGGACTAAAGGCGGGCACTTGCGAAGCTAGGAAAGTAATCGCGGCATTATCATTGAAAGCCGTCAAAATCGTCGCGCCAATAAAGAGCGGCACTTCAGCCAGAGAGCCGAGCACCGGGGCGATCCACCAGCCTTGCAGACCACCATGCGTCACCAGACCTGCCAGAAAGAAGCCGACCAATAGAGGTGATCTAAGCTGTATATCGTATTGGTAGTGGTGCGTCGCCATAGTGAAGGCCAGAAAGAAGAGGAAGCCCGCGATAAAGAACGGGGGATGGTGCAGCGTGAGCACCGTCCAGGCAACAAAAGCTAGATGCACCATCACGACCCAAAAGGGTGCAGGCTCCGGCTCTGGCTCCCCCGTTTTATTGGCTGCCACTTCTTTGGCGCGCTCTTGAAGAGAGGCAAAGTTCTTCCGAAAGATAAAGTAGTAAACCGTCGTCGACACAACCACTCCGACAACTGCACGCCAGCCAAAATGGGTAAACATGTAGGGCAAATTCCAATGCCATGTCTCCGCAACCATCAGGACGGGAGGTGCGGCAAAGTGAGTCAGGGTGCCACCAACCGAGATATTCACGAAGAGCAAGCCCAGCGTCGCGTATTTAAACTTGGGCGTAGGATCGAGCAGGTAGAACTGATGCCCGAGCAGCAGTGCCGCAATCGTCATGGCAGCCGGCTCAGTGATGAAAGATCCCAAGAGCGGAGCGATGATCAAAATCGAGAGCCACCAAGCCGCAGGGCTTTGCTTGCCAATCGAAGCGACGCCACGCATGAAGGTTTCGGCAATCTGAATGACTGGGCGACTCGAGGCAATCGCCATGATGATGACGACGAAGATTGGCTCGGTGTAATTACGGGTATCAATGTAAAAGGCCGCCACACTAAGCCCGTCGTGTTCCATCAGGACGAGCGAGAGAAGCAGAGGAATCAACCAGATACCAAAGATCGCCTCCACCTCACCTAAAAAGTGAAATACGGTGGCCTTGAAACTAACAGGCTCTTTTCCCTGCACGTAAAACTTCTGATGGCTGTTGATACGCTCGCGATGGGCATGCTCGAACTTCTGCGCGAGTTTGTTGAATTTTGTGGCCAGGAAGGTGTGCGCAACGGCAGCAAAGAAAATGAGCGTTGCGATCAGGTTAAAGGGATCCGCCGCAATGCGGACCTTGAGGATCTCGAAAAGTCCAAGTTCTTTAGCCTCAATCCCTAATTCCTTCGCCCTTTCGGCCTCGAAAGCTTCATAGGCCTCGACCGGCAGCGGGAAAGCCAGCCTACCGTTGTGCTCCTGTGAACTGGCCGCACCACCACCGCTGGCGGAGAGCGGCACAAGCGGGAGAACTAGCAAGCCGACAACCAGGAAATGAATGCGTAATGACCTCGACAAGTGAGCAAGCATGCCTAATTGCATGCTCGCATCTCTAGAGGAAGCAAGAAATTTAGGGGCCGGATCTTAAGGTTGTGATCGTAGCACTCGCTTAAGTTAACTCTCTAAAAGGTCGGTTTATTTTGACATCACTACACCAGCTCTCTTCTTCTTCGGTCCATGCACTTTACCAGCTCCATCCTCATAACGATTGCTTTGGCGGGACTCGCTCCCTACATCGTTAGATTACTGGGTGATCGTGCAAAATGGATTATGGCTGCTGGGCCCCTTGCCTGTTTGCTCATTTTTGGGTATGAGCTCAGCCAATTGGCTGAGAACGGGACAAAAGTCATCCAATGGACTTGGGTGCCGAGTTTAAATGTCAACCTTAGCTTTTATCTGGATGGCTTCGGCATTCTCTTTGCCCTGCTCATCTCAGCCGTCGGCACGATGGTGTTTCTTTACGCCGGTGGCTATCTTGCGGGGAGTCCGAAACTAGGCCGTTTCTATGGCTGGATCGGGCTTTTCTTTTCCGCCATGCTCGGGCTGGTCCTGGCTGATAACATCCTTGTCATGTTTATCTTCTGGGAGCTGACCAGTATTTCGTCCTATATGCTGATCGGGCACTACCACGAGAACGAGCGTGCCCGCCAGTGTGCGCGCCAGGCTCTGGTGGTAACGGTAGCCGGGGGCCTGGTCTTAATGGCGGGGCTGATCCTGCTCGGCTTGGCTGCCGATTCATGGCGCTTCTCGGAAATCCTCGCGGGCCCTTCGCTGGCAGAGCATGCCCACTATCCTCTCATTCTCGCATTTGTTGCGATCGGTGCTTTTACTAAATCGGCCCAATTCCCCTTCCACTTCTGGTTGCCCAATGCCATGGCGGCTCCGGCTCCGGTGAGTGCCCTCCTGCATTCAGCCACCATGGTGAAGGCGGGCGTCTTTCTGCTCGCCCGACTCAACCCGACTTTAGGCGGCACCGATGCCTGGTTCTTCCTGCTGACCAGCGTGGGTAGCTTTACCATGGTCTGGAACGCGCTGCTCGCGCTGCGGCAGGATGATTTAAAGAAAATCCTCGCTTACTCGACCACCAGTGTGCTCGGCGCCCTGGTCATGCTGATCGGCATCGGCGACCCGGAGGCAATCCAAGCGGCTATGGTCCTGCTCCTCGCTCACGGACTCTACAAAGGTGCCCTCTTCATGGTAGCCGGAGCCGTCGATCATGAAAGCGGCGAGCGGCGGGTGGACTACCTGGGAGGGCTCTCGAAGCTGATGCCCTTTACCTTCGGGGCGGCCGCCCTGGCCGCTTTGTCCAATGCGGGCTTCCCCCCGATGCTGGGCTTCATTGCGAAGGAATATCTTTACAAAGCAAAGGTCGGGCATCCGGAATTTCTCCTGCCACTGCTCGTGCTCACCTTGATCGCCAATATGTGCCTCTTTGCGGTGGCCTGGTTGGTCGGCTTCCGCCCTTTCCTGGGAGCAAAAAAAGACACGCCTAAAACCGTGCACGAAGCACCTTGGTCGATGCGAATCGGCCCGATCGTGCTGGCTCTGACCGGTCTGGTCTTTGGCCTTAATCCGGGGCTGATCGACCAAGCACTCATCGCCCCGGCCAAGAGTGCCGTCATGGGCCAAGCGTTCGACGTCGAATTAAAGCTCTACTCCGGCATCAATCTTCCGCTCTTGCTCAGCGTGGCGACCGTGCTGGGTGGCATTTGCATGATCTTTGCCTACCCGAAATGGCGTGCACTCAAGCTCCCATTAGTGGTGGCCGAAGAGGTCTTTGAGCGCCTCCTGGCCGGAATTCTGAGTGGGGCAGACCGCCTGACCCGAATCAGCCAGAACGGAATCGTCCATCGCTACGTGGCCACCATCGTGCTCGCGGTTTCCGGCTTCATCGCATTTTCTCTATGGCGCAGCGGTGCCGGGTTCGACCTGGCCCGAATCGCCGAAGCTCACCCCCATGAGTGGATTCTTGTCATCGCCATTTGCGCCAGCGCGATCATGACCACTCTGGCCCGCTCGCGAATCGTCGCACTCTTATGTGCGGGCGGTGCCGGTCTGGGCCTGGCTCTGGTATTCGCCTTTTACAGTGCGCCGGATCTGGCCCTTACGCAGCTCCTTATCGAGACCCTGACAGTGATTCTCTTCGCTCTGGCCTTCCATAGGTTGCCGGCCTTTCACCGCAATTCCTCGAAGCTTAAGTGCTCGCGCGATGCCTTGATCGCCGGTTTTTTCGGGCTGCTCATGGCGACGCTGACGCTCATTGCCTCGCACAGCCAAGCCCCCACCCATGTGGCAGATTTCTTCCGTGAGGCGAGCCTGCCGGAAGGAAGGGGGCGCAATGTTGTTAACGTCATCCTGGTCGACTTCCGCGCCCTAGATACCTTTGGTGAAATCATCGTCCTTGGAGTCGGCGTGCTCGCCATCCTGGTCATGTTACGCGCAGGCACACAACCCCGCACAAAGAACCATGAGAGCTGATCCACGGTCCAAAATTCTGCAGATTACGGTGGATTGGTTACAACCGCTGCTGCTGTTGTTTTCCCTCTTTTTGCTTCTTCGCGGGCACAATGCGCCGGGGGGCGGCTTCAGCGGTGGCCTGGTGGCCGGATCGGCTTTCATCCTGGCCGCTCTGGCTCGAGGGACCGGTCATGTGCTCCAGCAAATGCCCTGCTCGGTCGACACCCTGGTGCGACTGGGGATCTTCTGTGCACTCGCCGCCGGGTTGCTGCCGCTGCTGTTCGGACAGGGCGTCTTCTCGGCCCTATGGATCGAGCCCAAAATCCCGATCATTGGAACCGCCGGTTCCTTTCTTTTGTTTGATGCCGGGGTCTATCTACTAGTCATGGGGTTCGTCATCGGCGTGCTGGTGCAGATGGCCCGCGATGTGCACCAAAGCCAGCCCGAACGCGGGGTCGACACCGACGACACTCCGGCCCAAGCGAAAGAAATCAACCACGCGACTACGCACAACCCCGGCCCCGACTCATGACTGTCCTACTTTCCATTGTTACCGGAGTGCTCTTTGCCACTGGGCTCTACATGATGTTGCGGCGCTCGCTGACAAAGCTGCTGCTAGGCCTACTGTTGCTCGCCAATGCAGCTAACCTGCTGATCTTCACCGCAGCCAAACCAGTCAAAGGCCACTCGCCTCTCGTAGCCGAGGGTGCCCAAGCACTGGAGCGCAGTGCGGCCGACCCCCTCCCGCAGGCGCTCATCCTGACCGCCATCGTCATCGGCTTCGGGGTGCTTGCCTTTGCGGTCATCCTCTTTAGCCGTGTTTATCTAAATACCGGATCGGACGATTCCGAGCAACTCACCCAGACCGAGTCATGAGCCATTGGATCCCCATTGTCCTATTCAGTCCGCTGATTACCGGCTTGCTCGCTCTTGTCCTGCCGAACCGCGGCCACCTGCGTCCGGTGCTGGGCCTCGTCGGCTCTCTGGTCTTACTGGGGGCGGCCATCGGCCTGTTTTCCGAGACCGCCGACGGCACTATCGCTTACTACCATTTTGGCGAGTGGCCGCCCCCTTTTGCCATCTCCTACGCTGCCGATATTCTGTCGTCCCTGATGGTTCTGGTCTCGGCGGTAGTCAGCGTCGGCACCGCCATCTTCGCCTTTGCCGATGACGACGATACGGCATCCGCGAAGGGCTACCATGGCTTCGTCCATATTATGGTGTTCGGCGTCTGTGCGGCCTTTCTCACCGCCGACCTTTTTCACCTCTTCGTCGCTTTTGAGATCCTTCTCATTGCTTCCTTTGCTCTGCTCGTCCTAAAGGGCGGCCGTGCGCAATACGAGGGGGGGCTCAAATATGTAGCGCTCAATCTCTTCGCCTCGCTCATGTTTCTCTCGGGCATCGGCCTGCTCTACGGGATGCTGGGCTCGCTCAATATGGCGGATTTGGCACAGCTCGCCGCAGCCAGCGACGAGCCTGCCCGGCTCTCGCTGGCAGCCGTCCTCCTCTGCGCCGCCTTTTCCATGAAGGCGGGTCTCTTCCCGCTCTATTTTTGGCTCCCAGCCAGCTACCACGTGCCGAGCACCACGGTCTCGGCCATCTTTGCCGGGCTGCTGACCAAGGTCGGCGTTTACGCTTTGTTTCGGGTCATCCCGCTGATCTTTGCTGCCGACTGGAGCTACTTCCAAGCCTGGCTCCTGCCTATCGCCAACTTCACTATGGTGCTGGGCGTTTTCGGAGCCGTCACGCAAAAGAATTTCCGCCGCCTGCTCTCGTTTCACATCATCAGCCAGATCGGCTACATTATACTGGGGCTGGCACTTTTCACCCCACTGGCACTCGCAGGCGCGGTGCTCTTCCTGATTCACAATATTTTGGTGAAGACGAATCTCTTCTATATCGCCGGATACATCGAACGCCTGCGCGGCACCGGAAATCTCAAATATCTCGGTGGGCTCTATAAGGAACGACCAGGCCTCGCACTGCTTTTTCTGCTCTCCGCACTTTCTCTCGGTGGCCTGCCCCCGCTCTCAGGCTTTTGGGCAAAGTATATGATCGTGCGGGCTGCCCTCGAAGCGGGCGCACCGGTCTCCGCCGGGGTCGCTCTCTTCACCGGATTTTTCACCCTCTTTTGTATGATGAAAGTCTGGACCGAGGTCTTTTGGAAAAAGCCCCCCGAAGTCAACGCCGACAGGCCGGGAGCTGAACCCGCCAGCGAGGCCGCAGGCAGAAAACGGCCAGCCCTGCCCCGGTTGCCAGTCTTCGCGGCGGTCTTCACCATCGTCGCCTTCAACGGACTGGCCCTGGCCATCGGCCTCTATCCGGAACCGCTCATTCAGCTGGCCCAGCAAGCCGCCCACCAACTGATTGATCCCTCCGACTATATTCAACAAGTCCTCGGAAATATGCCATGAACTGGTTCTTCGCACATATTCTGTTCACCTTGCTCTGGGCCGCACTGCTCGGTGCCTACGATTTCCTCACCCTGCTTTCCGGCTTTGCATTGGGCCTGGGGCTCTTTCGCCTGACCTTAAATCAGCCCTCTCTCAAATACCGGAAACATATCTACGGACTCGTCCGCTTCGGTCTCTTTTACCTGCGCGAAATTCTACTTAGCAACCTGCGCATCGCCTTGGATGTGCTGCGTGCACGCCCCCGCATCCAGCCCGGCATCGTCGCCCTGAATGTGGATCACTTGAGTCCCCGCGCCACCGTCATCGTGGCCAACCTGATCACCATGACCCCCGGCACGCTGAGCCTCGATATCGACGACGAAAACCACTTCCTCTACGTGCATTGTCTTTACCTAGAGGACCCGGAAAAGACCCGACGGGCCATGCAGCAGGACTACGTCGAAACCATCGCCAACCTGCGAGAGAGCACCAAAAGTTAAGGAGCCACCTATGTTTACACTTTTTGAAACCACCGTCCTCGGCATTCTCGGTATCGCCTTAATGATGGCTACGGTGCGCTTACTTAAAGGACCCTCCGTGCCTGACCGCATCCTCGCCCTCGATGTCCTCAGCATGATCGCCATTGGCATCCTCGGCCTCTATGCCAGCGCTACCGGAGATTCCGCGCCCCTCGATGTGGCCATCGGCATCGCCTTGATTGCCTTCCTCGCGACAGCTGGCCTGGCGCACTACTACCTGACGCACCACGAAGCGCCGTCGGAATCAGACGAGCCATCGGTTGAAAAACGGCCTAACAGCCAAAAATCGAGGCACTAGACCACCGAAAAACAATTTTCAAAACCCGCACCATGTCCTGGATCACACAAGCACTTTTACTCCTCGGATCGCTCTCCATGCTACTCGCTGCCATCGGCTTGCTCCGCTTTCCGGATTTTTATACCCGTGTGCACGCCGGCACGAAGGCGGCCAGCCTCGGCGCCGGGCTCATTTTATTCGGAGCCATTCTACCGATCAGTGATATCGATATCAACATCCGCGTCTGGCTCACCATCCTGTTTATTTTCCTCACAGTCCCGGTCGCTGGACACTTGCTCGGGCGGGCCGCCTACCTGCGCGGGCTCAAACAATGGCCCGGCGACAATGTGGATGAGTGGAAAGCGCCGCGCCGACCGGATCGAGACTAAAGCTTCTTCTTCGAATCCTTCGTGGGTGGGATCTCGCCACTCTCCTTGAGTCGATCTACCAGGCTTCGGTCCCATAGCTTGATCCCCCGCCGATAGGCCGACTCGGCCAGGGTTTGGGCAGCGACCGGGGTGGTGATGTAAAAGAACACAATCACAGCGACCGAAGTGAGCACCGCCCGGAGGGTGCCGAAGTAAAGGGCTGCCGCCATCAGCAAGAGCAGCGACCCGAAAGCCCCCGCCTTGGTGGCGGCATGCATCCGCATATAGAAGTCGGGCATGCGCAAAACCCCGAGCGCAGCAATCAAGGCAAAGGCCGAACCCGTCACGATGAGCACGGCAATGATAATTTCGATAACGAGACTCATTTAATCGTTCCCCCTTTCCAGATAACGGGCAAAGGCCACCGTGCCGAGATAGCTCATCACGGCCAGCGCAAAGGCTGAGTCCAGCAAAACGGCCTGATTGAAGCCGATGGCGAAGACGACCAGACAGCAGAGGCAGATACCTCCGATCAAATCCAGCGCTATCACCCGATCAAAGTCCGATTCCGCTCGCACAATACGCCAGAGTGCCACTCCCAAAGCCAACAACAAAAAACACAGAGCAATCGCCAGAGCAGCTCCGATAATTGTAGAGATGTCTTCAAAAAACATTTTGCACCCTCCTCCCGTAATCCTTCTCCAGGTCAGCCCCGATAGCGGCGGCATCTTTATCCATATACATCGAGTGGATGTAGAGCCGTCCGCGGTCCTTGGAGACATACATCCCCAAGGTGCCCGGTGTCATGGTGATCAGGTTGGCCATGGCGGCGAGCTGCTTCTCACTAAGATGGCCCACTTCGACATAGAGGATCCCCGGCTTCATGCGGTGGCGCGGCGTGAGCACATCGTGCGCGATCCTCATATTGGAGATGACGATCTCTTTCAGGTAAAAACCCAAAAACTCTAAAAATCGTAACACTCGCATCACTTGAATCCTTTCACATTACTCTCTTCGATCTCAATCGGCAAGCCCGGAGCCTCCACCGGTAGCAAGACAGCCGCCTGGTAGCCCTCCGCATCGAGCAACTGCGCCGCCGCCCGTTCCGTGTAGCGAAAGAGCGGCTCCCCAAAGAGCCCGATCACCACTGTAGCTGTCGCCATCACGACGATCGGCGGCACCATCCAACGGAGTGACGCAGCCGTGCTCCCAAGCACCGGAGCGGCGGCCTCGCTTGCTTCGGCGGCCTCGGATGTCTCCGGCTGCTTTTTCCAAAAAGCTTCCGCCCAAATCTTCGTCATGGAAAATAAAGTCAATACCCCGACGAGCAGGGCAAAGGTCACCACCCACCAGTGACCGCCTTCGAGACCCGCTTTGACGACCCCAAACTTCGCCCAAAACCCGGAGAGCGGCGGAATACCCCCGAGCGAGAAAGCGGGAATAAAGAAAAGCAAAGCCAACCAAGGCGCGGATTTCGACAAGCCGCCCACCCGGGCCAGATCATCACTTCCTTTAATTTGTAGCACCACCCCGCTGATTAGAAAGAGATTCGTCTTCACGATGATATGGTGCACCAGATAGAAGATCCCGGCGGCCAGGGCGAGCGGTGTCATGATCGCCAGCGCCACAGTCATGTAGCCAATCTGACTGATAATATGGAAGGAGAGAATGCGCCGCATTTGAAAATGCGAGGCCGCCCCAAGCACCCCGGTCACCATGGTCAACACCGAGAGCACGATGAGCAGCGTCTGAAAATGCGAAAAGAGTGAGACGAAGAGCAGGGTATGAAAGCGGAAGAGCGCATAGACCCCCACCTTCGTAAGCAAGCCCGCAAAAATCGCAGAAACAGCTGGCGGGGGCGTATGGTAAGAGGAAGGCAGCCAAAAGAACAACGGGAACAGAGCCGCCTTCACGCTGAAAGCGACGAACAAGAGCATGGCGGCTGGCAGGATGCCCGTAGCATCGGGAGCCGCACTCACTTTGGCCGAGATGTCGGCCATATTGAGGGTGCCGGTGATGCCGTAAACCATACCGGCTCCGATCAGGAAAAATACCGACGCGAGCAGATTTAGGCTCACATATTTCAAGGCACCTTCCAGCTCAAAGCGCTGCCCTCCGGCTGCCATGAGAATAAAGGAGGCGATCAACATCACCTCAAACCAGACGTAAAGATTGAACAAATCACCGGTGAGGAAGGCACCATTCACCCCGAAGAGCAGCATCAGATAGAGCGGAAAGAAGTAACGGCGCAAACGCCCCGTATCGATCTCACCCACCGCATACCAGGCCACCCCGAATCCCATGAAAGAAGAGACCGCGACCATGATCGCACTGAAGCGGTCAGCCACCAATGAAATGCCGAAGGGCGCCGCCCAACCACCCGATTGCAGGACGATGTAGCCGACTTCGTCCACCGCCCAAACCAGATAAAGCGAGGCAACAAAACATAGACCGGAGAACAGCACCCCTCCAATACGCTGAGTCCATGCCGAGCGTGTGAAGATCAAAAGAAAGACCGCACCGATGATCGGCAGTAACAGTGGAAGCAGGATCGCGTAAGGGCTCATTCTTTCGTCCCCTCCGCGGAGTGCGCCTGCTCGGTGCTGTCAAAGTTGTTGATATCATCACTGCCCACCGCCTCGTGGGCGCGGAAGACTAGGGTTAAGAGGAAGGCCACCAGCCCGAGACCGATGACCAGTGCAGTCAGCACCATGGCCTGAGGCAAGGGATCGGCAAAGGGTGCCACCGGAACTTTCGCTCCCTTCGCCACCATGGGCGGCTGGCCGAGCGTGAGCCCCCCACTCAGGAAAACCAATAAATTAGCGCCCTGTGAAATAAGCAGGACACCAATCACCAGGCGCACGATACTGCGCCGCAGGAGACAATAGACCCCACAGGCAAAGAATAAGCCGATTAAAAGTGAAAGTGCCCATTCCATCAGTCGGCTCCCCCTTTCATCTTTTCATCCTCTTCCAATTTATCCCGCGAGTCGGTCTGGGCCAGGTAGTCCAAACTGAACACGGTATGCAAAACGAAGCCCATCACCACAATGTAAACACCCACATCAAATATTAGAGGTGTGCCGATGTGTATTTCCCCAAGCAGCGGCAAAGTGAAATCGGGCAGCCACTGGTCGACAAAATAAGATTTTTCCTCCCCGAATAGACCGGGCAGGCCGGACAAAACAGCCACCCCGAGGCCAATGCCCAGCACCGTGACCGGATCCATACGCAGACGCTGCCGCGCCGCCGCCATACCATCGCCCAGCCCCACCAGAATAAAGGCCGTCGCGCCCAGCAATCCGCCGATGAAGCCGCCCCCCGGTAAATTATGGCCTCGATACAACACGATGAGCGAAAGGATTAGGAGCCAGGGGAATAGTGTCCGTCCGGTCTGCGATAAAACAAACCACTTCATGGTGCCTCCCTCTCCGTCTTGGGTTTGAAGATGCGGCGACTGCTCATCAAAGCGGCAATGCCCAGCGCCGCAGCTGCCACGACCGTGGTTTCTCCGAAGGTATCCAGTGCCCGAAAATCCACCAAGATCACATTGACCACATTCTTACCCTTCGCCTCGGGATAGCTCGTCGCAGCCAAGGTATCGGAGATTGTGGGGGCAAACTGCAAGTCCACCGCTAACCAGGCCAGCAACGCCACAATCAGACCAAACGATCCAGCCAATAAGGCATCGCGCCCCTTCGTCCAAGGACCGGAAAATCCGCGAATCGCAGGTAGGCCGCAGATCACAAACATAAAGAGAACCACTGTGAGGGCCTCCACCATGAGCTGAGTGATCGCCAAATCCGGGGCACCATAGTAGGCGAAGAGTAACGCGATGCCGAAACCAATCGTCCCCAGGGCTCCTAAAATTAGAAAATAGCGTTTCGAAATTGTCGCACACAGGGCAGCCACACCCATCAGCGCAACCAGACCGGCAATCCAAAAGTCAAATTGGGCGGTCTGGATCGTGGGGATTCCATCCATCGAGCGGAGCAAAATCCAGCCAATGAGCACCGTCGTGGTCCCCACGATAAAGAAGACGTAGTCGTGCAGGCGCCCGGTTTGCAGCTTTGCCGTCTGCCACTTGGAGAACCCAACCATCGCGCTGAAAATCCGCTCATACATCGCTTCCGCACCATAGGGCCGGATTTTGGCCAAAACCCGGTCGGCGACCGCCCAGAAAAGGGCACGATTGAGAAAGACGAAAAAACCGCCTAGCACGGTCATGCCACTAAGAAGCAGCGGCAGGTTGGGCTTAACCAGCTCCCAAAGTGCCAGGTCGAGATGGACCAATTCCGTCCCCCGAATCGCTGCGACCGCAGGGGCGACCATAAATTCAGACACCCAAAACGGAGCAATCCCGATCGCCAGACCGGACACGGCCAACACGATGGGCCCGATCCACATCGTAAATGGCGCTTCGTGTGGTTTTTTGGGCAAAGCCTCATAATTGGGTTTGCCGAAGAAGGGCCCCACCCCCGCCTTAAGCGCGAGGCCCATCATGACGAGATTACCGAAGAAGGCGGCGATCAGGAAAGCAATCTCCAGACCATCCAGTTGCACCCCGGCCTTATAGATGAGCTCTTTTCCGATAAATCCGAAGAAGGGCGGCAGGCCGGACATGGAAAATGCCGCCAGCCCACCGGCAATCGCGGTGATGGGCATGAGTTTGCGCAAGCCACGCAACAAAGTAACATCTCTGGTGCCGGTCTCGTGGTCGATCGATCCAACCACCAAAAAGAGTGTGGCCTTATACAGGGCATGCCCGATGAGGAAGACCACCATCGCCTTGATCGCATACGCTGAGCCGATCCCGAGTAGCAGGGTGAGTATTCCCAGCACCCCAAGCGTCGTGTAGGCGAGAATCGCCTTCACGTCCTTCTGAAAAAGCCCGAGGAACATGGCCAGAAGTAGCGTGACACTACCAAAGATCGACAAAGTGTAGCCCCATAATTCGGTGCCGCCCAGAGCCGGAGTCAACAGTGCCATCAAGAAGACACCGGCTTTCACCATCGTCGCCGAATGCAAAAAAGCACTGACCGGCGTCGGGCCTGCCATCGCATTGGGCAGCCAGAAATGAAAGGGCACCTGCGCGCTCTTGGTGAAGGCCCCGGCCAAGACCAGGATGACAATACCCGTGTAAAGCGGACTCGACCGCACGAGGTCGCCTAAATTATTGATTTCGCTGATCTTCCATGTGTCCGTGACCTGGGCCAAAAGGATGAAGCCCGCCAGCATCGCCATGGCACCGAGCCCAGTCACCAGTAAGGCTTGCAGCGCCTTCCAGCGGGCCTCCTTCGATTCGTGGTTAAAACCAATCAGCAGATAGGAAGTGATACTCGTCAGCTCCCAGAAAATAAAGAGCAGGATCAGATTATCGGCCAGCACCAGCCCCACCATCGAGGCCATGAAGGCGAGCAAGTAGAGGTAGAACCGACCCAACTGCGGGTGCCCGTGCATGTAGCCCTGCGTGTAAATTACGATTATGCCACCAATCCCGGTCACCAGAGCCGACATCAGGAAAGATAGGCCGTCGAGCCGCATATCGATGGAGCCACCGAGTGCGCTGAACCATTCGAATGAGTAATAAAGCCCTTCCCCGCTACTGACGTATCCTGACTGCGAAAGCAGCAGTGCGAGTGCTGAAAACGGTGCTAGGCTCAGGACATAGCCAGCCCGCTCGCCGACCACATTCTTGAGTAGTGGCGCGAAAAATCCGGCTAAAAATATGATAGCCGGGCAGACAATCAGCAGTTCGGGCATGTCTTTTGGTCAGTCGATGCGCGGCAAGTCGTATGCCGCGAAAGGGAGTAAAGGGCGTATCATTCTGAACCTGAGCCAAGGTTCAAGTTTATCAGGCTCATCTTTCGACTTATTTTTGCAGTCGGAGGGAGGTCAAAACCCTATGTTTTTGACCCACTCAATTCGGTCGTGATCACGACCGACTACTCATCAGAGCCGGCCTTTTGCATCGGCACTTCATCCGATGAGCGATTACGCCGGAACTGATAGCGGTTAATGTCCCGCAGGGAAAGTTTGTCGCCAAGTTCCCTATACTGACGCGCATCCTGCATCATCATGCCATAGAGCTTATGGTCCGCCGCGATCTGCGCTTTATCATCCATCTGGATTCCCGCCCGCTTATGCAAATCCGCCATGCGCTCATTCCAGCGGGACATATCAAAATCCACCGTCTTTCGATCCAGCATCTCGACTTTGAAGCGCTCTTTTTTTCCTTTTTCGCTCATCGTGATCGGTGCCCGCTTCGAACCCAGCCCGGAGAAGTGCTTGTTCCATTCCTTGATCGGGAAGGATTTATCCGTCAAAGTGGAGCCCTCCGGCCGGGACCAGATTTTCTTTTCCACGCGTTTATCCTGCACACGGTCCGCTTTGCGGCCAACAAAGTCCAAGCCGAATAAACCAGCATCAAGCAAGGAAACGCAAAAGAGGGAGGCCCCGAGTATAAGGTAAAATTTCTTAAACAACATCACAGTCACGAGGTTATACCGATACTGAAGCGTCTTTCAACCTAGAAAGCGCAGGGCTTTTTAATTTCGGGGGTTTAAGCGGCTTGAGTGCAGCGAACGAAGGGTCGCGGCGTCCGCCTTGCGATCTGTCTTCAGTTCCAGGACGCGCAAGCCGCGTTCGGGTAAATTGGTAATCGATTCTTTAAATGTATCCCAATCGCGGACACATGTGTGCTCGACGCCGTGGGCCTGGCAGAGTCTTTTGATATCGACTTGTTGAGGAGTGGCGAAGTGCGACTCGAACACATCTTCCTGGGCGGAAACGGGCAAATATTCGAAAATCCCGCTACCTTGGTTGTTGATCACGATTGCGGTGAGGCTTCCGGCCATTTGCTCCTTTGCGAGGAGTCCGTTGCTGTCATACAGAAAAGCGAGATCGCCGGTAAGAAGTATGGTGGGATGTCCGCAGTGAGCGACACCCATTGCAGTGCTCAGGGTGCCGTCGATTCCGTTGGCCCCACGGTTGCAATAGATGGAAACGGCTCGATTACCGGGCTTCCAGAAGTATTCGCCGTAGCGAACGCTCATGCTGTTGGCGAGAAAGACGCTGGCGCCAATTGGAGCGTGCCGGGAAAGCAACCGGGCCACCTTGCCTTCAAAGAGTGCCTCCATTGCATCGAGCTGGGCATCCAGTCCCTTTCGGCTCTTCGCTTCCACCGTCTGCCATTGTTCGATCCAGTTCGCATCGGGCTTCTGGTGGGGCAATAATTCAGCCAGTGCATGGGCGTCGCCGTAGAGCGGTGTCGCGACGCGGTGCAGGGGATCGGTATTATCAGTCAGTCGTGTCAGCAGGAACGAACTGGCATCGTGATCGCCCAGCCATCTGCGAAGCACTTGACTCGTCGGCAGGTTCCCGATCTGCAGGACTGCGCTGGGCTGTAGTGCGTCCGCCGTAGTCGCATCGCGTAAAAAGGCATCGTAAGTGCAGATTAGCGCCTCGTTCTCGCCTGCGTGATTGCGCAATGGATTGAGCACATCGGCGATCACCGGCCACCCAAGCTTGTGGGAGAGCATGGCAACGGCATCGGCGAAGGGCTCGTCCCCGCTGGGCGGATTCTCCGTGCCCACGACGATGACACCTCGCTGGTGGCTCACTAAGCGCTCCACCGCCACCGTATCGAAAGCGCTCGCAGTGGTGACGGCTTCGGCCGCGCGTGTCGCGACGGTAGCGGCTCGCTCCAGATCGGCGGCGGAGCAGATGGGCGCTGCCCCACCCTCTGGTGCCAGGGGATCCCGAAAGGGGAAATTTAAATGCACCGGCCCGGGCCTGGGCTGGAGTGACTGGGTCACCGCATGGACCAGGGTTTGGCGTAGATAGTCGAGGCAGTGCACCTCGGGTAGGGCCAGTTGATGAAAGTGTCGAACGTAGTCGCCGTAGAACTTGAGCTGGTCGATGGTCTGCCCTGAGTGACAACTCTGGAGCTCCGGCGGCCGGTCGCCGGTAAGCAGTAAAAGGGGCGTGCCGCTCATGGAGGCTTCCACCACCGCCGGCATGTAGTTCGCCAGGGCCGAGCCGGACGTGCAGACGAGTGCCACAGGACAATGGGTGCGCTTCGCGAGGCCGAGGGCAAAAAAGCCTGCCGAGCGTTCGTCGAGAATCGTGAGCGCTTCGATCTTTGGATTCCTCACCGCAGCGACGGTCAATGGGGTAGAGCGCGAGCCGGGCGAAGTCACCACCGTCTGCACACCAAGGCGTGCCAGCACTTCCATGGCCAAGGCGCCCCAGGCCGAGTTCATATTCGAACGCGACAAATCATCAAAGGTTTCTGTGTGCTGCGGATTCATCCTAATGGGCTGTAACATTATGGCATAACGTAAACGCTCGAAAGGACAAGAACGCAGGTAGATTATTCGGTCCGTTTTTTACCTAGTGGCTTGCTTCCAAATTTTCGAACCACCCAATATTGGTCGATCATCGGGGTCACCCCCGATGCTACATTTCATCGGTCGCAGCATCCGAGGTGACTCGGATGAATTCAGCATTTCGTCGTCATCGACAGGGAGGGCGAGCGTCCCCGCGAGCCGCGCTGCGGGCTACAGGCACTCGATGTTCCAACCAACTGCCCGCGACACCATCACCTCACGAACCACGAACCCATCCGACCAAATTGCAACCGAATGACATTCGCGGCGACTGGGGACAGTCGCCCTCCCCATCTCCCCGAGCAAGGAGTTCTCAATGGGGTCATCGAGACGGGGTAATTAAATAAGCCTGTCCCTCTAAAATGCATCGATCCTAGTCCGTCCGGGGAACGGTTTTGATCGCGTCCTTGTTAAAGGCGATGGTGTTGGCTTCAAGCGTGCCGCGAAAAGACATATTCGGCATGACGACAGCGCGTTTGCCTAGAATCGCACCTGGATTGAGGACGCTGTTACACCCTACCTCAGCGGCATCACCGACCAGAGCACCCAGCTTGCGGAGGCCGCTTGAGACCCGTGAGCCATCCGGCAGTTGCACAACCACTTCCGCCTGGTCGAGGCGTAGGTTCGAGCAGATGACGCCGGCTCCGAGATGCGCCTTGTTTCCCAGAATTGAATCCCCCACATAGCTGAAATGCGGCACCTGCACCCCGTCTAGGAGGAGACAGTTCTTGAATTCACACGAATTCCCCAGGACGCAGTGCTTACCGGCGATGACATTACCTCGGATATAGGCGCCGGGCCGGATTTCGCAGCCCTCTGCCAGATAAGCCGGCCCTTTGATCGAGCAAAATGGCGGCAGCTTGACTGATGGATGGATATAAACCTCTCCTTCGATGGAGCAACCGGGTGGAGTCTCCTGCGGATAATGAAAATGACTGGAGTCCAGCTCATCCAGAGCCTGCTTGATCAAGGGCACCCATTCCCACGGCCCCAGCTCCGGCTTGAAAATAGCCGCAAACGGTAAGGATTTCGGAAATTCAAAAAGCTCACTCGCAGTTAACATAAGTTCATTGATAGCATTCACAGGCCATTCGTGAACATTTAAAATTCTCTAATTGTCAATGCCGGTCGATAATAGATCCACGGCATCATCATCGATAGCCTCGTCAATCCGAACCAGCGTCAATTCCGTCCGATTGACTTCGACTGAGAGTGAATAGTCATCCTGCGACAAAATAGTCATCATTTGGACGATTGGCTCGTCCCCCACAGTCTCAATCGTAATTTGATCGCCCTTCATCTTCCAATTAAAATCGGCATCCGTAGGGAAACCTATGATCGAACCGCTGAAAACACGACCCGTGCCACCAGGCACAAATTCGAGCACTAGATTTTTGGATGCTAGGGCATCTTCAGACCGCCAAACCCCGGACAGCTGTTCAGACTTTTGCAGCGAACAGCCCATGAGAAAAAAGGCACATGAGAGTAAAACAAGGAAGGCGCCACGAGTTACAGAAGTGATTTTAAGCATACAAGTGTGATAGACTTGGGCCGGAGTTTGTCCAACCTATTGGCGATTTAATTGCAGAAAAACTTTTCACGCAGGGCCCTGCAGCTTGACTTGGAAGCACCAGTTCGGATTGCGGAACCAGGGATCGATGCCTTGCTTGAGCTTGAGGGGTGAAAATGTGCGGACCGTGAGCGTCGAGCCGTCGGGTTCGAAGGTGAGCAGTCGCAGCCAGCCATCGCCGCCATTACCCTCTTCCCTGCTGCCACCACCCAGCCTCTGAGCATTGAAGAGCATCTGGTGGACGATTTGGTCGGCGGCACCGGGGTCTTTACGGTAGCCCACGTGGCGGCCCATCTCGTGACCGTTGAGCACCAACTGGATCTGGCGCGAGGGTTGCACCAGCGCCTTCCAGAGTTCTTCGCCGTCGTGGGTATTGCCATCTTCGCCAGTGGGATAGGTGTGCGGGTTGGCGGGCCGATCGTCGCGACCGTCGCGGACATTTTTTGGGGTCAGAAAACTGTGAGTGAGGAGAATCCCGAGGTGGTCGCGGTAGCGGTCTTGCTGCAGCACGCTGTTACCCCAGGCGACGGCCTCGCGACGTGGTGCCCACTCGAGCGAGAGGATGAGCAGTCTGCGGCCATCGGGCGCGGTGATTTCGTAGGCGGCATTTTCCAGAGTTTCGGCGCCAAAGGAATTGGTGCCGGATTCGCGCCAGACGCCCCCACCCCGTCCGTCGCAGATGAGTGGATTATCGGTGAGTCCGAAGTAGCTATTGAACTGGGTCCGCCGGTTCTCTGAATTGCGGAAGCCGTAGTCGTGATTGCCGGTGGCGTAGATGGTGGGAACGACCCCGTCGAGTTTTGCCATGGCGCTGCGGGCGCAGTCCCATTGCGAGCGGGCATTCTGATCGCCGTAGCCGCGCCCCCCGCCTTCGGCGATATCGTTCTGCTCGACCAGATCGCCCTCTTGGAGCACGGCCTGCACCTTCCATGCTTCCGCGTGATCACGCAACCACTCAGTCATCAGGTGGAAGTTTGCCTGGTTCTTGCCGTATTTGCTGTAGTTCTGCGTGTCCGGAATGACGGCCAAGCTCCATGCCTGCGAACCTTTCAGGCCGGTCTTCGGATCGGGAAACACCGGTAAGGAAGACGCGACTGCTCGCGCTTGTTTGATGCTGCCTAGGCCAATGGCAGCGGCTCCAGCTGACTGTAGAAAGGTGCGACGATGCATGATAAGTCAGGAGTTTTACACACGTCGCTCTGGTGACAAACAAAAACGCCGTTAAAGCCAAGCTTATCACCGGCGGCACAATTGGACCGGTGCCAAAATGAATGCGCACGGGAGGAATGCTGCTGCGCAACTTAAATAGCCTGCGCAACTTAAATAGCCTGTGTATTTAAAGCACCCCAAAAGCTAAGGTGTTATTTTTAGCCACAAAAATGCACAAAAAAGAGGAGCTTGACTTAGTGGCACTTTTTGCCACCATTTTGCTGTGAATCGAAAACAACGTCTCACTCTCGAAAGAATCAAGGCGCGACCTGAGCGATCAGACATACAATGGAAAGACATCGAAAACATGCTGATCGCACTAGGTGCTGA
>Ga0136604_1000338_pt1 | contig 24278 bp, 16 predicted proteins | sample AntRauFillE10628_FD_104928 | JGI IMG/M metagenome (GOLD analysis project Ga0136604, IMG submission 104928) | Saline lake microbial communities from Rauer Islands, Antarctica - Metagenome Filla E10 #628 | ecosystem: Environmental > Aquatic > Non-marine Saline and Alkaline > Saline | place...
TAAAGTTTATAAATAAGTTTCTGGGACCCTTGAGCAAAATGCCCAATTTCCCAAGATTGATGACCTTTATCTTTGAAATAAGCGGTTACTAACTCTGGTTTATCAGTGGCCACAATCATACCAATCCCCATATTAAAAGTTTGATAAAGTTCATTGAGCTCTAAACCGGAGCGCTCTTTCAATACTTTAAAAAGAGGACAAACCGTCTCAGCAGAAGGCAAATAAGTTATAACAGCGTCAAGACTACTGGACAGACGAGTGATATTACTTAAACCACCGCCTGTAATATGTGCAAGTCCCTTTATGGCATCTGGATGTGTCTCTCTCAAATCTAGCATGTCTCGCACATAAATTTTTGTTGGCTTTAAGGCCAATTGCCAAAGTTCTTTTTCTTCTGGCTTCAATAATTTTCTCACCAAAGAAAGGCCATTAGAATGAACACCTGATGAGCTAACTGCTACAAGCTTAAGTCCTGGAACAAGCTGTGATTGTGTCAAAAGTTGAGACTCATGAACTTCACCTACCGCGAATCCACCTAAGTCATAATGACCGTCTTGGTACATGTCGGGCATCTCTGCGGTTTCTCCTCCCACAAGGGCCGCGCCGGATAAAACACAGCCTTCAACTATGCCTTCGACTACTTTTTCATGGACATCTACATCCAAATGACCACAGGCCAAATAGTCCAAGAAAAAGAGAGGCTTTGCCCCAGTACAAAGAATATCGTTCACGCACATGGCAACGAGATCAATGCCAATAGTGTGATGAATCTTTAAATAATGTGCAACCAGTAGTTTAGTCCCTACACCATCTGTACCACTGGCCAAGTACATTCCATTGGGTCTTTTATACAAGGAGGCGAATCCTCCAATTCCACTATGAACATCTTTATTAAGCGTGCGTCCAACAAGTTTTTTGATTCTATCGACAAACTGCTCACCTTTTTCGATGTCGACCCCAGCTTGTTTATAAGTCATTTTTTGAGACTCTTGACTCATGATGTACTCCTATAGGAATTAGTGACGAAAATGTCTTGTTTGAGTCATGGCCATCTTAAGACCTAGCTCTTTCACTGTTTTAAGAACATCGGGGTCACGGAGACTTCCACCTGGTTGAATGAAAGTTTCGACACCGTAAGAATGAGCCAGCTTAATATTGTCGTCAAAAGGAAAAAAAGCATCAGAAACAAGCACTGCCTCTTTGAAGTCTGAATGACCTTCCTCCTGGGCCTTTTCAAAAGCTTGTTTGACACTCACGACACGATTTGGATTTCCCATACCGGCACCGATTAAGCGAACCCTTCCTTCCACTCTTTTGACGAGGGCGATAGCATTACTTCTAAGATGTTTGCCCGCAACGAGACCGAAACGCCAAAGTTCATCATCCTTTTGTGTAGGCCGTATTTCACTCACCCAATCAAGTTCTTCACCTGGAAATGGGTCTTCATCTTGTATTAAAAAACCTTTATCGACTGATCGGATCATAACCTCATCAGGATTTTCATGAAATGCTTTTCTTATAAGTCTTAAATTCTTCTTTTTACTAAAAACATTTAAAGCCGCTGGCGTAAATGTAGGCGCCATGACAACTTCGACAAATTTATCTTTAAAGAAGAGTGCCGTTTGCTCATCAACTTCCTTAGTAAAGCAAATGATAGAGCCAAAGCTACTGATAGGATCACTGGCCCATGCATCGGTTAATGAGTTAATAGACTCATTTGCTAGACCTAACCCACAAGGATTTGCATGCTTTACAACGACGCATCCAAATTTTTCGGGCTCGAGAGATAGTAGGTCACGCGCACATCGAAAGGCTTGATCTGCATCCCAAAGATTATTATATGACATGGCCTTACCTTGTAGGACCTCACCAAACTTATCATCTGCACGACTGGCATGAAACCAAGCATTTTGTTGCGGGTTTTCACCATAACGAATTTGTTCTGAATCTTGAGTTGAGATAAAAACAGATCTATGCGTATCTTGGAATCTCTTTTCTAACTCGGCCGTAATCATGGCATCATAACTGGCACAATGACGAAATGTTCTCAAGGCCATAATTTGACGAAAGTCTGCAGAAACCTGACCGTTGTTAGTATCTAATACATCTTTAAGTTCAGAGTAATATTTTGGATCTGGACAGACGGTGACACTTATAAAGTTTTTTGCAGCGGCCCTCAACATGGTGGGACCACCGATATCAATATTTTCAATCAGTTCATCTAAAGGTCCTTGCTTTTTTAAAACCTCTTGAAATGGGTACAAGTGACAAACGACAAGATCAATAGGAACAATCCCTAAAGCTTTCGCTGTTTGTTCATCTCCATTATGGCCGCGGCGAAATAGCAAAGAGCTTAAAACCTGAAAGCTCAAGGTTTTCATACGTCCACCAAATGCTTCTGGGTTACCTGTAATATCCTCTATAGGAGTGACCTCAATCCCGTTCTCTTCTAAAACTTTTCTGGTTCCTCCAGAAGAGATGATCTCAACACCGAAACCTTTTAGTTTCAAGGCCAAGTCAACTACGCCGGTTTTATCACTAACGCTAATTAAGGCTCTTTTTATATGTGATGTTGTCATAATAAATCCTTATACTGAATCAAGAGAAGAAACTATAGTTTTAAAAAAGTAGGAACCAGAGGGCACAGTTTGACTCAAAGAACGGGGTAACTGAGGAGAAAAACAAGCTGCTTCAGGGTGAGGCATAAGTCCAAGCACACGGCCGCTAGGGTCACTAAGTGCGGCCAATTGGTCTATTGAACCGTTTTGATCTTCTAAATACCTTAAAGGTAATTGATTTTTTTCTTTCAGTCCCTGCAGCATTTTTTGCGAATCTTTAAAAACAATTCGCCCTTCAGCATGTCGTATCGGAAGCCATAAAGAATCAATACCGTGAGGCAACCATAAACTATTGTGCCCTTTTGTTACAGAGAGTTCGCACCAGCGATTGGTGAATTTTTTTTGTGTATTTGGTCGCAAATCGGCACTTGGATTACCAAGTTGATTGTTTGGGAGTAGCCCAAGTTTTATTAAAACCTGAAATCCGTTACATATGCCTAATATAACACGAGGCTTTTCTAGGTATTCTTTAAGAATATCTGACATTTGCGTTTGAAGTTTTAAAGACAAAATTTGTCCACTCCCAAGCTCATCTCCAAAAGAAAAGCCTCCAGGAAAAATCAACCCATGATGACTAAAAAGCTCCTTGGGCGAACTCAGTAAATCATTAACATGCATGATTTTTACTTTAGCACCATGATATTCGAGGGCCAAAGCCGTCTCGTTTTCACAGTTGATGCCGTCACCACAAAGAATAAGAAATGATGGATTCATTAAAACTCCCTCGTAAAAGCTTCTTTGAGTTGAGAGGCACTTAAGTCTATCGTTAAAGAATCTATTCTCAAATTATTTTCATCTGTAACTTGACCAATGCGTTGGCAAAAATGTTCGGACATTGCCTGCTCAAATATGTTCGCATCATTTGAACGTATGCTGACAATAAAGCGGCCTGGCGACTCATTAAAAATATCGCCAATACTCCAATCATTTTCATCAATTTCAATACTGGCACCAAGACCTGAATCAAGCAGACATTCAGCAAGAGCAACAAGAAGACCGCCTTCACTTAAATCGTGTCCACTTTGAATCAGTCCTTTCTGTAAAGATTTATAATATGAGCGGTAGAGCTCAATATTTTCGGCCTCAAAACATCGAGGAAAGTCTTCCATCGCACGAGTCTTATCACAACGATAAAAATTGAGAAATTCAGATCCAGCTAACGCATTCTGAGAACGTCCTAGTAAATAAATGTAGTCTCCAGCGTTTCTGAAGTTTGCATCAACAGTCTGCCCAACTTTCCCAGTGCCGAGGGCCGTGACAAGAAGTGTTGGTAAAATACTTATCTGAAGCGGGTCGGCTTTACGATTTATCCCACGAAAATCATTTTTCATTGAGTCTTTACCACTAATAAGTGGAGCATGATATTGCAGACATGTTTCATAGAGGCCAAAACAGGTTCTCACTAACTCGGCAAGCTTTCGCTCCCCCTCTGGGTTGTTTAAAGAGGCCACAGGGTCAGGCCAGCAAAAATTGTCTAAAAGAAAAACTTTGTCCGGATCCGCTCCGGAAACCACAATATTCCTCATGGCCTCGTCAACACTGGCCTTCGCCATTTCATAAGGGTCATGCAGTGAAAGTCTTGGCGCTAAGCCAAGACCTAAAAAGGCCAGCTCATCTTGATGCCCACCATGGGGGTAAAGCCATATACCGGCTGCATCTCCTGGAGCTTGTCCCGTTTGCCCACAAAAGGGCTTCAAGTGTGTTGCTCCTTGAACTTCATGGTCATACTGGCGAACCCATCTCTCTTTTGAGGCAATATTTGGAGAACTTAAAAGCTTTAAGAGGGCATCACTATAGCGACCATCAAAACTAGGCCTTCCGGCAGTAGGCATCCAATCTTTTCTATCTCGTGGACCTTTCCAAATAGCTTTAAGTTGCATATCTGGAAGTGCTTCATGCAAGAAATGTAAATTTAATCTGGCAACACTTTCATCTTTGTAATTAACCTCTAAAAATCCTGTTTCTGTAAACTCTCCCAAAACACAGGCCTTAACGCCAAATTTCTGACAGCCTTTTAAAAAAGAATCGAGAGAGTCTTGGGGGACGGAGAAGCTCATCCGTTCCTGGCTTTCACTAATCATAATCTCAAATGGTCTGAGGTTAGGATACTTCGTTGGACAAAGGGCCAAATCGAACACGGCCCCACCTGTTAAAGTCGCCATCTCTCCAAGACTGGAAGAAAGACCACCGGCGCCATTATCTGTTAATCCACTAAAAAGTTCTTCATCTCTTGCATATTGAATAAAATCTAAGACTCTTTTTTGTGTTAAAGGATCTCCTATTTGCACCGCACTTAAAGGAGAACTCTCATTTAACTCTAAAGAGCTAAAGGTTGCGCCATGTATACCATCTGCTCCAACCGCTCCACCAATGACGACAATTTTATCTCCAGGGCTTGTGCATTTAAATGCTGTTGGACGGCCAGACTTTGTCTTTTGTGGCATCACTCCTAAGGTTCCGACAAAAACCAAAGGTTTCCCAGAGTAGTCAGGATCAAAATACATGGCCCCGTTAACTGTAGGAATTCCACTTTTATTGCCACCGTCCTCAACTCCTTTATGAACTCCTTCCAGAATTCTTCTAGGGTGCTTTAAACCGGCAGGCATGTACTCTTCTTGCCCGCGAGCAGGCCAGTCCGGTGGCCCAAGACAAAAAACATCGAGATTTGATATAGGTTTGGCCCCAAGACCACAACCAAGAATATCTCGGTTTACACCTAATATTCCTGTGAGGGCACCACCATAAGGATCAAGTGCTGAAGGAGAGTTGTGCGTTTCTACTTTTAAGCAAAGGTCAATATTTCCATTAAAGCGAACGATTCCTGCATTATCCGTAAAAACGGAGATGAGCTCAGGTCGCCCCTTTTCTTGAATTTCTTTTGTTACCTTTTTAATAAAGCTCTTATAGAGACCTTCAATCTTTTGGTTTCCAAACTCTTTAAGAGCGCTTTCCTTTAGCTCAGAGGTCTCCTCTTTATAATCAATTTGAGCGCCAAAAATTTTATGTTTACAATGCTCCGACCATGATTGAGCGATGACTTCGACTTCAACATCAGTTGGAAAAAGTGGCATTTTATTGGCGCGACGCTGTTCTAACCATTCCTCTGAAGAAAAATAACCTTGAAGAAAAGCAAGTTCTTGATCAGAAAGTGCCCAACAAGACTCTAGGCTCATTTTTTTTAGTAATGATAATTCCTGATTAAAATCTATAACATCATAAAGCTTTTCGTGACTTTCTAACTCCACTTTTGGGAAGTCGACATTCTCAAAACGATTTTCAATAAAAAATTCATCACTACGCCAAACATTTACTTCTTGAATAAGACCGTTTGCTAAATACTCTAGGGCCAATCGTTCGATTCGCTGTTTTGATGCCTGAGTTTTAAAAAAGTACAATTCAAAAAAGCGAACTCGTGCGTCTACACCTATAAGACTAAGGGCCTCTTGCGCACTGGCGGCAGTATTATCTGTCACCCCCGGCCGGTGTGAGATCTCTAAAACGTAATTAACTCCATCTTGAAAACCAGGAAGAAAGTTTTTTAAATCGAACTGACTCCAGCAGGCCCTCTGTAAAACGGGAGCACGGAAAACAGATTCAATATTCTTTACTTTGCTCTTGAACTCAACCGCTTGTTCCTCCGACATATCTAGATGATAAGCGCAGCATGTATAGGCCATTAAATCCGTTAGTCCTAATTCATTTTTAGCGTGAGTAAAGATGTCGGAAAGCTGGTCAATAGGCTTAAATCCATCTGTATGATAAATCTCTAATCGTTTTTTAACGCTCATATTTATATCTCCACACCTTCAGTAAGGATTTTTTGAATGAGCTTGGGAAACAATATATGTTCAAGCTTTAGTCCTCGCTGCTCAAAACTCTCAAAAGCTTCATCATCTACTCTCTCAAAGCTTTCCTGCATGAGAATTGCACCCGAGTCAACTTCTTCGTCTACTAAATGCAAAGTTACGCCACTTATTGAATCTCTATTTTCAAAAGCTCTTCTATAAGCATCGAGCCCGGGATAAGCAGGTAGTAGAGAAGGATGTATATTAATCAATTTATAAATTGATTGATTTGAGCACCAGTAATAATTTAAGAAGGTCGGCCCTAAGATTTTCATATACCCACATAAAAGACCCATGTGATGTGAAAGTTCAGATAGTTTTTCAACCCATAGCGCTTCGTATTCTAATTTAGACTGCCCCTTAACTTTTTCATTAATAATGACGTCAATACCATACTCATTTGCTTTATGCACAACGGGAGCATTAGAGTGATCAGTTGCAACAGCAACAATATGAAAGTTTGTCAGTTTTTTTGATAGCTCCATAAGGACTTGTGCATTACTTCCTCGACCTGAAGCAAACAAGACAACTCTAAGTCCATCTGGATAGTGAAGCTTACTCGCCAATGTCTTTTCTCCATTGGGCACCTTCAAATTGAACCTTCTTAAGTGCTTCATAAACATGCTCTCGTGCCTCTTTTAAAGTTGGCGCCACACTTGTTATCCCTAGAACCCTTCCCCCTGAATTGACTAAGTGACCATCTGAAGATCGTTTGACTCCGGCCATAAAACCGTAAGACCCGACTTCGTTATGGGTAAGCAATGTATCTTCAAAAGAGATATCGTGTCCTAAGCTAAGCTTTTGCCCCTCGACGCCAGGATAACCATTAGAGGCCATGACGACATGGACAGATCTCTTATCGGCCAATTCAATAAGCTCTTTGGCACCTTTAAGCTCTCCTTTTGCACAGGCCAATAAGACTTGTGAAAAGTCACCTTCAATTAAAGGGAGTAATGTCTGAGTTTCAGGATCACCGAAACGAACATTAAACTCTAAAACCTTATAACTTTCATCTTCATCAACCATCAGACCAGCAAATAGGACCCCTTTAAAAGGAGTGCCTTTATTTTGAAAACTCTCAAGGACTGGGGCAAAAACGCGAGTTTCAACATCCTCGAGCCATTGCTTGGATGGAGACGTTTCAGGAGTCATGCAACCCATACCACCAGTATTGGGACCTAGGTCACCATCCTGCAAACGTTTATAGTCTCGTGCCAAACCTAAGGTGAGAAAGTCTGTCCCGTCACAAAGTGCGAAAACAGACAACTCGCGACCCTTAAGCCTCTCCTCGATAATAATCCGAGAGGCCTTGATTCCATAATCATGGGTCTCCATAAGAGACTTAACCGCATTTTTTATTTCATCGTTTGATTGCGCAACAATAACGCCTTTTCCTGAGGCCAAACCGTCGGCCTTAACAACAGCGCCTGTTTTCCAAGGAATTTGATTAACGAAAGACAAGGCCGTCTTAATGTCATCAAAGGACTGAAAGTCTGCTGTTGGGATACCAGCTTCACTCATAAATTCTTTTGAGAAAATTTTTGAGCCTTCGAGTTTAGCCGCTTCTTTTGTAGGCCCAAAAACGCTGATATCTGCTTGTTCCAGTAAGTCCACGATTCCTAAACAAAGTGGCCCCTCAGGTCCCACTACGACTAAATCTGGATTCATGGCCTTAATAACTTTTACAAGCCCTGCACCAACATCTAAATAAACTGGGAGACAGCTTACTTTGGGTGTCATATCCATGCCTGGATTTCCAGGCATGACTAAAATTTCTTCAACGCTTTCTTCTAAACTTAAACGCCACGCTAAAGCGTGTTCACGTCCACCTTGGCCTAGGATGACAACTCTCATGATTTTCCTTTTTTTTCTTGGTTCAACGAATTCCAACGTTCAACCCATTCATCTAGACTTATAAGGTCATCGAATGCTTTCTTGCCTCGAATCAAAAGAGAAATCTCTTGAGTAAGCACCTTGTACATTTCGGAGATGAGCTTCAATTCAATGGGGTCTAATGACATGGGTGCTGATCCCAGATCATTGATACAAATACTTTTCCAGTCGACAACACCTTTCTCTTTGGCCATTGCTTTGGCCAAAGTAACATTTTGGGCCCAATCGGTTCTATTGTATAGTTTTCTTAAACATTCTTTAGAAAGTTGAACACCTCTATAAGTTAAGCGAAGCTCATCAGGGCCAATAGAGTCAACCAACATAAAATTACGACTTTTGTCACTTCCCTTGATAAAAGCGAACTCGAACTTACCATCCCATAAAGTGATATCTATTTTTGCTAACAATTTTTGTAGTAAGAAAGCCAGATCACAAGTTATCGTTTTGAGTCTTTGCATTTCCTCTTGGTTTAATCCCGCCAGTATGAGTGTTTCCTCTTCAGAAAGCGGTCGGTCAGTTGATTCAAGTTTTGTGGAGAATTCTACGAGAGGCTCTTCAAAGCGCTGTCCTACGTTCAATGTAGAATCACGCTTTAAAAGAGAGCTTCCCTCGGGAACACCTAAACGAAAAATAACTTCAAGCGGAACGAGAGTATTCGTTGGACAGTGTGAATAAGATGAATAGTCATATTTATTCGAGCTCTTATCATATAAAGGTTGAAGAACATCAACGCCTTTCACCTCGAGCTGTCGAGGGCCAGACTGTTTAATAAAGTGATGGGTCATATCTTGACGAGACAAGACTTCAAAAAAAATTGCACCAATATTGGCCAAGCACTCCCCTTTTGAATCAATTGAGTCAGGCATTTCTCCCCAGTCAAAAACAGAGTAACGATCCGAAAACTCAAAACACAGCTCGCCCCCATCACATTTATAGAGGTCTTTTACTGAACCACGATGGAGCAAATCCACAAGGCCTCCGTTTGATCTAACTAAGAAATCGTAAATAACCTAACAAAGCATTTCTCGTATTATTCACACCAACCCAAACTCCACCTGATCTTATCCAGTCGAACACTCTTAAAGCTTTTGTTGGGTTGTTTAATGTCATTCTGTCAAAGATCGGGACATGAATGCAGGGTGAGTTCTTCTCGACTTCATCTTCATTTGTGACAAGTCGAATGTTGAGTTTTCCTTCCTCAAACACCCCTGACATGGTCAAATTCAGCTGAGTTTCTTTTGCAAACTCAGTCGCTCTTTGTATCTCATGACCGATATATTCATAATCTTTAATTTTTTGATTTAAAATAAGATGAAAGTCCTTTTTGTCTTTACCGTATTTTTCGATATAGGCCATCATCGATTTTAGAAAGTCTAGGCCTTCACTTGCCATATCTGGCCCCATGGCCAAAACGGGGACACCAAAGGGCATTTGCTGAATACATAACGTGGCATCTAGGCCACCAAAATGAGCATTAACAGGCAAACCAAAAATTGGCTTCAATGTTTTAGAGGCGACAATTCCCGGCATATGGGCCGCTAATCCAGCACCTGCAAATATAACATCTTCCTCACTATCTTTAACTAGCTCTTCCAACTCTCGTGGATTTTTATGGGCCGAAAGGATTTCAAGCCTCACTTCATATTCACGTTTTAACGAATCCACAAGTGGCAGATATACAGATTCATCACTGGTACTTCCAAAGATAACTAAGATTTTCATAGAGATCACCCTTTTTTCATACGACGTCTTTGAGCAAAGCTTTCGCTTCCTTCGATAGACGTAGGATACTGATTATTTAAACAGGCCATACATAATTCACTTAAACCTATGGCTTCCATGATATCAGACTCTTCCAAAAAAACGACCCGATTCGCACCAATCCAATCTGCCATCTCTTCAATACTCTTTTCTCCGGCCATCAATTCAGTGGGGCTGGGAAAATCAATTCCGTAATAGCACGGATAGCGAATAGGAGGACATGTTACTGCCAGAGTAATATCTTTGGCCCCAAAACGCTTGAGTAAACTGATAATCTTTTTTGATGTTGTGCCTCGCACGACGCTGTCATCGACAAGTAAGATACTTTTTCCTTCGATCTCGCTTCTGATGGGTGAGAGCTTAAGCTCCACGGCTTTTTCTCTGGCCTCCTGGCTATTGAGAATAAAGCTTCGTTGAATGTAGCGGTTTTTAATCAAAGCTTCACGGTATGGAAGGCCAAGTTCTTCACTTAGAGCAATAGATGCAGTCCTAGATGTGTCAGGTACTGGGCAAACCACGTCGGGCTTCAACTCCCCCTTTTCAATCAGTGGCGCTAACCTTTTGGCCAATTGACGGCCTAGGTTGAGCCTCGCTCCATAAACAGACTTACCCTCTATAGAAGATTCAGCGCCAGAAAAATAAACCCACTCAAACATGCAAGATGCCTGTTTTTTGGGACGCTGGCCTTGCATAATGTAAGAGTTAATCTCGCCTTCTGTATCAATAAAAATGAACTCTCCGGGTGCAATATCTCGAATATACTCATATCCTAAAAAGTTTAAGGCCAATGTTTCAGAGCAAATGCAGTAGGCATATTTCTTTGAGTTTGCAGTTTCAACTTCTTTTCTTCCAAGAACAAGAGGCCGAATCCCTTTTGGATCTCTCATGGCAAAAAGACCGTGTCCAGCTACCAGACCTAATAAAGCGTATCCACCACGGACCCTTTCAAAAACTTCTTGTGCCGCAGAAGTTGCTTTTTTAAATTCAAAGCTCTTAGTCTGATCTTGGTAAGCAGCGCCAAGTCTCAAGCACCAAATATTAAGAAAAATCTCGAGATCATTCTCAGTCAGAAATTGTAAATGAAATTCTGAGGTGAGCTCCTTAACAAGCTGTTCGTCATTTATAACGTTACCATTATGAACCATACCCATTCCAAAGGGAAAGCCAGTCACAAGAGGTTGTAGATCTTCTTTACCATCGCCTCCGGTGGTCGCGTAGCGCGTGTGAGCGATGCTCATGGGACCTGTCATCTTCTCTAGTTTTTCTTTATCGAATACGTCTGCAACTAAACCCAGATCTTTTTGTTGATTAAACTTTCTCTGCAGGGGATCCCAGCTCAGCAGCCCTGCGGCATCTTGACCACGATGCTGGAGTGTGAGGAGACCTCGATAGGCCTCGTAAGCGGCCCACGTAACTGGACCTTCTTTTTGCACATCTAAAGGACCGACAATACCAATCACGCCACACATAATTCCTGGCCTCTTTTAAATTAAATAATGTGAATATAATCTCGTGCAGGGCAGGTTTTGGCCAGATCTTATTCAACCCTGACTAATATTTTCCATTAGTTTAAGCTACTTTTAGGCCATATAACTTCTCGAATAATGAACATTTTACCGACTCCTTTCGAGAATCAAGTAAAATATTTGAATTTGTCTTATAAATAGCTCTTATGAATACGTTATTAAAAGCACTTCTTATTGGCCTATTACTTGTTCCATCAACGTCGCTGTGGGCGCAAGCGGACCCCGATCCATGGCCTGGAGACGTCATCGATCGTATTCGATTTGGGCTAGGTGACGAGTTCTCCGATTTAGGTGTAGACCTGCAGGCCTCGATTTTCGAATCTCTTACCGACCTAGATTGGGACAGCGATTTTGGAAACTTTAATTTTGGAATTGGAGTCAAAAGAAGAGTATTTGATAATCAGGATATATTTAATACTTGGACCGTGATTGATTTTTTCCAAGTACCTATGGGCCTTCCCATCAATATTCTAGATCCTGTGAGCTTTGGAACATACGGGGTAGCACAACTCAACCTTGATGTGAGGCTATCTCTTGATAGCTATCATATTAGACAAGTTTACCCTGAAGATTTCGATCAACTTCCAAGTCTTGATAATTTAAGAGCTGATCTGAGTCAAGTTGATGATCATTCAGACGACACTCCTAGCGGGGATGGTGTTGTTGTTTATGATCCTTTTGCTGACAACATGCCCCCCTCACAAAACCTATTCACTCTGCTCAGCTTTAATACCCAAAATCCGAGAACAAGAGCACGCTACGGCCGATTTCTTAACCTTTTTACAAGTGTCTTAGGTCTACCTATTAATTCTAAGCAAGCTCTTAAAATGCCAAAAGGAGATATCAGAAGTTATTCATTAAACGGTGCTATTCAATTTGGTCCAAGTGTTGGCTGGGGAGGCGTAGATGTCCCTGGGTTGAACGTGGCGCTTACCGCAGGTTTTTCAACATTCATTAGAGGAAAGTGGAAAATCTCAACCTTTAAAGAGTCTCCTCACACTATTAAACTCAAAGTTACTCGAGAAAAAGGTCGTGGTCACGATGCTTATTTAGGCTCACGAACTAAGGATCATGAGATATTTGATGGGGTATTATTATTGGGTGATCGTATCGCTGATATAAAAGAATCCGTTATCCCCTTTTATTTTAGTGCTCGTAAAGAAGTGACCAAGAGTTTTGACGTTGGATACAAATACGACCTCAGGGGGCCAATGGCCAAGAAGGCCTATAACCTTGCAGCGCTGGGGCGTTTAACACTGAGTGATAAACTCTCACAAGAAGTAAACAGTGGCGTAGAGAAAGTCTTCACGCGACAACAAACCAGAGACAGTTACACAAAAAATTATAAACTTAAACTCAGTCTTTTTTACCAAAAGGCCAGAACAAGATCGAGAAGTGTGACAAGCGCACTCATTAATATTGATGATAAAGAATTTCACGTATTCAAAGGTGAATCTAGAACAACAAAAAGCTCCGATACTCTTTTAGGCTCGAGTGAATATCAAAGCGTAAAGTTTGTCACGACAATTGATGAAGACATCTACAATGCTAGCGACGAGGGTCTTAACTTTAGTATTGAGGGACGTTATAGAGACGCCTTCACGTCGGCCAAAGAGTATATGCAAACCATCGCTATAGTTGAAAACGCTACCGGCTTCATAGACCGATTCCCTCGGGTTCCTCTAGGCTTGCCACAAGGAGAACTCAACCAGTGTTCCCACCCTACTCCAGACCAGTTTCGTAATGTCAGAAGAAGAAGAAATAGTTGTAACATGTCACACTATGGTCAGCTTGAAGACACATCCTTTTACTATAGGATGGCCTTCGATACGAAACAGATGCAAAAATTTTTCAATTATCCAGAAAATCAAATGTGGGAGCTACTTGAACAAGCTTTTGGTATAGAGGAAGGAAGTTGGAATACGCCAGTGAGTCGCTTTTGGTACGGACTTAGAAACTCTTACGCGACTGTCTTGAACATTCCCCTAATGTTTGCTGATCAACATCTGGACAATGGGCACAAGATTTTCATGGCAAAAATTTTCTTTGAGCGTTGGAAAGATTTAAACCTTAGTCTTAATGACCCAAAGGAATTGGCGTTAAAAATGTCAAAACTTTTCTCTACTGCGCATTATTCACATGAACTTATAAATGTTTTTAAACTGGCAATGGAGGATTCTCCATATGGCCTAATTCTGCAAGCCAGAGCGAGCGAGGTTTTTGGCCAGATCTCAGAACAAATAAATGAATTCAATGCCCTCGATCGAATGGTTCAAAGAGCAAATGACATCATTGACTTTGATAGTATCGGGCCACAAACAAGTATTGATACAGAGGCCCAAGTAGATGATCTTGAAATTGAATACATCAGTAGTGACAAAGTAAAAATTAGATTCTTTTTAGAAAAATCTCCAGAGTTCCTCTTTTTTGTTCTAGAGAGATCCTCTGGTTGGTTTCGCTATCAAAATTTAATACATACTATTGTCTATAATAATGGCACCTTCCAAAGAGGGGCCAACACAATGATCGTCAATAGAGGCGACACTGACGGCATCACCGGCCGGCTAGCAAAGCATATTTTCGAAGATCAACAAATGATATTTAAAATGGCAATAAGTCAAGATGGTGAGCGTTGGGGCGCTGTTGCTTCTGAAAGGTTGAGTCCCTCTCGACGCTAAATTCGTTACAAATTTTCAATGACGAAAAAAATATGCCTGTATTCTTTGCACGAGTTCACGACCTGTAGTTGACGTCCTATAAAGGACAAAACTTTAGGAGAGAGAACTATGACAGCGAGAGCTCAACAAAAGCAACAAACACGCCGTACGATCATCATGGCGGCCCTTGAAGGTCTTAATGCAGACCGGTCATTTGGTAGCTTAAGCTTACGAGAAGTGGCAAGGAACGCAGGTATCGCACCTACTTCTTTTTATCGACACTTTAAGGATATGGATGATCTTGGCGTTAACCTTGTTTCAGAGTCGGCGCTAGTACTTAAAGAACTGATGCAAAAAAAAGAACTCGTAAAAACATCTGATGACTTGGTCAAAGGCAGTCTTGATGCTTTTATAAGTGCCCTCTCTTCCCATCCACAAGAATTTCGATTTGTTATGCGTGAAGGTTCTGGAAATTCAAAAATGATCAGAGATAGCATTAAAAATTTAACCACGGCCTTTACATACGAGTTTGCCAGCTTTCTAGAAACTGAATCAAAAAGACGTGGAAGAAAAGTACACGATACTTTACTACTATCGCAGACGATTGTTGCTCTGGCCTTTCATGCAGGTCGAGAATTCATAGACGCACAAGACTCTGAGCGACCAGAGATATATCAGCGCTCGTTACGACAAATGAAGTTTTTGACCGTAAGCGCAGAACTCTTGGCCAAAACTTCCCAGTCTGAATATCAAACACCTGCAAGTATCTAAAATTTAACAACTCCTTACATGGCCTTGTTTCTATAACAGAGATCGTGGTATCCTATAAACTGGGAGGCCACAGGCCTTGAGACGAGGAGTCCTTATTGCGGACGTTATTGCTGGATCAGACATTTTTTCCCGTTAAGATCATTTCTTGGCAAAGGGCCATGGTTTTAATATTGACGGGCAGGGCCGAAGTTGTCGTCGAGTACGAAGATAAGGTCATCCGCTCAGTAAATCAAAACTTCCCCCTTCCCAAAATTCTTCGTTTAAACGCCAAACACCGCACCCAGCGACACGTAAAATTCACCCGCCTAAATGTCTACTTAAGAGACAAGTTCACCTGTCAGTACTGTACAGAACGCTTTAAACTCAAAGAGCTTACCTTTGACCACGTGGTTCCAGTTTCTAAAGGCGGAAGAACAACCTGGAAAAATATTGTGACCTGTTGTGTGAAGTGCAATACCAAAAAAGGCGATCTCACTCTAGAAAAAGCAAATATGAGGCTACTTAAAAGGCCAGCTCCACCAAATTGGTCACCTTACCTTTGCTTGAGAATCAGAAAAGATGACCCTAAGGAATGGCGGGAGTGGTTTCCGGCAAGTGCATAAAACGCACTACTCAAGTTCTTGAAGTCGACCTTCTTTTGAACCTTTTAACTGCTCTAATAATCTAGGTAGACCTGATTTCATGTAACGAACTGAGATAACTCTAAAAATTGAGACATCTCTATCTCCTACAATCTGATCTGTACCTTTTGCACTTCGTTGCGCATCTAAAGCCTTAGCATACATACCTGAATTGTATTCATCCAACTCACCTTCAAAAATTTCGCCTTCAGCTTCTTCTTCACCGAAGTCAAAGATATAGTCGCCACTCTCTGTATTTGGTAGTGCTTGTATGTTGAAACTTCCATTTGTTAAAGCACTGGCTTCTTTTAACTTTTCATTTAAAGGTTTTTCTTTAGCAAGTTCTTCACTATTTCTTGAAGGGCCTCCAAGACTTGCAGAGAGCTGACCTGCTGAGAGCTTACTTTCTTTTAATGAATTATCAATAATGCTTCCAAGCTCTGAGATAATTCCCTTTTTCGTCTTCTCAAAATCAATCGATGGTCTCCCATTCTCTGTGCGTTGTTTATTGAATTTATCTTGTACTCTCTTTAATGCTCTATTAGCTAAGGCAGACTGAGAAGCAATCTCATTTATGCCATCAATACTAGCTTTATCGAATTTTCCATTCTTAACGATACTGTCAGCAACGCTACCAGAAAGAGAGCTAATTCGACCAATACCTGAACCAAGTCCGCTGACATCATGATTTCGAGTGAGACCTTTTTGGAGTGATATACATTTTCCAGTCTCTTTATTTTTGGGACAATTTAAGGATTTTCCGTCTGGCAATATAAGGATCTCTCCATTATTTAAAGGTGACATAGAAGAATAAAGACCAATGTTTTTAAAGTTTTCACGTCCTTCTAAGACGCCCATAGTTTGAAGCGACTCGAGTTTTTCGATGATACTATCAATTTTTTTAATGTTGGCCTCTGCTTCAGATGCGGCCTTATTAGAAAAGCCAGCGGCAACAGAAGAGATAGAAGCAGCAAATGAATAGAAAGTTCCGCGATAGGCCGGGTTTACAACCATCGTATCCATCCACTTTCTTATTTTCCCGTTTATCAGCTTAAAAGCAAGCGTCGCACCAACGCCAAGGCCTAGATCGGCAACACTAAAATCATATGCATGAGCACTAGGTAAGATTAAAGAAAATAGGTCGAACGACTTTGCGTTACCAGTTAGATGCTCAGGCTTATATAGAGCAGGACCTAATAGCTTCGCTAGCTTTAGAAGACTATTATCTTGTTTTCCATCAGCTCCTAGTAAGGCAAAGTGTAAATATGCATAAGAGTCCTCATACTGAACATAGTTTTTACCTAAATCGCTTTGTAATGAAGAGTTGGCAATATTATTTGCAGAAAAATCAAAGATGTCCATATTCATATTAACACCAAGATCGAAGTGGGGACATATTTGAACGACCGACTCCGAGTATTTTTTTGTAGCGACCATACAAGTCGCCATTGTCTCGGCTATCATTACTCCTTTTGCAGCCCCAGTTAATCCCGCTGCTGGTCCTTTACAAAATGAAATGCTAGAATTTCGAGCCTCAATAGAAGCTTGTAACTGCGGTGCAGTCATCTGACATGGCATTTTATCCCATAACGCTTTTTTTTTGTTTAAATTATATGCTACAGACTCAGTACACTGATTTAACATCAGCTTTTTACTGCAAGCTGTACTAGCAACACTATATTCTAAAGCCTTATTAAAGGCAAAGCCGGCCGCAATCGTATAAGCTGCTGCTGCTGCCATCTCTACTTTCACCTTAAAACTTCCGTGATCTTTAAGTGCTACATAAGACTCTCGCTGCTTTTTTAAAGCATCAAGCTGCATATTATTAACAGTGCCATCCTCGTATTTAGTAACCTCATATGTACCTGCATCTATCCTACTTCTAGTTTGAAACATCGAATATAAAACAGAGCTGATCTGTATAATCGCTGCAGTCATGGCCATTTTCATATCCCAAAGTTTAGGTGCGTACTTCCATAACGATGCAATAAATAATGCCGCTGCAATCATCCCTAAAAAAACTAAACTATCTGATAAAAATATGCTGTCGTTAGCATTATCCTTGGTCTTTACAGTTAAGACAGAGCTAAGAAGATCGTCTGACTCCTTTTGGGCCTGGCCGCCCTCTTTCTTATTTGCTTTCTGATTATCTATTGTCGCTTGCCTTGCCTCTTCGGAGGCCGAATTTGTATTTTGTGCGTACAATCCTCCTACCTGTGTATAAACGAGAGAGCAGGATATAAGCGCGACTTTTAAAAACCTATGTATATTGAAACTAACCATATTCACCTTAATGATTTTAAGCTATTGAAGGCCACCAACTCAAACATCTATTTGTTCATTCCAGGTCAATTAAACGTGGAATGCCTGATTTCATATAGCGAACAGAAATAACTTTAAAGATTGAGACGTCTTTGTTTGAGACGATATCCTTTCCATCGGTATTGAGATTTGCATCTACATTTACAACTGTCGCGCCATTTTTATTGCGAATCACTGTAGGATCTTTTTGTGTTTCCTCATCTAAACCAAAGCCATAATCTCCTGATTTGACTTCAGGTATTTTAAAAGCAGCCGGTCCCTGACTTGTTGTGGAATTAAAATTTTTAGTCGTACCTAAAGAGGCCAAAACTTCGTCTTCTTCAGATTTATCATTTAAGTCCTTCGGACTCTGATCTTTGTAAGCAGCGAGGGCACGAGAAGTTTCTCCAGGATTATTATCAAGTGTTTTTAAAATTGCTTTATTAAAGCTTCCAACAAACTCTTTCTCTTTTTCTTCAAAATCAATCGGATCTTTTCCATACCTTTCTCTATCCTTGTTGAGCTGATTTTTAATCCTAGAGTTCAACCGCCTAAGTGCCTCTGAGTTACTAGATAATTCCTGAGCATCCGAAAAAGCCCCATCCGTTAGCCCGCCAGTCTCTCTTAAGCTATCGGCAACATTTCCAACCTGTCCAGCGACACCCAAAACTGCAGCAGGTAAATTCCCTAGCCCCTTTTTTTGCTCTTTATCAACGTTATCTGAAATACGCTGTTGCTGGGATTCACAGTTTACCCCGTCTTGCTTTTTCTCTTTAGCGTTGGGTCCACAAATAAGCTCTTCAGATGAAATTCCTCTGTTAAAACCTTCTATGGGAACAAGTGCATTTTTAACTCGAAGCTGTTGATTTTGAACTTTAAGATTTGCAACTGAGACATCTTGCAAATTGTACATTTCATACAACATTTTCTGAATCGTCTGTGCGTTTCTTCGCATTATTGCAGCTTGTTTTTCACTTGTACTTGCCCCTAAATAGGCAAGTGCAGCAAGACCTCCATATGAAATGGCACGCTTCCAAGGAGTCGTCATCATTGTATCAAAAAAACCTTGAGTACTTATAAACACACTAGAGATTAGGCCGGCCAACATGCCAATCCCCATTTGATCAATCAGTGTGGCCCCTGCACCAGTCGCAATAAAAACAGAAAAGAGAACAGGCATACCGCCTGATGTAAGTAAATTTCTTAAAGTATCAACTGTCGTACATAGAGGTGCTGAAACGGTACAAGCTGTTGCCAGAGGAACCATTTGTGTTTTACTTGCACTCATCATTTGCACCTTACCCTGCATACTGTTTGCATCAGGAGAGGCGCCCATGGCCTCTATTCCAGCTTGCTCCCCTGAAGACTTGAGTGCAGCGGCTTCACACCAGCATGCAGTTCCAAGACTGCCAGAACACTCAGCGACCCCTTCTGTATGTGCAGCTGTAAGACACGAGACTTCAGCCGCTTTTAGCTTTGCTTGCCAAATAAGGGCCACAGCTGCGGCAGAGAGAAAGGCCGTAGCTGCCATTTTTTTCATCGCTGCTTTTTGATCTAACATCGCAGCGAGGTCTTCATAAGATTTCTTTTGTTTTTCCAAGGCCTCACGTTGCAAATTATTAGTTGAGCCGTCTTCATAGCGAGTCAGCTCAAAAGTCTTAGACTCCATTTTCTTTTTGGTAGCTTTAAGAGCAGAGATCTCTGCATAAAGATATGCAGCGCCTCCAGCAGAGGCAATCATCATGTCAGAGGTGATGGGAGTGTACAGAATAAGAGATTTTGCTAACAGGCCTATCGCAATCATAGTCACAAGATCCATCAAACCATCAACAGCATTCGTACCTACACCTTTACCTTCTCTGGATTCTACTGTTGAATTTAGGGAACTCTGGTCATTACTTTTTGAGTTGGAGTCTGATTGAGACTCTTCGGCCTGCTCAACGATCCCTGGAAACTCCACATTACGACTTGATTTATTTTCTTGAGCAAGGACATACCCTGGCATCATAGAGAGATGGAGCATCCCAAAGCACAGGAAAAATGTTCTCAGGTAGAGCATAAAAGTTTTCATAAGAATTATCCTCGTTTCACCTTTTATACAAATTGGTGATTCTCATCCTATTGTAACGCCGAAAGCACGATGGTCTGCTTCAAGTTATTATTTTTAGGTAGAAATTGATTAATATCGAACACTTAGCTAAAAACTTTGAGGCGATGTAAGCACAACAATTGTTGTCAAATCTAAGCTTTATCCTTAGACAAGCACTAACCTACTGAAATAACGTAGATATCTATTTGCCACAAAAGAGAAAGAAGGCAAAAATATATCTCATGTCTATAAATCCAAAAGTCAGCGTTTTAGATCTCGAATGGGTTGTTTCACAAGAATCAGAGGGTCTTCATAAGCATGAGATAGAACTTATTGAGATAGGGATCGTCAATCTCGACTTTACAGCGGGTGAAGGCTGGAAAGAGGTTGAACGCTATACGACTCTATTTCACTACCAAAAAAAAATCCCCATGAGAATCGCAAAGCTAACCGGAATTGAACAAAAAGAACTTCTCTGCGCCCCTTCCTTTTATCAAGTGTACGAGCTTATAGAATTGCTGACTCGCGGTCGCACTCTTGTTGGTCATTCGGTATTAAACGACTACAGGCATCTTCAAAATGAGATGCACAAATACGTGAGTGAATATAACCGAGAAACCTTTTGCACGTTAGAGACAGCAAAGACTCAATGGCCCGAACTCAATAGTTATGAACTCTCAAGTCTATGTTATCTACATGGAAAAAAGAATATAGAGTCTCATCGCGCATTGAGTGATGCTCTAAACTGTGCTGAAATATTCAAAAAGATTGCACCTTCTCCATCACAAAAAAAAGAAGTAAAGACTCCCTTTCAGCTCGATATCAAGGAATACTTTCCTTGGCTTTCCAACGATTCAAACTTGGGAGTAAAAACTGCAAAAGATCATCCGGCCATTTTCTCGTTGTACTCTCATAAGAAACTACTCTGGATTGGTACAACCGAAAATGCTAAAACTTTGCTAGCAAACCAACTCATAAGTTTGTCCAAGGCAACAAAAGATAAAAAACATCCAGTCACTCACCTCATTTTAAGTTATGAAGACAATGAAATCAGCTCATTGATCAAGGTTGAGAAAATAAAATCGGAATTTAGACCAACTTGGCAGAGACAAAGACCTGCGGTCTATGGAATTTATGAGTACAAAGATCAAAAGGGCTTGCTATGCCTGAAAGTCAGAAGAGCAGACAAAGGAAAAAAAGTGGCGCTTTATTATGATCTTTTCAAGAAAAAGGCCATGAGAGTAGCCGAGTTATGGGAGTCAAAAATGACGGAATACCGCAAACTAATTTATTCTGAAAAAGAAGAACAAATACAGTGGATAGAAAAACTTAACCTCAAGAGAAAAAACCAGCTCATCTCTTTTTCAAGAAAAAAATCTTTATGTATCAAAAACGAGTCCAAGAGGACTTCAAAACAAGTTTTCATCAATCCCTTTAAAGATATTTTTTATCAATCAGGTAAGCAGATCTCTCACTATAAAATTGACTTGGCCGCACACTGTGAGGTTTTTGACTTGATTCGGAAAATAAAGGGGCGCAATATGCACCCCTATAATATAAAAGAATATGATCAAAATTTTAATCTCGAATACTTGCAGAGCTTCTCTCGACTTGAGATGGACGAGTTTGCTGCGCCTCGGCCATAAGTCTTTGTTTGTGATGTATGAATCTTTGCGCGACAACTCTGGCCTGCGACTGGATCTTATTGTAACCCCGAAAGGCCTTGGTCTGCTTCAGGCCGGATTTATAAAGGATGTTATAAGTAATATCGGTATCTTAGCTAGAACACTGAAGAATTATGACCCCCTACGATTATTGCCACGTTTGACCTTTAATACGTTAGACAATCCTAAGCTACTGAAATAACGTTGTCCTCTATTTGCCACGAAAGAGAAAGCAGGGAAAAATACCCTTATGTCTATAAATCCAAGAGTCAGCGTTTTAGACCTCGAGTGGGTTGTCTCTCATCAAACACAGAGACTACAGGAGAGCGGGATAGAACTTATTGAGATAGGAATCGTCAATCTCGACTTTGTAAAAGATCGGGGCTGGAAAGAGGTTGAACGTTATACGACTCTTTTTCAGTACCAAGAGAAAATCCCTAAGAGAATCGCAGAACTTACTGGAATTGAACAAAGTGAACTTCTGAATGCTCCTTCTTTTTATCAAACTTACGAGCTTATAGAGTTGCTAACTCGAGGCCGCACAATCGTTGGCCACTCTGTATCGACCGATTATAAGCATCTTCAAAATGAGATGCATAAATACATGACTGAGTACAACAGAGAAACCTTTTGCACATTAGAGTCAGCAAAGACTCAATGGCCTGAGCTCAATAGCTATGAGCTCTCTAGCCTATGCCATTTACACGGTAAAAAGAATATTGAATCTCATCGAGCATTAAGTGATGCACTAAACTGTGTTGAGATTTTTAAAAAGATCGCACCGTCTCCATCTAAGAAGCAAGAGATCAAGACGCCACTTCATATCGATCTCAAAGAATACTTTCCATGGCTCTCTAATGAATCAAACCAAACAGTCCTAACTGCAAAAGAGTGCCCTGCAATCTTCTCTTTGTACTCTCATAAGAAACTACTTTGGATTGGAACGACACAAAATGCGAAGACTCATCTGTCTAACCAATTAGTAACTTTAGCTAAAATGACAAAAAATAAAAAGCATCCAGTAACACATCTCATATTAAATCAAGAAAAAAATGAAATCAGCTCATTGATAAAAGTTGAAAAAATAAAACTAAAATTTCGACCGACTTGGCAAAGGCATAGACCCGCAGTTTACGGAATTTATGAGTACAAAGATCGCAAAGACCTGCTCTGCCTAAAGGTTAGAAGAGCAGAGAGATGCAAGAACGATGCGTTCTATTATGATCTTTCAAAGAAAAGAACCATTCGTGTAGCAGAAATATGGCAAAGTAAAATGACGGAATACCACAAGTTAATCTATTCACAAAAAGAAGAGCAAACCAAGTGGATAGAAAGTATAAACAGTAAAAGAAAAAAAGAGCTTATATTGTTTTCAAAAAATAAATCAATATCGATAAAGAATGAGTCTCAAGAAGGATCAATGCAATCTTTTATTAATCCCTTTAAAGGGATCTTCAACTTACTAAATAAAGAGGTCACTCATTATAAAATAGATATTGCAGGATATTGTGAACTTTTAGATTTAATTCAGAAAATCAAGGGGCGAAACAAGCACCCCTATAGCATAAAAGAATATGATCATCTCTTTACTCTTGAATACTTGCAGCACTTCTCTCAAGCAGAGACGGTTGACTTTGCTTCGCCTCGGCCATAAGTCTTTGTTTATGATCTACATATCTTTGTACGACAACTCTCGCTTGAGACTGACAATCCAATTGAACTTCTGAAAGCTGCTGCTGTGCTGGGACTTCATTAGACAAGAAAACCTTTGTGAGACCTTGAACCCTTCTAGCATTAAGACATTTATCCTCCAAATCAAGAGGTGATGACGAAAAGAGTTGCAACTCAATCGCAGCGATTTTCTCACCGAGACTAGTACCCTCTACCCATAGGTTTTTAAGTTCTTCTTTATAAATTTGAATTCGCTTTGCCATAAGTTGAAAGCCTTCTTGACAACCTTCTTGTCGACCATCCCACTTCCCGTCTAATGCCCCGAGGTTTTGATGATAGGCCTCTGATTTAGAATCAAGCAACGATACTTGCTTCTCTTTATTGGACATAAGAAATCGGCAAGAGCTGGTTTCTGAAATTCTAAGCTTTCCAGATAAAAGACCAGACTCAACATTTTCTTGCATTAAAGATCGGTTTATATCAAAAGCACGATCGTATGACTGCATGTAAGCGTTAACTTGGATTTTAGACATCTCAGACTGTTGTGCATGAAGTAGTGCAGGCAACAAAGTGAAACTTAGGGCAAAAATAAAGCTTATTATTTTATTCATATTCATCTCTCCTCTTAACAACATGTAATACAACTTCGAGGCCAAAACGAGATTGATGATTTCAGTAAGTTACAAGAATGCAGTGTCAAAACTTTAAACACTCTATCCAGCATGTCATTCTTTTTTACATCTAGTATTCGGAGACATCGCAAACACCAGGAGGTTAAAAACCTAGATGTAATGGGGTTCTCAAGAGATGAAGAGGTAAAGCTGCCATCACTTAATTCTTGTGATTTAATATTGTTCCCCAA
>Ga0136604_1000341_pt1 | contig 24037 bp, 15 predicted proteins | sample AntRauFillE10628_FD_104928 | JGI IMG/M metagenome (GOLD analysis project Ga0136604, IMG submission 104928) | Saline lake microbial communities from Rauer Islands, Antarctica - Metagenome Filla E10 #628 | ecosystem: Environmental > Aquatic > Non-marine Saline and Alkaline > Saline | place...
AGCGACGCAGCACGGCAGGGCGAGCCACTGGTCGGGGCCAGTGCCCCGTCGGACCACGTGCTGCAGCTGCGCACCCGACGGCCCGTTCCGGAGCTGCCGGTCGTCCTGGCGCACCCCGGCCTCGCCCCGGTGCCCGCGGTCGCGCTGGACGAGCCCACGGCCTTCGGGCGCTCGCCCGTCGGCAACGGGCCGTTCCGCCTCGCCGAGCCCTGGGCGAGCAACCAGTTCCTGCGTCTGGTCGCCTTCGACGAGCACCCCGACCCGCCCGTGCTGGCGGAGGTGGTGTTCCGCGTGTACGCGGGGGACGACGGGGACCAGCGCGCGGACGACCTGCTCGCCGGCGCGCTCGGGGTGGCGCAGGTCCCCCCGGGGCGTCGCGACGAGCTCCGTGCGGCGGTCGGGTCGGTCGCGGCGGCGGGGACCCCCGGAGTGCACGACGACCTCACGGCGACGGTGTCGATGCTGCTGCTGGACGTGCGGCGACCACCCATGGACGACCTCCGGCTGCGCCGGGCGGTGTCGCTGCTGGTCGACCGCGAGGCCTCGGTCGCCCTGACGGCGGACGAGCGCGTGGCACCCGAGGGCCTGGTCCCTGAGAGCCTGCGGGAGGCACCCGAGGGGTCGTGTCGCTGGTGCACCTTCGACCCGTCGACGGCGGGGGAGCTGATCGCCCGGGTGCGCGAGGAGCGTGCCGGCGAGCCACTGCCCCCGCTGCGGATCGTGTCGTCCGACGACCCGCTGCACGCCGGCATGCTCGGTGACCTCGTCACGCGCCTCGGGTCGTTCGGGATCGAGGCCGAGCTGGTCACACCGTCGGTGGAGGACTACCTCGGGGCGGCGCGCGAGGCGGGAGCCGGCGCCGTCCGCATCGCATGGTCCCCGCAGGTCGCAGGCCTGCCCTCCTGGGGCAGCGGCCTGTTCCGGGCCGGTGCCCCGGGGCGGGAGCTGACCGGCTTCGACCCGCCGCCCGTGCGCGACCTGGCGGTCACCGCGACCTCGGACCCACGGCCGACGCTGCGGCGCACCGCCGAGCAGTCGCTGATCCGGCTGCTGCTGGACCAGGCCGTGGTCGTGCCACTGCTGCACTACCGCGACGACCTCGTCGTCGCACGGGACGTCGCCGGGCTGGTGCGCGACCCGTTCGGCGACGTCGACCTGGCCAGCGTGCGCCTCCTGCCGGCCGGCCCGTGACGGAGCCCGTGCACGGTCGGGCCGTGCGCCCGCTGCTGCTCGCACTCCTGCTGGCGGGCTGCGCCACGGCCCCGACCGCACCCCTGCCCGCTGCGGTCCCCGGCGGGGCGGGGGACTCCCGCCCGCCCGTGGCTCTGCAGCAGGACGTTCCGCCGGACGGGCCGAGCGGCCACGTGTCGGTGGCCGTGCCGGCCCCACCCGTCCACTGGTGGGGGCGTGAGCCGCGGGACGTCGCAGCCCGGGACCTCGCGGCGCTGTGGTCGCTGCCCCTGCTGCGCGTCGACGAGCTCGGCAGGCTGCGGTGGGGTCTGGCGGTTGCTGCACGCGAACTGCAGACGCCCGATGGCTGGGCCGTCGAGGTGGACCTCGCAGCGGGGGAGTGGAGCGACCGCACGCCGGTGACGGCGAGGGACGTGGTGGCGACGGCCGAGGCGCTCGCCGCCGCTCGTCCCGCCGAGTGGATCGCCTTCCAGGGCGCCGAGGTCCTCGACGACCAGACCGTGCGCCTCGACTTCGACCGACCGTTCGCCCGCTGGTGGGCCCTGCTCTCCGACGTACCGGGTGTCCTGCCCGCCCATGTCCTGGAACGGGACGGGCTGTCGGCCTGGGACGATGCGGTGCCGGTCAGCGGGGGCCCGTTCATCCAGTCGTCCCGGCAGGTGGACGTCGCCAGCGGGTGGTCGGCGCACGTGGCCGGACCGCTCGGCCCGCCCCGTCTGGGGACCCTCGACGTGCTGGTCGTGCCCGACGTGGACGTTGCGCTCGGGCTGCTCGGTGACGCCCAGGTCGACCTCGTCCTCGGCCACGTCGCGCTGGACCCGGTGTCCCGCGCGTCCGAGCTCGGCGACGTTGCGGTCGGACTCCCGTTCGGTGGCAGCGGGATCGAGCTGGTGTGGGAGCCCGCCGGCCTCGGTGGGTCGGGCCTGCGACGGTCGGCCGCGGCCGTGCTCGCACCGGAGCCGTTCGTCGCCGCGGTCCTGCGGGACACCGGGCGGAACCCGTCCGGGCCGCTGCCCGGGACCCTCCCGCCGCCGGTCCCGGACGGCTCGATCGACAGCGCGTCGGCACGCGTCGCCGTGGACCGGACGGTCGAGTCGCTCGGCCTGCTGACACGGCTCGTGCGCCGCGACCTCGCACGCGCCGGGCTCGACGTGACGTTCCTGCGCGTCGCACCACCGGCGCACCTGCTGAGCGCCCCCGAGGTCGACGGCTCACTGCTGGTCCGGCGACGTGGCCCCGTGCCGTCGGCCTCCGCCGCCCTCGCCCGGGCCGGTCTCGACCCCGGCCCCGGCGTGCGGGCGGACGCCGCGGGAAGGGAGGCGACCAGCGCATCGGGCAGCGGGGACCCCGCCCCGGGCGCCTGGCAGGAGGTGGCGGGACTGCTGGCCGATGCCGGTGCGAGTGCGCCGCTGGCGGACGTCGCGCCGGTCCACGTCTGGGACCCGGCCCGGCTCACGGGCGTCACGCCGTCGGCGTGGCCGGGGCTGGCGCTGTGGGACGTCGCCCGGTGGCAGGTGCCCTGAGCGGCGTCCCGCCCATTGGTCGCCGGTGGTCGGCTGCGCTACAGTCGCGCGCCGCCGCGCATCATGCGTGGCACCACGCGCGAGTGGCGGAATAGGCAGACGCGCACGGTTGAGGGCCGTGTCTCTTAACAGAGGTGGGGGTTCAACTCCCCCCTCGCGCACGTCGGGTCAGTCGCGAGTCTTTGGATGGTCGTTCGCAAGAACGAGACCGAAGGCCGCGGCTGATCTGTGCGGCCCACGTGGTCGGGTCTCATGCAGGGACGCCGGTCAGCTCCGAGGCCGCTCTCGTCGCTGTGGGGGCCGACCCTCTCGGGTGCCCGGTGTTGGGGCCGATCGGGAACTCCACCGGGTCGCTGCCAGATCCCTGCCACGCGCAGGGTTGCAGTGGGGTTGCAGTCGACAGACGCGCTCCGATCGGCCGGTAACGGCCGTATTCGCGGGTCTCGAAGAACTGTTCGAAGGCTTTCGCGCCTGCTGTCGATGGTTCCTGCAACCGTGCTGCGATGGTCGGACCGCATGGTTCCTCCATCGCCAACCGGGCAGCACGACAGCCCGCACCAACAGGAGCACACCATGCAGAGCCACATCAACCTCGCCACCCATCTCGACCTCCACCGTGCCGATGCTGCTGCCCGGCAGCGCCGCGCCGCGACGTACCGCTTGGTGCACCTGCAGGACCCGGGCCGCAGCCGACGCCGGTCGCTGGTATCGGGCCTGACCGCGGCCGCGCTGGCACTGGGCATCGTCACCGGCGCTGCTGCGCACACCCTCGGCAGCCAGCCGGTGGAGCAGGGCTACGAGGCGGGGCTCCCCGACGGTTGGTTCGCCCCGTCCGAGTCCACCTTCGTCGCTGCCGCGGACGCCGTGGCGACCGTGCCCTCGAAGGTCCGCCAGGGCTACCTCGCCGGTCGGGCGGATGGCTGGTTCGACCCGGGCGCGCCGACGGTCCGCGTCGCCGGGGTCGTCATCGACCGCGCCGACACCGTCGACCTGGTTCCCCACAACGTCCGCTGACCTCCGCACGGCGGTACGGCTCGGACCCGCCCCCGTGGCGGGTCCGAGCCGTTGACGGGGCCGTGCGTCCCCTGCTCGGTGCTGGGCGTCAGCCGGTGGGTCGGGTCGCAGGGGCTGGTCGATCTCCCCGACCGATCTAGGGTCTGCAATCGGGCTGCAAGGTGCGCCGTCGACGCTCTCGACATGGACGACGAGGGCGGCACGGGATGAAGAACACGACGGAGACGGTGGCGACGACGGGGTTGCTGGTCCGGGTCCTCGGGCCCGTGACCGTCGAACGTGCAGGTGTGGAGGTCGACGTCGGGGGTCCCCGCCAGCAGCGGCTCCTCGGCGTGTTGGCGCTGCATGCCGGTCGCAGCGTCGGCCTCGACACCCTGCTGGACGCGGTCTTCGACGGTGACCCGCCGACGAGCGCCGTCAGCACCTTCCGGACATACGTCTCGCGGCTGCGGCGATCGCTGGAGAACGGTGGTGCGGCGGACGCCCTGCAGATCGTCGTCACGACGTCGGCGGGCTACCGGCTCGACCTCGATGCCGTGCGCGTCGACGCCGTCGTGGCGGCCGAGTTGCACGAGCGAGCCACCGAACGTCTGCGGGCGGGTGAGCCGGCGACGGCCTCGGCACTGGCCGGCGAGGCGCTGGCGCTGTGGCGCGGGCAGCCGTTCGGTGGGCTGGCGGCCGAGCACTGGGCGGCTCCGGAGGCCGCGCGGCTGGCCGAACTGGAGATCGCACTGACCGAGGTGCGCGCGCGGGCGCTGCTGGACGGCGGCGGGGTCAGTGACGCCACGACGATCCTCGAGGGCCTCGTCGTCGCGCACCCACTGCGCGAGTCGAGCGTGCGGCTGTTGATCGTCGCGCGCTACCGGGGCGGCCAGCACGCGGCGGCGCTCGAGGCGGTGCGGTCCTTCCGCGACGTGCTGGCCGACCAGACCGGGCTCGACCCGTCCCCCGAGTTCGACCAGCTGGAGCGCATGGTCCTGGAGCGTGACCCCCGGCTCGACCGCACGGCGCCCGGCCGGCGGGCTCGGGGCTACGTGCTGCGCGAGGTCGTCGGGCGGAGCCCACTGGGTCTGGTCCACCGTGCTGAGCAGCCGACCATCGGTCGCGAGGTCGCGGTGACGGTCGTCCCGCCGGCACGCGCCGACGACCCCGCGTTCGTCCGGTCCTTCGAGGCCCGGGCGCAGCTGCTGGCGTCCGTCGAGCACCCCAACGTCACACCCGTCTACGACTGGTGGCGCGAACCGGGTGGCGCCTACCTGGTGACGAGGCTCGTCGATGGCTCGTCGCTGGAGGAGCGATTGCGCGACGGACCGCTGGTTCGCGCCGCGGTCGTCGAGATGCTGACAGCCCTCGCCGCAGGCCTCGCGGTCGCCCACGAGCGTGGGGTCGTGCACGGCGGGTTGGAGGCCGGGTCGATCCGGTTCGACGGCGCCGGCAACCCCTACCTCCAGGGCTTTGCGCTCACGGATCCCGAGGGCGGCCCGACCGGTGACCTCGCCGCGCTCGCCGACCTCGGGGCGCTCGCCCTGGGGCTGCACGCGGCGCCGGCGGCCGACGCGGACGACCCGCTGCACGCCGTCCTGGGGCGCGTAGTTCGACCCGGCGGCGACCCGGAGACCCGCGGCGCGATCGCGTCGATGGCTGCACTCGCGGCTGCGTTGCGACCGCGGTCGAGCCCCTTCCGCGAGGCCGGCGGCGCCGTCGTCACCGCCGATGACGCCGCCGCAGGACCGGCCGTCGTCGGACCCAACCCCTACCGGGGCCTGGCCGCCTTCCGCGAGAGCGACGAGGCCGCGTTCTTCGGCCGCGACGCGTTGACCGACGAACTCGACGCGGCGCTGCGCCGGACGGGGGTTGTCGCGCTGGTCGGCCCTTCGGGATCTGGCAAGTCCTCGGTCGTGCGCGCAGGCCTGGTGCCGCGCCTGCGCGGCCGCGGTGCGTTCGTGACGACGATGGTGCCGGGACGCCGCCCCCTGGCCGAGCTCGAACTGGCGCTGGCCCGTGTCGCCGCGGTTCCCACCGAGGGGCTGGCGGACGAGCTGCGTGAGGATCCGGGGGTGCTGGCCGCCCGGGCCACCAGCCTGCTGCCCGACGGGGACGGCGACGTCGTGCTCGTCGTCGACCAGGCGGAGGAGCTGCTGACGCTTGCCGACGACGCCGAGCGCGACGCCTTCCTCGAGGCGCTCCACCTCGCCGTGGCTGGAGCCGACCGCCGGTTCCGGCTCGTCCTGACTCTGCGCGCCGACCTGCTGGCGGCAGCGCTCGAGCACCGCCGCGCGGGCGGCCTGCTGCGCGGGCACAGCGTGATGGTGACGCCGATGACCCCGGAGGAGCTCCACGAGGCGACCACGGCTCCCGCGAACGCCGCCGGCATGCGGTTCGAGCCCGAGTTGGCCGCCGCGGTCGTCGCCGACGCGGTGCGCTCGCCGCGGTCGCTGCCGATGGTGCAGTTCGCCCTGACCGAGCTGTTCACGGCCGCCGAGGCCGGCGGCGAGGCGATGACGCTGGCCCGCTATCGGGAACTGGGGGGTATCGAGGCAGTGCTGGGGCAACGGGCCGAGGAGGTGTTCGGATCGTTGGCCGTCGACCAGCAGGAGCACGCGCGCGCGATGTTCCGACGGCTGGTTCAGATCGGCTCCGGGGACACCGTGACCCGCCGCCGGGCGCTGCTCGGCGAGCTCGCCACGGTTCCCTCCGAGGTGGTGGACGCGTTCGGGTCAGCCCGGCTGGTGTCGTTCGGGCACGACGAGGCCACCCGCGAGCCGACCGTGGAGGTGACCCATGAGGCGCTGCTGCGCGAGTGGCGGCGCCTGGCGGCGTGGGTCGAGGCCGAGCGTGACGATCTGCGGGTGCTGGGGCACCTGACCGTCAGCGCGGACGAGTGGCTGGCCAGCGGCCGGTCCGGCGACGAGCTGTACCGCGGGGCGCGACTGGAGGCCGCGCGCGATTTCGTGGCCGACCGCGCAGGGGAGCTCACCGAGGCAGAGACGGCGTTCTTCGCGGCGTCGGTCGACGCGGACCGCCGCCGGACCGAGACCGAGCAGGGCAGGGTCCGCCGGCTGCGCCGGCTCGTCGCAGGGCTGACGGTCGCGGCGGTCGTGGCGGTCGCCGCCGGCGGTGCGGCGCTGGTGTCGCGCGGGGAGGCCGCCGAGCGGGCAGCGGATGCCGAGATCGCGGCGCTGGTGTCGGCCACGTCGGTCGCGGCCGAGCTGTCGCCGGGACTCGCGACACGGCTCGCGCTCGAGGCGTTCGCCCGCGACGACCGCCCCTCGACCCGGTCGGCGATGCTCACGGCCCTCGGCGCGGACCCGCGACTCGTCCAGTCGTTCTTCTCCAACCGGGACGCCGTGTGCGGGCGGGAGACCGACGGCACGGTGGCGTACCTGATCGAGGACGAGGACGGCTGGTTCGGTGAGCTGCGACGTCTGGAGGACAACAGCGAGGTGCGCAGCGACATCCGCTTCGACACGCCGGAGCCGCCGACGTGCGTCGTCCCGGACGCTGCCGGCGATCGGATGCTGCTGGAGCGTGGGACCGCGATCGAGGCGTGGGACGTGACCACCGGGGAACGCGTTGGTCAGGTGGAAGGTCGCTTCTTCTCCGGCAACGCCGCGACGATCCTCCCCAACGGCGAGGTCCTGGTGGTCCAGCCGTTCGAGCGGACGTTCACGCGGTACGCGTTCGACGGGCTGCGACCGATCGACGGCTCGACCCGGCAGTTGCGCTACCCGCTGGAGCTCGGGATCGCGGTACCGAAGGTGTCGCGCGACGGCTCGCTCGTCGTGGCGATCGGCGAGGCGCGGGACCAGGTCGACGTCGTGCCGGTCACGGGCGACGGCGAGGTCGTGACCGTCGAGCCGGGTCCCGTGGTCGAGATCCTCGCCCTCGCGAGCCGTCGGACCGTGGCAGGGACGACGGGATCCGGCGTCGTGCTTGCGTCGGTCGACGATCCGTCGGACGTCCGTCGTATCACGACGTTCGGGACGCCGGTCGACCGTGCCGGCTTCGGCTTCTCGGCCAACCCGGGTGAGAGCGTGCTCGCCGTGCCGACGACGGCCGGCCTCGAGCTCGTCGACCTCGCCACCGGCAGGCTGCTGGGGACGCCAGTGCCGATGACGACACCCACCGTCCTGTGGTGGGTGGACGACCGCCGGGTCATCGCGGGTGGGGAGGGGATCGGGGCCCTGCTCGTCGATGTGGCCGCGACGTCACGCCTCGGACGGGTCGGGCAGTCCTACGACGGTCCCGTGCAGGTGGCGACGCGGGCACCCGACCGATCGGGGTGGGTCACCATCGCGACGTTGCCGGGGCCCGGCATCTGGCACGGGCCCGACGGCGAGCAGGTGGCGCTCGAGCCCGAGACTCCGCTGGACCCGGCCGCCGCCGGATTCGGGTTCACGGCGATGGCCCTGTCGGGCGGTCGCAGCCTGACGGTCGACCTGCCCGCCCGGGTCGCGACCATCCGTCGCGGTGACGAGGTGCTCCACGAGATGCCGCTGGACGCGCTGCCACCGGAGATGGACGACAACATGCGTCCACCGCGGATCAACGGCGAGCAGGCGACGCTGCAGTTCGCGGACATCGACGCCACGACCACGACGGTCGTGGTGCTCGACCTCGCCGAGGGGCTGGTTCTGAACATGACGACTCGGGACCTCGACGAGTACGTGACCAACACCGCCTCACTTGTGGACGGGGACCACCTCGTGGGCTTCGTGGACGACCGGGTGGGCCGTTTCACCGCCGGCGCCGAGGAGGTCTGGCTCACGCCCGCGTCGTTGCTACGTCGTGACGCGCTGGCCAGCACGACCGATGCGTCGCTGGTCGCCTGGGGGTACGCCGACGGCTCCGTCGGCGTGGCGGACGGCGCGACCGGCGAGGAGCTGCGCGTCCTGGTCGGTCCGAACACCGGCGAGATCCTGCAGATCGACTTCATCGGGGACAGCGATCGGCTGGTGGTCAACCACACCGACGGGTCGCTGTTGGTGTGGGATGCGGGCGCCGGGCAGCTGGAGGGCCTGCTGGACCAGCCGGACGATGCGCTGTGGCGGGCCGAGATCCTCGACGACGGTGCGACGCTGTCGTATGCCACCACCGGGGGCATCTTCCGTGAGCTCCCTCTCGACCCGCAGGTCTGGTTCGAGGAGGTGTGTGCGAACCGCGCCGCGGAGCTCACCGTGGACGAGTTGCGTTCCGTGGTGCCGGGTGCGACACAGGTGACACCGACCGGCTGCCCGCCGTCCGAGGACCTGGTGCTGGACGACCCCTGACGGGACACGGACGGATGCGGACGTCCAGCCGGTCAGCGACGCAGGGGCTGCAACCGGCGGTAGACGCCCAACGGCACCCCGTCGCGAGAGCCAGGAACAGGGCCGTCGAGGTCGACGAGGTCAACGATGGCGGCAACCCGGTCGACCCGGAGAGCTCGTCACCGGCTGCGCATGACCGGGGAGGGCTGTCCCCAGCCTGGTCTCCACACCACGCGTCACAGGCGTCCGTGGACGTTCGGGGAAGCGCCGAGCCGTTCGGAGCTTCGGCGAAGTCCGTCCGGGCTGCATTCGAGCATCGTCTTGTCGCACCGCTCTGAGCCCGCTCTGGCTGTTCGCAAACGGACCACGGCGGGCTCCGGTTCGTCCTCCATGGACATCGGAGCCCTTGCGATGCCCCCACCCGTGGGGGCACAGGGGGTGACCGAGGGGCGGGTGCCCTCTCGGGCCTCAGTCGAGGACGTACCCGCCGGTGCCCGTGCGCGCGTGGGGGAGCACGACCACGAACGCGGCGCCGCCACCTTCGCGCGCCCGGTGGGCGATCGACCCCCCGTTGGCGCGCAGCAGCGAGCGGGTGATCGACAGGCCCAGCCCGAGCCCCTCGGGCCGCGCCTCGCCGTCCCCCTGGCGGAACGCGTCGAAGAGGTCGGCAGCGACGTCCTCTGGCACTCCCGGGCCGTCGTCCTCCACGACCAGCTCGACGACGGGCCCGAGCGTGCGTGCACGCACCCAGAGCCGGCCGCCACCGTGATGCCCTGCGTTGGTCACCAGGTTCTCCAGGACCTGGGTCACGTGCCGACGGTCGGCCCAGACGCGGGCGGCCGGGGGCACCTCGACGACCGCGTGCAGCGCGGCGCCGGAGCGGTCATCGTCGAGGACCTCGGCGACGACCTCCGCCAGGTCGACCGCGGCCGGCTCCGGTCGCGGGCTCGCGTCGCCGTCGTCGGTGCCCGGCTGTGTCGAGCGCACCATCGAGACGAGGTCGTCCACCAGCCCGCGCTGGCGATCGGCCTGGTGGACGATGCGCTCCAGGAACCCGTCGACCCGCGCCTCCGGGAGCTCGTGGCGGTGGTGGTGCAGGGTCTCGGCGAGACCGCGCATGACGCTCATCGGGTTGCGCAGTTCGTGGGTCAGGACCGAGACGAAGCGCTGCCGGGCCCGGTCGGCGTCGCGCAGCGCGGCGTTGGAGTGGGCGAGCTCGCTGTTGGTCGCCTCGAGCTCCGCCGCGCGCTGCACCGCGCTGTCGTAGGCGACCGTGTAGGCGCGCCGGAAACGGCGCAGGACGGTCAGCAGCAACCACGCCCCCACGATCGTTCCCGTGGCGGCAGCCAATGCCGCGGTCCCGGAGGTCCGACTGGTGCGTGCGAGGCTCGCCAGCAGGCTGGTTCGGTTCGCGGTCTCGATGCGGTCCGCCGCCGCCTTGGCGTTGGCCTCGGCCTCGGACAGGATCGTCGCAGCCGCGTCGAGCTCGAGCGGCTGCTGCGCCTGCAGCTCGAGGAAGGCGTCGTACGCCGTGGTCGTCCCGAGGATGTCCTGGCGGAGACGCGTGGCCGTCCCGGGCAGGTCGAGCCGCTCGCGTGCGATCAGGACCGGACGTCCGAGCAACTGCGTGGCCGTGACCACCTCCGGGTCGTCGAGTCGCTCGGCGCGCGCCACGACGAGCTCGAGGCGGCCGAGCAGCCGCGTCACGTCGGAGAACGCCCCGTCGAGGTCGACGTTGACCGCCAGGGCGCGCTCGGTCTGTCGTGCCGTCCACACCGCCGACACGAGCGCGAACTGCGTGACGACCAGCAACAGCGCCAGGCCCCACGCCAGCCTGCGCTGGACGCTCGTGAACCCGGGACGCGGATCGGCGTCACCCCGTGCGGCGGCCCCCGGACGCGGGGCCGTCACCGGACCTCGGCGCGACGGATGCTCCAGATCCAGTTGTTCGGGTTGTCGGCCAGCGGGTCGCCGTCGGGGTAGACCAGACGGACCGGCCCCCCGGCATCGATCGGGATCCGCTCGCCCTGGTCGGTGACGGCGAGCAGGGTCTGCGCGAGCACCTCCCGGTCGGCAGGCAGCGATGCGGTGTAGTCGTCCAGCGCGATCAGGTCCACGTCACGGCCGGGCTCGACCCCGGAGGCCCGCAGGACGTCCCACCACAGCGGACCGCTGAAGGTCCGCTCCTGGTCGATGAACGGCTCGAACAACGTCAGCTGCTGCTGGGGGAGCATCCGCAGGGCGTCGATGTCCCAGTCCACCGGCGCGTCGCCCTCGGGAACCACGGTCAGCACGACGTCGCCCGACGGGGCCGGGACGCCGTCGTCGAAGGAGTCCGGCAGCGGCGCCCTGGCGGCGATCGTCGATGCGTCCGGACCGCAGGCCGCGAACAGCAGTGCGCAGAGGATCGCGAGCAGGGCGCGTGAGCGTCCGGGCACGGGAGACCTTCCGGGTACGGGGCGACACGATGGCGCGTCGCGGACGAGGAGGGTTCCCGGCCGCTCGACCGGTGTCCACCGCTACCGGTGACGGGTGTCGACGCACCGTGACCAGGGTCGGCTCGTCGGTGGAGTCCGTGTGATGCTGCAGCACTTCGTGGTGCGCCCTGACCACGGAGCGTGATGTCCGGGCTCGCAACTGCTGCACCCGCACACCCTCGGCCCGCGGCGCCCTCGCGGGTACCCTCGCCGGTCGACCCCGACCGTGTCGTCGCGCACGGCGACGACGAGGTGTCGGGGCCGGCGACGAGGAGCCAGGCGTGGCGAGCAGGACCAAGGTCGAGATCGCGATCGAGCGGGCGAAGGCGGCGCAGTCCGCCGCGACGTTCGGCATGGACGACCTCCCGCCGCTGCTGCGCAAGCCCGTGGCAGCGGTCCGTCTCGGCAAGACCGAGAAGTCCGACGAGGTGCTCGTCGGAAAGAAGGACGCCAAGGGGCTGCTCACGATCCAGTCGGGGCACACGATCGTCAACTTCGGGCGTTCGGAGACCACCTGGGCGGCGCAGCACAACCGCCGTCGTGCCGGCAAGGCCCCCTTCCTGGAGCTGGTCTCGTTCGCACGTCAGGTCGTCGGCCTGGCGGACGACGGCCGCGTCGCGGTGCTGCTGATGGGCCACCCGGGTGCCGGGCCGGTCAACCCGATCTGGGGCCCCCGCGAGGACCTGGTGATCTCCTGCCAGCCGAACGACATCCTGCTGCGCTACGACAACATCGAGATCGACCTGTGGTGAGCGGGCGTGGGTGAGCGCTCGGCGGCGCTCGCCGCCGCGCTCGCACAGCTGGCCGACGACGTCGACCGGCGTGTCGAGGCCACCCACCTGGCCATCGCCGACCGGACGTTCCGCAACCTCGGTCCGCTCGGGCTGCCGGTGCGGCCGCTGCACGACGGCCTCGCCCGTCTGGTCCACACCTGCGTCCGGACCGGGCTGGCGGGGGGCGGCCGTGGCGTGGTGGGTCTGCTGCGTCACGTCGACGCCGCCGACCGTGCCCTGGAGGGTCCGTCCGGCATCACGGTCGTCGGTGCCGTCGCCGGTGCGCGTGGACCGACGCTGCGCGAGACCGTGGCGGGACCGGACTGGCCGACGCAGCTGCGCCGGATGGACGGGCGCGTGCTGGCGACGCTCGACGCGCAGGGGCAGGTCGTCGTGCTCGACCCGCCGGCTGCCGGGCCGCGCGTCGTGCTGCTGCACGGACTGTGCGAGACCGAGCTGTCGTGGTGGCAGCTGGTGCCCGCAGGCGCGCGGACCATCCCCGACGCACTGGCCGACGTGGGCGCCGAGGTGCTGCTGGTGCGCACCGACACCGGCCGACGCGTCGCCGAGTCGGGCACGGACGTGGCCCGGCTGCTCGAGGCGCTCTCCGACGACGGCGGCCCGCTGGTGCTCGTCGGGCACTCCATGGGTGGCCTGGTCGCGCGGGCCGCGCTGCGGGCCGGAGCGCGTGCGGGGCACGGCTGGGTCGGCGCGACGCAGCACCTGGTGACGCTCGGCGCCCCCCACGCCGGCGCCCCGCTGGAGCAGGCGGTGGAGCTGCTGGTGCGGATGGGGGAGCGGGTGCCGGAGGTCGCGGCGCTGGTCGGCTTCCTGGGCCTGCGCTCCGACGGCATCCGCGACCTGCGGCACGGCGCGGACGACGACGTGCTGGCAGCGGGCGAGCGCGCCGCCCCGGCGCCGGTCCCGGGGCACGTGGTGCTGCACACGGTCGCAGCCACGCTGGCGGGGCGCGTGCGACCGCAGCTGTTCGGCGACGGGCTCGTGCGGCCCGCGTCCGCACACGGCACGTCGAGGCGCGGAGCCCTGGAGGCGCGGCGCGGGACGGTCCTCGACCTGCCCGACAGCTCGCACTTCGACCTGCTCGCCGCCCCGGAGGTCCTCGCGCTGGTCACCGGCCTGCTGGGAGCGCGGGCCAGCGCGTGACCAGCGCATGACCAGCGCGTGAGACGGGCACGTGGCCGGTGACCGGCCGTGTCACCGCCGCTGCGCAGCGACTCAGTCGCGCCGGGCGAGCAGCCGTGTCGCGGTGCGTCGTGCCAGTGCCATGCACGTGAGCATCGGGTTGGCCCCCACGGCGGTCGGGAACGCCGAGGTGTCCCCGATCCAGACCCCGGCCACGTCGTGCAGCTGGCCGTCGGCGTCGGCGACCGAGCTGGCCGGGTCCGCGCCCATCCGGGCGCTGCCCATCTGGTGCGCGCTGAACAGCACACGCCCGTCGGCGCCCATCGGCTTGGCCGCGAGACGGTCGGAGAACGCCTCCGGGTCGTCGCCACGGCGCCACACGTCGCGGCCCGGGGCCAGGTCGACGACGGCGTCGGCGCCGGCGGCCACGTGCAGTCGCACGAGGTCACGCACGGCCTGCTGGAGCAGCCAGCGGTCGAAGGGGTCGTCGAGCGGGTAGCGCACCACGCCCTCGCCGGCGTCGTCCAGCGTCACGCTGCCGCCGCCGCGCTCGCGCGTCACCGCGATGAACGTGCTCATCCGGTCGAGCCGCCCCATCAGCACCTTGTGGTCACGTGCGTCCGGCCACGCGACCGAGGCGGCGGTGAGGCCGGGGTGCCAGTGCGGCGTCTCGAGCAGGTAGCCGTGGTCCTCGGCGATGACCGAGCGCACGCCGACCACCACGCCCTGCGGTGGGCCCCACCACGCCTCCTGCGGCTCGGGGTAGAGACCCGGGAGGATGGGCACGGGGTGCAGGCGCAGGTTGCGGCCGACGGCAGGCCCCCCGATGCCGGAGCGCAGCAGCACGGCCGGGGTCTCCAGCGCGCCGCAGGCGAGCACGACGTCGTCGGCGCGGACCCGCAGCGTGCGGCTGGTGCCGTCCGCGTCGGTCAGGGTCGCGGTCACCCCGGTGGCACGCCCGTCGCTGCTGTCCACGCGCTGCACACGGGCACCGACCACGACGCGTGCCCCGGCGTCGACGGCGTCCCGCAGCCATGTGGCCAGCGAGCCCTTCTTCGCCCCGGCGCGGTCGCCGTGGCCGGTCAGCCCGCTCGCGCGTGGGTCCTCACGTGACGGGTCGACGTTGCGGCCGGACGGGCGCCACTCCCACCCGAGCGCCTTGGCACCGTCCCGCAGGGCCTCGTTGGAGCGGTTGGTGGGCGTGTCGTGGTTCACCCCGATCCGGGCCGCGACGGCAGCGAGGTGGTCGTCCAGCTCCTGGCCGTCGACGCCGTCCAGACCGGCGGCCGCCCACTCGGCCCGGACGTGCTCGGGTGGGAGCACGCAGTTGGACCAGTTGACGGTCGTGCCACCGCCGAGCGTGCTGCCAGCGAGCACGGCGACGTTGCCGTCGTCGGTCGTGACCAGCCCGCCCCGCCAGTACAGCCGCTGCAGGGCATCGGCCTCGTCGCCCGGCAGGTCGTGCGGTGCGACGGGGCCGCCGGCCTCGAGCACCACCACGTCGAGCCCCTCGGACGCGAGCGTCGCGGCGACGACACCGCCGCCGGCGCCGCTGCCGACCACGACGACGTCGCACTGCAGCTCGTCGCCACCGGGTGCGTACAGCGCCAGCGGCGGTCGGTCGTCGCTGACCGCCGGTGGGCCCGGGTAGCCGAGCTGCGCCCACGTGCGGTTGGAGCCGTCGGGGTCCACCCCGCCGTAGTGCGCCATCATGGTCAGGGCGCGCAGCGCGTCGAGCGCAGCTCCGGCATCCGCGTCGGCCCGGGACAGGCCCGCCAGCAGGGCCTGCGCGACCGCCTGCGGGACGCGGCCGATGCCGGCGCGTCGCAGCACCGCGAGCAGCGTGTGCAGCCCCTCGAGCTCCTCGGCGGTGACCAGCTCCGGCAGCGCGGCGACGACCCGCTCGGGCGTGCCGGTGTCCGAGGCCTTCAGCGCCCAGAACCCGTGCGGGTCGTCCTGCTGGGCCGTGGGCGGGCGCACCGCGGGGACGAACACGTCGGCGAGGGCCGCCAGGGTGCGCTGCTCGGTGGCGTCGAACGGGCTGGTCATCGTGGTCCCTGCGATCGGTCTCAGCTCACCTCGGCGATCGGGAGCCGCAGCGCCCCGGGGGCGTGGTCGGGGACCACGGGGGCGTTCGGGGGGACGGCCCGGACCCGACGGTACGGCTCGCCGAGCGGCGGTCGTCGGTCGGGCTCGCCCCGGTTGGGCCACAGTGCCATCGCGCGCTCGCTCATCGCGGTGATCGTCAGGGACGGGTTGACGCCCAGGTTGGCGGTGATCGCCGAGCCGTCGACGACGTGCAGGCCGGGGTGGCCGTAGACCCGGTGGTAGGGGTCGATGACACCGCTGTCGGGGGAGTCGCCGATCGGGCAGCCGCCGATGAAGTGCGCGGTCGACGGGATGTCGAGGATCGACTCCAGCGCGGTCGCGCCCGCGTAGCCGTCGATGCGCTCGGCGATCCTGCGGGTCACCTCGTTGCCGACCGGGATGTAGGTCGGGTTGGGCTCGCCGTGCCCCTGGCGCGACGACAGGTAGGAGCCGAACCAGCGCTTGCGCCGGAACGTCTCGATCGAGTTGTCCAGCGACTGCATGACCAGGACGATGATCGTGCGCTCCGACCAGCGCCGTACCGAGAACGAGCGCAGGAACGTCACGGGGTGGCGCAGCACCTCGAGGAGGAACTTCAGGAACCGGGGCACGCGCCCGCCACCGTCGGTCATCAGCGTGGCCATCACCCCGATGACGTTGGACCCCCGGCCGTAGCGGACCGGCTCGATGTGGGTCGTCTCGTCGGGGTGGAACGAGGAGCCGATCGCCACGCCCCGCGAGAGGTCGCCCCCGGCGGGCACCCGCTTGCCCTGGGCTCCGAGGATCGCCTCGGAGTTGGTGCGGGCGAGCTTGCCGAGCCGGTCGGAGATGTCGGGCAGGGCACCCGAGTCCTTGAGCCGGTGCAGCAGCTTCTGGGTGCCGAGTGCGGACGCAGAGAACACGACCTGCTCGGCGGTGTGGACCATCTCGGTGCGCCGGAACCAGCGGCCGGGGACCCGCGACGTGACGCGGTAGCCGCCCCCGGGCAGCGGGCGCACGTCGACGACCTCGTGCTCCGGGTGGACCACGGCCCCACGGCTGCGTGCGAGCCAGAGGTAGTTCTTGTCGACGGTGTTCTTGGCGTTGTGCTTGCAGCCCGCCATGCAGTCGCCGCAGCGGATGCAGCCGGTGCGGTCCGGCCCCTGCCCGCCGAAGTACGGATCGGGCACCGTCTCCCCGGGCTGGTCGAACCACACGCCGACCGGCGTGGAGTGGAAGGTGTCCCCGACGCCCATCTCCTCGGCGATGTCGCGCATGATGCGGTCGGGCTCGGTCAGGAACGGCACCTCAGTGACGCCGAGCATGCGACTGGCCTGGTCGTAGTACGGCGCGAGCTCGTCCCGCCAGTCGGTGATGTGGGCCCACTGCCGATCCCGGTAGAACGGTTCCAACGGCTCGTAGAGGGTGTTGGCGTAGGTCAGCGAGCCGCCACCGACACCCGCGCCGGAGAACACCAGCACGTTGCGCAGCAGCGTGGCCCGGAAGATCCCCCGCATGCCCAGCCACGGCTGGTAGAGGAACTTGCGCAGGTCCCAGGAGTTGCGCGGCAGGTCCTGCGGGCGGTCGAACGCCCGGCCGGCCTCCAGGACCGCCACGCGGTAGCCCTTCTCGCTGAGCCGCAGGGCGGTGACGCCGCCCCCGAAGCCGCTGCCGATCACCAGCACGTCGTGGTCGAACGTCATCCGCTGTCCCCCCGCCGCCGTCCCGCGGCGACCGTACCGCGCGCGTTGAACATGGTTCAACGCCTCCGCGCACGTAGCCTCCGACGCCCCCGTCGACCGGACCGTGCGTGCCCGCTCCCCGTCTCACCGAGCTCCTGCCACAGCTGGAGGCGGTCGACCCGTGGCTGGCGATGGCACGTGGTGGCGGGGCGAGCAACGACGAGGGCGGCGACCCGGTCAGCCACGCCGACCCGCGGCTGCTGGCACGACACCTCGGCAACTACCTCGCGGCCGCCGAGGTCGCCGTCGACCGCGACGTCGCCCCGGCGGACGACCTGCTGCTGGACGTGGGCTGCGGCACCGGTGCGTACTCCGCGTGGCTGGCCGACCGGCTCGGCGTGCCGCTGCACCTCGCCGACCACGACCCCGGCGTGCTGGCGGCGGCCGAGGCACGCTTCACGGTCGCCCGGACGCACCTCGACGCGGGTGCCGCGCCGCTGGCCGGGACGGTCACGGCGATGGAGGTGCTCGAGCACGTGCCGCCCGCTGCGCAGGCCGGGTTCGTCACCACGCTCGTCGGGCGTGTCGCCCCCGGTGGCGTGCTGGTGCTCTCGACGCCGGACGAGTCGCTGTACCCGGGCGGGTGGTCGGGCTACGCGCCCCACGTCGGCTGCGTCACCGCCTCGGGACTGGCGGTGCTGCTCGCTGGTGCCGCCCCCGGTCTCCCGGTCGAGGTCTGGCGCCTCGTCGGTGGCCCCTTCGACGTCCCCGCGCCACGGCGCTGGCTCGAGGCGGTCGGCAACCGTGCATGGACCGCCCTGCGAGGTCTCGCACCGGGCCTGGCCGCCCGGCTCGCCGACGCCAGCGGTGGCGGCACCGCGGTCGACACCGAGGACGGCGACGACGGACCCGTGCTGGACGTCGGGCGGGTGCCCGGCATTGACCAGGTCCGGGTGCTGCCGGCCGAGCACGGCAGCGGCGGGAGTCTCGTCGGGGTCGTTCGCCGGCCGCGCTGAGACGCACGGACCGTCCTACAGGGCCGGTCCTACAGGGCCGGGTCGGTGATCCCCGTGCCGTTCAGCAGCCCGCGGGTGAGCGTCAGGCCGGCGGCCCAGCCGTCCGGCGCCGGGCCGCTGCCGGCGACCACCGCGTGGAGCAGGTGCTTCTGCTGGCTCACCCATGCGGCCGCGGCGATGCGCTGGTCACGGTTCATGGGCGTGATCGGGGTGGTCAGCCCGTCGTCACCGGTGTCGAGCCAGCGACGCCAGAGGTCACGGGCGACCCAGAACTCGTCCTGGTCGAGCAGCTTGCGGATCTGCGCCTCGTGCATCGGGCGCAGGACGACCGGCACGATGCGGTTGGTCGGCTGCCTGCGGTGCTGGGACGTCATCCCGGGCGCTCCCGTGGTCCGGTTCCGAGGTGCGAGCCTAGGGGCCGTGACGCGGCGCCGACCCGTCCGGGGGGGTGGTGCGCACGGCCGACGGCGTCAGCTTGCGTCCGGTGCGGTGACGTGGTCCAGCAGCTGCTCCACCGCACGCACCAGTGGTTGCTCGAGGTCATGCCAGTCGCGCACCCGTGACCGCAGGGTGCGCCACAGGGTGGGGGGATCGGCCACGCCGACCGCAGCACAGATGCCCTCCTTCCACGGCTGGCCGCGGGGTATGCGCGGCCATGCGTCCAGACCGAGCAGTGCGGGCCGGACCGCCTCCCACACGTCGACGTAGGGATGGCCGACGACCAGCACGTCCGGGTGGTCCACGGTGGCGGCGATGCGGCTCTCCTTCGAGCCGGCGACGAGGTGGTCGACGAGCACGCCGAGCCTGCGCGTCGTCCCCGGCCCGAACGCCCGGACCTGTGCGGCGAGGTCGTCGATGCCACCGAGCGGCTCGACGACCACGCCGGCCCCGCGCAGGTCGTCGCCCCAGACCAGCTCCAGCAGCTCGGCGTCGTGGCTGCCCTCGACCCAGATGCGACTGGCGCGGGCCACGCGGGCGGGCGAGCGGGGCGCCGCGAGCGAGCCCGACCGGGTCGTCGTGGGGGCGCCGGCGTCCGGGGCACGTGGCGAGGGGGCCCGCAGTCGCACGGCGACGTCGGCGACCCACGCGACGCGATCGTCCCAGCGGAACCGGCGGGTCCGGCCGCGTCGGTCGGCCAGCACCAGCTCGGCCGGGCCCGTGCGCGTCACCGTGCCGACGAAGCCGTCGAGCTCGACGAGCTCGCCGACCACGGGCACGTGGGTCGGCAGCGACCGGTCGTGGCGCGGGTCGCCGGTGAGGACGTCGTCGGGTGGTTGCACGAAGGGGACCGTAACGGGCCTCCCGGCGCCGACGACGCAGGACTGGCATGCTCCGCGGACACGCCACCACGGGAGCCCGCGTGACCACCACCGCCAGCCGCCTCTGCCCGCTGTGCGAGGCGACCTGCACGCTGCGCCTGCAGCTCGACGACGGCCGCGTGACCCGCGTCACGGGCGACGACCGGGACACGTTCTCCGGGGGCTACCTCTGCCCCAAGGGCGCGACCTTCGGCCAGCTCGCGCAGGACCCCGACCGCGTGACCGCACCGCGGCTGCGCGACGGCGACGGGTGGCGCGAGGTCAGCTGGCAGGAGGCGTTCGCCGAGGTCGAGCGTCGGCTCGGCGCCGTCGTGCAGGAGCACGGCAACGACGCCGTTGCGCTGTACCTCGGCAACCCCAACGTCCACACGGCCGCCGGGCAGCTGTACGTCAGGCCGATGGTCAAGGCCCTGCGCACGCGCAACGTCTACTCGGCCTCCACGGTCGACCAGATGCCCAAGCACGTCTCGTCGGGGCTGCTGTTCGGCTCCGCCGGGGCGATCCCCGTCCCGGACGTCGACCGCTGCAGCCACCTGCTCGTGCTCGGTGCGAACCCCCGGATGTCCAACGGCTCGCTGCTGACCGCACCGGACCTGCCGGGCCGGCTCGACGCCCTGCGCGAGCGCGGCGGGACGCTGGTCGTCGTCGACCCGCGCCGGTCGCGCACCGCTGCCGAGGCCGACCGCTGGGTGCCGCTGCGGCCCGGCACCGACGCCCTGCTGCTGGCCGGGATCCTCACCACGCTGGCCGACGAGGGCCTGCTCGCGCCCGGTGAGCACCTCGAGGCCCACGTCGACGGGCTCGAGGACGTGCTTGCTGCGCTGGCCCCGCTGACCGCCGAGGCCGTCGCGCCACGCTGCCGCGTCCCGGCCGAGGAGGTGCGCCGGCTCGCCCGCGAGCTCGCCGCGGCGGAGCACCCCGTGGTCTACAGCCGCATCGGTGCCCACACCCAGCGCTTCGGCACGCTGGCTGCGTGGCTGACCGACGTCGTCAACGTCGCGGTCGGCGCGCTCGACGCACCCGGCGGTGCGATGTGGTCACGGCCGCCCCACGAGGTCGGCCACCGCCCCCACCCGTACACCACCGGTCGCTGGCGCAGCCGCGTGCGCGACCTGCCCGAGTGCAACGGCGAGCTGCCCGTCAGCACGCTGGCCGACGAGATCGAGACGCCCGGGCCCGGACAGGTGCGTGCACTGCTGACGATCGCGGGCAACCCGCTGCGTTCGACGCCGAACGCCGACCGGCTCGAGCGGGCCGTCGAGGGCCTCGACCTGGTGGTCTGCGTCGACCCGTACGTCACCGCGACCAGCCGACATGCCGACGTGCTGCTGCCCCCACCGTCGCCCCTGCAGGAGGACCATCCCGACCTCGCGTTCGCTGGCCTGTCGGTGCGCAACGTCGCCCACTACAGCCCTGCCGTGCTCCCGCTGGAGGACGGCGCCGAGCCGGAGTGGCGCATCCTGCTGCGCCTGGCGGCGATCGCCTCCGGCCAGGGCGCCGACAGCGACCTCGGGGCCGCCGACCGCTTCGTCGCCTCCACGGTCGCCCAGCAGGTCACCGCTGAGCCGTCCAGCCGCCTGCACGGCCTGTCCGCCGACGAGGCCCTCGACCTGGTCGCACCGAAGCAGGGGCCGGCCCGCCTGGTCGACCTGCTGTGGCGCTCGGGCGCGTACGGCGCCGGCAGCGGCGACGACGGGCTGTCGGTCGACGCGGTCGTCGCCGCGCCGGCGCACATGGTCGACCTCGGCCCGCTCGAGCCACGGCTGCCGGACGTGCTCGCCACCGCGTCGGGCCGCGTCGAGCTCGCACCGGCCACCCTGATGGACGACGTCCCCAACCTGGTCGCGTCGCTCGACGCCCCCGACGACGGACCGGTGCTGGTCGGCCGGCGCCACCTGCGCACGAACAACTCGTGGGGACAGAACGTGCCGGCGCTGGTGCGCGGACGCGACCTGTGCACGTTGCAGGTCCACCCGGACGACGCTGCCGCGCACGGACTGGTCGACGGGGGGCGTGCTCGCATCGCCTCGCGCGTCGGCGCGCTGGACGTGCCGGTGGAGGTCACCGAGGACATCGCCCCCGGGGTGGTGTCGCTGCCGCACGGGTTCGGCAACGACGAGGACGGCATCGAGCTCTCGGTCGCACGTCGCGTCGGCGGGGTCAACAGCAACGTCCTCAGCGACGAGCAGCAGGTCGACCCGCTCTCGGGCAACGCCGTGCTCAACGGCATCCCCGTGACGCTCGCCCCGGCGTGAACTCGACCCCGTTCAGCTGCGCAGCCCCTTGCGCCAGGCGCTGAAGCTGGTGAGGCTGCCGGCGTGCGGGCGGCGCAACCACGGCCACGGGTGCAGCGCGACGACGTCGAGGGCGCGGCTGCGGGTCCGGAAGCCCGGCACCGGCGCGAACGTGGTGGCGAGCGCGCGTCCGGCGAGGTCGTCGACGGGATCGCCGAGACGAACGTCGAGGTCGCGTCGCTGGGCGAGGTCGCCGAGGCACTCGGCGAGGAACACCAGCCGCTTGGACGCCAGCCGGAGCCGGTCGAGCAGCGGTTCGTCGAGCACGAACACCACGGGCAGGTCGGGGTGGGCGGCCAGCGCCGGGTCGGCGTCGCCGAGCGACTCCGCGGTGAGCCACACCGCCTCGGGCGCGCCGGTGACCTCCGCCGCCGTCGGGCCGGCCGTCGCGGCCGGGTCCGGGTCCCGGCGCAGCGCCTCCACGGGTGGGTCGACCGCCGGCAGCGGCGGGTCCTCGGGCCAGCCCTGCACCGGACAGTCGTGGGCGAGGTCGCACGACGCGCACAGCTGCGGTGCACGCTTCTCGACCTGGTGCCGGCTGAAGCCGTAGGCCCTGTTCGACCCGGCACCCGTGGTCCACTGCCAGCCCGACCGGTTGGCGGCGCGTGATCCGTCCAGCAGGTGCCGGAAGAAGCGCTCCTCGCCGTCGCGCCAGTCGGCGCCGTGGCGGACGACCCACTGGCTGGCCAGCCACATGCGCGTCTGGTTGACCAGCCAGCCGTCGCGCTCGAGCTCCTCCACGGTGACGTCCATGCAGCGCATCGCCGGGTCCCACGGGTCGCCGACGAGGTCGGTCGCAGGGGGGTGGTTGCGCACCGCGCGGCGCGTCGTCGTCCCGAGCCGCGCGTACCAGTGACGTGCGTACTCCTGCCACAGCAGCTCGTCGCGGTACTTGTCACGGTCCGCCGCAGGGGCGCCAGCGACGGCATCCCACAGCTCCGGCAGCTGCACCAGGCCGTGGCGGACGTACGGGCTGATCGCCGACGCCCCGCGCCGCTCGGGCGGCCAGACCTCGTTGCGCTGCCGGCGGTAGCCCGCGATGTCCAGCGTGGCCAGGGCGGCGTCCGCGGCGACCTGGCCGCCGCGGAACCGGGGGCTCGCCACCACCTCGGGGTCGTCGGTGAGGTGGCCGAGGTGCGCCGCGACCCAGCCCTCGGCCGCGGATGGGTCGCCGTCGGTCGTGGCGGGTGGGGGCGGCAGGACGGGCACGTGCTGCTCCGGTGCTCGGGGCTCGACCGTCGTTCGCGCGCCGGTCACGGGACGGACGGGCCCGTGACGCTCGTCGGTCCACGGGGCTCGTAGGTTCATCGAGCTCGTAGGTTCACTGGCCCGATGGGTTCACTGGCCTCATGGGTTCACGGGAACGGGAGTGTGGCGATGCTGACGACGGGGGCAGAGGTCGGCGCACCGGCGGCGCTGGCGTGGCGGGTGATGGTCGACGTGGGCCGCTGGGGCGCGTGGGGTCCGACCGTGCGCGGGGGAGAGCTCGACGGGCCGTTCGAGGACGGAACCCGGGGGCGGGTGCAGGTCGTCGGCGGGGTGTGGCTGCCGTTCGAACTGCGTGACGTCGTGGTCGGCCGGCGTTGGGGCTGGCGCGTCTCCGGGGTGCCGGCCACCACCCACCTGGTCGACGACCTCGGGGCGGGCCGGTGCCGCGTGCGCTTCGGCGTGCCGCTGCTGGCGGCGCCGTACCTGGCGGTGTGCCGCGTCGGGGCCCAGCGGCTGGCGCGGCTGGTCGAGGCGGACGCCGCCCGGCGGTGACGCCCGGCGGACGGCTGTGGGCACGTCCGGGAGCACGGCCGGGAGCACCTCCGGGGGCACGGCTGGGGGTACGGGGTGGACGTGGTGCCCGGCTGCCGCCCGCCCGTACGGTGCCCTCGAACCCGAGCGGAGCAGGCACGTGGACGAGGTCGTCGAACGAGTCACCGAGCGCTGGGACGAGCTCCGGCAGGAGCCTGCCTGGCGGCGTGCGTGGCTGTTGTGGCTCGTCGCCGTCAAGGCGGCCGCGGTGCTGGTCGACGACGAGCGCGGCCGGGACGGCCCGGGGCGCCTGCTCGGCCTCGCGGTGCTGGGCTCGCGTGCCGCGAGCATGGCCGACGAGGACGACGACGGCCCCCCGTCACCGCTCCACCTGCTGCTGAGCGTGCTGCGGGTCGTGACGCTGGTGCGACGCTTCGCCCGGGTCCGCCGCCTGCCCGTCGGCGAGCGCCGCCTTCCGGTCGCGCTGCTGGTCACCGACGCAGCGGCACTGGGCATGGAGGCCGCGGACGTGGTCGCCTGGGCCGAGGC
>Ga0136604_1000343_pt1 | contig 23962 bp, 23 predicted proteins | sample AntRauFillE10628_FD_104928 | JGI IMG/M metagenome (GOLD analysis project Ga0136604, IMG submission 104928) | Saline lake microbial communities from Rauer Islands, Antarctica - Metagenome Filla E10 #628 | ecosystem: Environmental > Aquatic > Non-marine Saline and Alkaline > Saline | place...
TAAAGAGCGTCTGGGTCGCAGTGAGATTCTCTCTCGTCTGAAGAATCATAAAAAGGCGATCATTGCTGAGTCCAATACAGAAAAGACCAAAGCAAAAGCTGACACTGAAGAACCTAAGCTAACCAGGGCCTCTTGGGATAAACAAATTGAAGAAAAACCCGTTCTTAAGCCAGAGGAAGCGCAAGAAAAAGCGAAGAAACTGACAGGCGAAAGCAAGGGCGAAGGAATCAAAGTCATCGATATGGACAAAGAAGCTCTCGGTGATGTGGGCAAAAATAAGCCAGATGATCCGATGACACGAAGTAAGCTCAAAAGCGTTCTGTCGCAAGGGAGCTTTGTATTTAGTGAAAAGGAAAGGAATGCGCTTGAGGATATTTTAGGTAAAGATAAGCCTGAAAAGTAGTTACTTCTTTTTCTTCTTGGCCGTTTTCACAATCATTTCTGGCTCATCGTCGGCCAACATAATTTGCAACTTATTTACCGTGCTTTTAACAACTTCGTTGAGCTCGCCCTCGACAATTGTCGCGGCGGAGTGATTGTGACCACCTCCACCAATCGCCTGGGCCATGATGCCAACATCAACGTCACCTGCTGAGCGAAGGCTAATTTTAACCGTCTCTCCAATTTGTCGAAACATGCAGGCCACTTTTATATTATCTAGGATCAAAAGATTATTGATAAAGCCGTGAGTGTCTTCTGGATCGACATCAAAACGATCAAGTATTTTTTCATCCATCGTAATCCAGGCAATGGACTCGTCTTCTGTGGTTTGTGTTTTACTTAGGATCGTCCCCAGCATTTTCATGTAACTGACTTTCTTTGTGCCGTAGATTGAGTTGTAGGCCTGAGGGGGATTAATCCCCGCATCCATAAGTTTGCCAATCATGCGGTGAGTGTCGGCAGTGACAGTTGGATAGCGAAAAGAGCTCGTGTCTATTAAAATTGCTGTGTATAACGCCAACGCAATATCTTGATCAAATATAACTCCCAAAGACTCAATGAGACGTCCGACGAGTTCGCCGGTTGCGGCCATAGAACTGTCTATACAATGAAGGGCCGCAAGCTCTTTGGGACAGGGATGATGATCAATAAATAAAAGATTTTTTGATTTGCGGACAAGGGGTTGCAACTTGGCGCCAATGCGAGGAAGTGCGTTCGTATCAACCACAATGAAGAGGTCAATACTATCGTAAGGATTATTTTCGTATTCGTCCATGGAAATGACCGAGTTCTGTGGGTCGAGGTAGCGGTATCTATCCAACAAAGGCTCTTCGTTGACGCAGACACAATTGATATTGAGTTTACGCAAGGCCATGCAAAGAGCAATCTGACTTCCTATCCCGTCGGCATCCGGCACGATATGAGTCGAGATCACCACATTCTTGGCCTGTTTAGTCAGGGATAGGAATTGTCTCGTCATTTTCATGTTTTCCTATCGGCTTCTTGTCAATCCACCTTTAAGTTGCCCATAATAAAGATCACGATTATCGCAAAAAAAATGGGGTTTGCTCCCGACCCGCAGACCTCAAGCTGCCGGGACAAGGAAGAGGATCTAATGTGAGTGATATTCCCCTAAATACAAATGCTATTGTTCTGAATCACGTCTCAAAGCACTACCCAGGTGTGACTGCTTTAGATGATGTGAGCTTCTCGGTGACGAAGGGAAGTGTGCATGCATTTTTAGGCCCTAATGGCGCCGGGAAATCTACCGCCATGAAAATAATCACAGGGCTTATTCCCGCTTCTGCTGGAAGTGTCGAGGTAAGTTCTAAAATTGGCTTTTTACCCGAAAATCCTCCTTTATATACAAATATGACAGTGATTGATTACTTGAGTTTTGTGGCGAAGATTCAAACGCTAGACTCACATAAAAAGGTGGATCTCAAAGAAGTGATTCAAAAATGTGGTCTAAAGGGAATGGAGAAAAGAATGATTGGTAACCTTTCAAAAGGTTACAAGCAAAAAGTCGGAATTGCACAGGCCTTAGTTTTTTCACCAGAGATTATTATCTTAGATGAGCCCACCGTGGGACTTGACCCTAAGGCCATTGCTGAGATACGAGATCTTATTTTAGGACTCAAAGACGAACACACGATTTTACTCTCAACTCATCAGCTTCATGAAGCCAGTCTTATTTGTAATGACGTGACAATAATTAATAAGGCAAAAATTCTTAAAACTGGTCCGCTCGAAGAAGTGCAAAAGAGTTTTCAAACCGCTCAGGTCTTAAAAGCTATTGTGAAAAAATGGGATGATAATATTCGGGAAAAGGTTTTATCTTTCCATTCATTTGAGGATATCCAAATTGAAAAACAAGGGGATGTGACAGAGCTTCATTTGACCTCGCGCTCGGGAGAAGACTTGCGTTCCGAGCTCTTACAAGTTTTAGTTCAAAGTGGCGCATCGCCACTAGAGCTCTCAGAGGTCAAGTTAGATTTAGAGGATATCTTTAAGAAGGTGACCTCAGAGGAGATTCAATCATGAGAGGGATTCTCGTACTTTGGTCAAAAGAATTGAAAGATGCCTTTTATGGCCCTTTTGTTTATATCTTAACCGCACTTTTTTCCGCGACCATCGGCTGGTTGTTTTTTAATTATATTTTGGCCTCAGGTAATCAATCCACCACGATATCGCTTACCAATAAAGTTCTGGCCCCAACATTTGGGAATATGAATTTTATCTTTATTTTCCTGGCGCCGCTGATTACGATGCGTTTATTTTCCGAAGAAAAAAAACAATCCACTCTCGACTTACTTTTCCAATCAGACCTGAACAATTTTCAAATTATCGTGGCCAAGTTCCTTTCAAGCCTGACCATCTCTTTATTTATGCTTTCAATGACAATAATATTTCCTATTATCTTGGCCCTCTCCGGTTACGCAGACTGGGGAATCGTGGCGACGAGCTATGCGGGGATTATTTTCTCTTTGATGTGTTATTTAAGCGTCGGACTTTTTGCTTCGAGCTTAACGGAGAATCAAATTGTAGCGGCCGTGCTGGGATTTTGCTTTCTGCTGGGACTCATGTTGTTAGTCATCACGGCCCAAGCAGTAGACAATGCAATCTTAACGGATATCTTTCAGTACATGAGTACACCGTTCCACTTTGAAAACTTTATTCGTGGTTCGGTAAGATCATTTAGTTTGGTCTATTTTGTGAGTTTTATAGGCTTTTTCTTTTACCTAACTCACTTGTCTCTCGACTCTAGGAATTGGTAGGTGAGCGTTGAATAAGCTGTTGCAAACTACATTGACCGTAACCAACGTGGTTCTTTATCTCGTCATGGCGGCGCTATGGATCTCGATTCCCGGAGAGTTTTGGCTCAACTTTTTTCTCACGGCGTTTAACTTCTCCTTAACCTTGTTGTTAGTTTTTGTCGCGAGAAAAGAAATAAGTATTTATCTCAAAAGTTCCGTTTTTAAAGGATTTGTTGCCGCGAGCGTAGGAGCACTTTTACTTCTTTGTATCTTAGGTCTTGTTAATTATATGGCCTTTAAAACTCCCGCTGCCTGGGACTTTACCTACGCCGGGTTGAACTCTTTAACTCAGCAAAGCCGAAACGTCCTAGACTCTATTGATGAAGAGATAGAGGTCAAGATCTTTGCGACTCAAGGAAAGGTTGCTCCCCTCAAAGGTTTAGTTGAGCTTTATCGACTCCAAAAAAGCGATCTTTCCATCCAGGTAATTGACCCCGAGTTAAGGCCTGATGAAGTGGAAAGATATAATGTGACAAGTAATCAAACCATAGTTTTAAGCTTAAATGACAAGTCTGAACAAGTTCTTGAAGCTAACGAGCTGAATATTACAAATGCTCTGCTCAGGTTGACTCGAGTCGAAAGTCCTCAGGTTTGTTTTGTTACAGGTCACTCAGAGGTGAATTTAGATAAAGAAGGGGAGCAAGGACATACTTATTTAAAAGATTTAATGCTTAAGAGCTCCTACGTCGTCAAAAAGATTTTAACCGTTGGTCTTGAAAGTGTTCCCTCTGATTGTCGCTCCGTTGTTTTGATGGGGCCAAGTCAAGGTCTTCGCCCTGATGAAGTTCAGATGCTTAATGCTTTTGTTCGTGGTGGTGGCGGACTTATTGTCGGCGTGAATCCTAACTTCAATCAGGACCAGCATACTGATTTACGTGAGATGTTGAAGGAGCTGGGCGTTGATGTTCGCAATAACCTCGTCATTGATGCTCAAAACCATGTCTCCGGTTCCCAAGGAACTGTCCCTTTGATCCAAAAATTCCCACAGACTCATCCGATTGTGAAGAACTTCGATGGTGTCGTCTTTTTTCCCTTGAGTTCATCTTTACACGAGAGCGTCTCAGAGATCGAATCAAGCTTTGACCCGCTTGTGCGCACATCAACGGCCCCTCAAAGTTGGGCCGAAACTTCTACTGAACAAATTATTGCAAGCAAGTCTGTGTATAACGAAGGTGAAGACGTTCCTGGACCCGTGACTCTTGCAGCTGCTCTTACTCCTGACCCAGGAGAGGAACATGGGCGACTGGTTGTTTTTGGAAATGCAACTCTCTTAATGAATGCTTACGCCAATTACGGAAAGAATTATAATTTATTTTTGAATGCTCTTTCTTGGGTTTCTAATGAAGATCAGCTGATCTCCTTTGATACTCCTCAGATCTTAGATGTTCCAGTCTTTATCAGTGCTCCTCAATTGGGGATAATCTTTTATTTTTCAGTCGTTTTTGGACCACTTTTGCTTTTAGGTGCGGCCTTCTTAGTTTATAGACGTCGGCGTTTACTATGAAAAAAAACCTTACACTTCTGGGAATTCTCATTTCTTTGTTGGTGGCGACTTATTATATTTACGAGGTTGGAGAGCAACAAGATAAGATTCAAAAGGTTCAAGAGAAACAACTTTTTAAGCCTAACGAATTAGGTACCATGCTTTCAATGAGTAACGTTGTTGTAGAGCTTGAAAGTAAAGGGAAACATTTTTATACACGAAGTCCTAGACTGTTAGTCGATGATCGAAAGCTTGACTCTTTTTTTAATATCCTCTCCGGAGTCAGGGCCATGAGGATTCTTAAAGAAGAGGACCTGAGCGAAAAACGACAAAAACTTATGTTTCCAGAGGGTGATAAGTATAAACTTTCTTTTGAGTTCGAAAAAGGAAAGCTCATTTTTGTATTTGGGGAGAAGCTTAAGTTTGACCAAACTTTTTATCTCAAAGTGACCTGGAAGCCTCGAAAGGGAGAGGGTAGTGTACGCACTGTTATCGCCGAGGATGTTTCCGCCGCGAAAGGAATGTACAACAAAGAGAGCTATCACTTATCTGACCGCAAGTATAAGCGGTTGTTAACGATGCTTTATTTAGATGCAGAGTTTTTCTACGAAACCAGACCATTTTATAATAAAACTGAAATGCAGTTAAAAAGATTGGCCTATCTTTCCCAAAAACAAAGACCTTTTACATTAAACTTCTTGGACTCCATGACAACGCCTCCTCCCTTGGCACACGATCTGGATGTTCACCTGGAAAAGATAAAGCAAGCGCGCTTAGATTGGGCGCGGCTTGAGGCCACACGTGTGACTTCCGCTGAACTTATCAAGCCAGAACAAAAACACCTTTTGAAAGTGCTGAGCTCTTGGTCTCCTCAAAATGGAGAAGAGGAACAAGTGGAGCTGACTATTTTTAGATCCATCGACGAAAAAGAGTATTGGCTAAAAGTTCAAGGCCAGGATAAGACATTTATTTTTGAAAAACGTCCCGACGTTTTCTTTATGGCCTTGCAAGATTTTTGGCAAAAAACGCCTGAGTTTCCACAAGCGTCACGTGTTGTTGTGCAGCGAGGTAAAAAGATCGATCCCAAAAAAGCTTCTTCTTTTTTTGCTCAAGAAGCACGTGCTGTCGACTCCCTAGAGCGCTGGCCATTAGAGGATGGAGAGTTTTGGGTAAGCTTTTCCGACTCACAGGATGACTCACACATCTTTGATGTTTATCGGGTTCAAAATGAGTTACACTTGAGAGACAATAAGCGCGGTATTGTTTACCGCTATTTTCAAATCCCTGATTGGGACAAACGCTTGGAAAATAAGGAAAAGCAATGAAAGAGCTTTTTCAAATCTACTTGATGAGTTTATTGCGTCCTTTTGCTACGCAGGAGCGACTGCGCGTGCAGCGAGAAGCGGGAATGCGAAACTCGCCTGAAGTGATCAGTCTATTTGGTGAAGCTCCGCAGGTAAACGAGTTCGAAACCGATTCCTCTTTGACGTTTGTCGATGCCATGTGCATGTCTTGGACCTTCTCTATCTTAAAAGCTGTCTACGCCATTATCGCGATGTTGATAGGCCTTGAGTGGCTCGGTGTCATGGGACAAGAAGGCGGCTATTTAGAGGAGCTCAAGTTTTGGAGCAACCGTGCCCAAACCATCACGGTTTTCATGATCATCTTAGAAGTTATTTTGTTTCCTTTGACGCTTTGGTTCTACGCCAAGTTCTGGGGGGTAGTGATTCGCTTTTTTGGCGATGTGTTTGATGTTAAAGGTGACTGTACAAATATTTCCGAGCAGATTGTCAATCACTCGCTGAGCTCACATTTCTTTTTAATTATTCCCATTTTTGGAGAATTGGCCAAGCACGTTTCAAGCTTGATGCTAATCTACGCAGGACTTAAGCGAAACATGGGACTCAGTACAATTCAGAGTTTAATCGTCTTGCTTTCACCGGTCATGCTTCTGCTTTTTATCATCTTTCTCACACTTCTCTATATTGTGTTGATGATAAGTTTTATTTAATGACAGAAAATTTTGGCCCAGTCTTTTTTATAAGTCTCTCATAGTTTCGGCTAGATAATGCACCTGGTGGGCCTGGTGCTCCGTGGACAGAGGGAAAGTTGTCTGGAATGATTGTACTCCGAAGTTAAGTTGTAAAGGAAGGGAGACGCCTTGATGGTTACTGGTGCGCATCTATTAGCAGGAAGTATTGAAGTTATTTGTGGACCGATGTTTTCAGGTAAAACAGAAGAGCTCATCAGACGCGTTAAGCGCGCTCAGATTGCACGTCAAAAAATACAAATTTTTAAACCGGCCGTGGACGATCGCTATCACGAGAGCGATATCGTTTCTCATTCTTCTTTTTCAATTCAAGCTGTTGCCGTTAAAGGCCCTGTGGATATTCTGAAAAACTTACTTGATTCAACCCGTATTGTGGCGGTTGATGAAGTTCAGTTTTTTGATGAAACGATTCTTAAAGTTATCTCTAAGTTGGCCCGTCGAGGTATTCGCGTTATTTGTGCAGGACTTGATCAGGACTACAGAGGTATGCCTTTTGGACCTATTCCCGAACTATTGGCCATGGCCGATAAGGTCGATAAAGTCCAGGCCGTTTGTACAGTGTGTGGCCTACCTGCAACTAAAACCTTTCGCAAAGATAATTCCCATAAAGATCAAGTCCTCGTTGGTGAAATGGACTTATATGAGGCGCGTTGCCGCATGCATTGTGACTATTATGATGAGGCGAGTGACGATATGCTGGCCTTTAGTTTACCCGAAACAAACGTGAGCGCGACGAACGCACCCGTTTAGATTTGATAAAGCCCCACCTATTAAGGCATAATTGGGCCTACAATTTGAATTTGTGGGAGGAGACGCTTTATGATCCCCAATGTGGACAGCTATTTACCAGAGACCAAGATTCAACAGCGCATCGCTGAACTTGGCAAGCAGATTACTGAGGATTACCGAGACCAAGACTTGGTCGTGGTGGGAATACTCAATGGCTCTTTTATGTTTACCGCGGATCTGGTGAGAAAAATAAAAACTCCTCATGAAATTGATTTTATCTCTGTCAGCTCTTACGGCGCAGGCACTGTCAGCTCGGGAAAGGTGACGATGGAGTTGGACTTCAGAAAAGAGATCAAAGGTCGACACGTCTTATTAGTAGAGGACATTGTCGATACGGGCACGACCCTTTCTTCTTTGAAACCTTTTCTAGAAGAGCGAGGTCCAGCTAGCTTGAAACTCGTCTCTCTTTTACACAAGCCTTCACGAACAAAATTCCCAACGACAATCGACTACTTAGGTTTCGAAATTGATGACCTGTTTGTTGTTGGCTACGGTCTAGACTTAGACGGTAAATACCGTGAGCTTCCTTACATCGGAACTTATCATGGAGATTAACCGCGCGGGCAGTGTTCGAGTTGATCTGTTAGGCGGAACACTTGATCTTTGGCCCATCAATTTAATTATCCCAAAAGTTGTGACGCTTAACTTGGCCACTTCCCTGAAGGCCAAAGTCAAACTTAAGCGTGAGAATATTAAGGGAATCGAGATCGTCTCAAAAGACTACGGGACAACCCAATCTTTTGCGCCTTCAGAGTTTACACAAGAGAACTTTAACAATGATCATTTTGGCCCTATGAATTTTGTCGCCCAGATTCTTAATCACTTCAACGCGACTCAAGGCATGAGAGTTGAGCTGGAAAGTGGATCTCCTGCGGGAGCCGGACTTGGTGGCTCTTCGGCCATGGGAGTGACACTTTATGCTGCTCTCAGCGAGTTTCGAATGAAAGGTTTGAGACTAGATGGCGATAAGCAAAAGGCCATTGCTTGCGTCAACTCGATTGAGGCGCGAATCCTAAATGCAGGCCCCGCCGGTTATCAAGACTATTACCCCGCTCTTTTTGGCGGAGTTCTCGCCCTTCTTCCAAAAGAGGGCAACATTTATGTAGAACAATTCTTCAACCAAGAATTAAAGAAAACTCTCGAGTCGAGAATTCGCTTGGTTTATAGCGGCCAAACTCGTAATTCAGGAATTAATAACTGGGAAGTTTATAAGTCGTTTTTTGATAAAGATCCCCATGTTGTTAAAGGTCTGACTCAAATTGCGGAACTTTCGGATCAGGCCTTCAGCGCACTTAAAACAAACTCTTATGGTGAGCTGGCCGAGCTCATCGCCCGCGAGGGAGAAGTCAGAAAAAGTCTTTTTCCAAATATCGTGACTAAAGAGATGGAGAAGCTGAAAAAAAATCTCGAAATAAAGCTTTCCTCTGTTGGGCTCAAGGTCTGTGGAGCAGGAGGCGGTGGTTGTTTTCTTATTATCCATCCCGAAGGGGAGCAAAAAACAGTAGATGAAGAAATAGAAAAGGCAGGGATGCAGCTTTTAAACTTTGAAATCGAGTCACCTCTCTAATTTGTATGGTAGTTAAAAAATCCAAAATAGATATTAAGAACGTGGCGGGGATGAGTCTGCGAGGCGGCAGAAGAGACAATTTTATGTTTTGTCTGATTGAATTTTACCCAGATCAAAACCGATGGTTCCTAAAATCTCTTTTACAAGTCAAAGATGAAGAAGGCGTCGATGGAGATGAGGCGATCCGAACTTGGATTGAAAAATACGATCTTCATCAGCTCGTAGTCGACTTTCCACTCAGCCAGCCCTCTTGTCAGACGTGTGATCTCGTGTGCCCTGGGCAAACACTTTGTCCCGTCAAACCTGTTGTGCGCGTTAGAAAGGAGATGAGCAATTTACTTGATGAAGATCAAGAGATGGTGAATGAAAATCCTAAGCGCTACGAGCAGGCGAGAAATCTAAATGATGAAGTGGATGTCTCACGTGATATATTGTCACGAACGAGTGATGAGCACTTGCTTTCGCGCTCTTTTAAGCGACGTCTTAAAAAAGGTTTTTTACCTTATTGGAACCGACCTATAGATTTTTGGGTCTGGCAGCACTACTACGATCAGCTTTTAGATGTTTTTAATATCTCTTATGATTCGTATGGAAGCACTTCTTTAATGACCCAAGCACGCTTTATTTATCTTCAGCGCCACTTCCCAGATGATCTGACTCTCTATGAAGGTCATGTTCAGCTCACGTTGCTTGAGCTTATGCGCGCGGGAGTTATAAATAAGCGCGATATCGTTCAACTTTCAGATATTGAAATGGGAATTGAAGCGAGGTTAGATATTATTAAAAAGATAGAGTCAGGGTTGAAGGTCTTTATCTACGATCATGACCTTGAGACGTTGGTTAAAAACCCAAGGGCCTTTGAATCTTTTATTCTTGCCATCGTCGGGCAAAACATCCATCTCAATCAAAACCGAGAAATCCCCGATTGGGCACTGCTGGGTTCAAAATTTGTAGCGCCTAGCTTTCTTTAGTTTCTTCGATGAGATCTTTAAGAGGAAAATACTTAAGGCCCACAGCGACAAAAAGAAAAAGAAACATTTGAATGAAAAAATACATCATTGGCCAATCACCGGCCCCGATTGCTGGCAACCAAAGAAGCAAACAGAAAACGGGACCGAGCCAAGCGAGCATTTTGACGTAGTAGTAAGAAAAACCCTTATGCAGCCAAAAGCCTAAATAAATGAGGCCATGAATGACAAAAACTAAGGCAATTGATGCGATGACTGTGTTGCGAATCAGGCCAAACAATTCCATCTCGAGAGCGGGACTGAGTTGCATCGGAAAAGTGGGATTTGCTTGGGTCGCTATGTCAAAGGCCTGCCTCATTGGCACGATAAAATTCTCATAGACGGCGAACTTGAAGTACAAATAAACGGCGACTGCTATGTCGCCACTGGCGCAACAAGCAATACTCAGGGCCTTGAATTTGTTTGGACTTAACTTGGCATAGAGATCTTTCATAGCGTAGGGTATCCTATATTGTTTTCGTATATTATCAGGTGTTCCTTATGTTGCTGCAAGTATTAATCTTATCAATTTCTATTGTAATTTTATATTTTGGGGCCGAATTTGCGCTTAATAGTGCAGAGCGAATAGGAAAGGCCTTCAACTTTTCCCCGCTTGTCGTGGGGCTTGTCATCGTCGGTTTTGGGACATCCTTACCCGAGTTTTTTGTCTCACACCTGGCTTCGGTCCGCGGGGAATACGGGCTAGCGTTAGGTAACATTATGGGCTCTAACGTCGCCAACTTGTTTTTAATTTTAGGCGTGGGCGGTTTAATGACGCCACTTCTCATGGCCCGTAGAGACATTTTACTTCAATTGGTCTGGCATTTCGTTCTCATGATCATATTGGGTGGGTTCTTGATGACGGATGCCTTGAACTTGGTCTCTTTTTTCGTCTTTGAGGCCTTTTTTCTCAGCTACCTCGCTTGGACTTATGTTCAAATGCGCAAAGATCAACGCTTAAATCCCGTCGAGAATGTTGAAGCTGAACAAGAGAAAATAAATGTCATGGTCATCTTACGCTTATTGCTGGGTTTTCTTCTGCTTTATGGTGGCGGTGAGCTGTTGGTCAGCTCCGGCAAAGAGTTAGGCTTGCTTTTAGGCGTCCCAGCTTTTGTGATCTCTGCGGTTTTTGTGGCCTTTGGGACTTCATTTCCAGAGCTTGTGACAGCGGTGGTCGCATGTATCAAGAAAAAAGATACTGACCTGATTACGGGAAATATTTTGGGCTCCAACGTATTTAACGTGGCCTTGATCTTGGGATCTCTCAGTCTTTATAAGTTGCCGCTTGAAGAGGCCTACCAGTGGGAAGTCATAGCGCTCATGGGCGGAACTCTTGTGATGGTTGCATTAGGGGTTACAAAGCTTCGCTTACACCGTTTGTTTGGCGCGCTCTTCTTGGGCGTCTATGGAGCGATGATTTTTTACTGGATTAGCTAGGCCACTAGATGTCGAATTTTTGCTGGCGCAGCTTTTTCTCGACATCTTTTTTGGCCTCAGTCGCTCTTTTGTCGTGCAGCTTTTTCCCTTTCGCCAGAGCTATTTCAATCTTCACATTTGAGTTTTTGAAATAAATCTTTGTCGCCACAATCGTCAGGGCCTTAGCCTTGGCCTCATGAAATATTTTGATCAGTTCTTTTTTATGCAAGAGAAGCTTTCTTTTCCGAGTTTCTTCGTGGTTATTTATATTACCAAACTCGTACTGAGGGATCGTGATGTTATGGGCCCAGGCCTCGCCTTTTTTATCCAGCATGATAAAGGCCTCTTTAATCGAGACTTTTCCCTCGCGTAAACTTTTAACTTCAGTTCCCTGAAGAACTAGCCCTGCCTCGTACTTCTCTGTGAGGAAGAAATCGTGTGAGGCTTTTTTGTTTGTAGCGATTATTTTTATACCCATATATTAAGTCTCATTAAAACAATAACGTGAGGCCAAGTCCGGCCACTATTGAATGACCTCCCAGCTCATGGCCTGGGGCCCCGATTTTTTGACCTGTATCTCCATTCTCTTGGCCTGCTGATTTTTTCACATCTTTGGAGTAGTAATGGTGATACTGGATAAATGAGGAGAATTCAACATCGCGGCCCAGGATTTGGCGCTGATGTCGAATTCCTGTCGCTCCCGTCAAGCTGTCGAGGTCCACGGAGTTGCCAGATCCGCTGAAATCGCCCTCAAGGGGTGTTTGACGATAAGTCGCTCCGAGTGACCAAACCCAGTCTGAGGCCAACTGAAAGGAGAGCCCAAGCTTAGGAATCAAAATGTTACGGATCTCTGTTTTTTCATAATCATCACTGGGCCTTAAAACCCCTCCGCGATTTGAGATCCTGACGACTGGTGTCTGGTAGTTTTCCCATATTTGATACTCGAGCATCGTGTGTAGAGAAAAAGCGCCCCAGCGCTGGGCATGCCCAAATCGAAAGGTGTGGGGGTCAAAATAAATCATCGATTCGATATCAATCGTAAATAAAGAGGAGACGGGGTCACTGATTTCCCCGACAGCTTCAGAGCGTAGGTTGGATTTCATTTCTTGCTGAAAGCTGAAAAAAGTTTGCGAGCTTTGGTCTTTATGTGCCAGCGAAAAGCTCGCCCCAAGCGTTGGTTTTACTTCGGATTTGATACGACCAGACGAACCGTAGTCCACTCCCGTAAGAGTGGCCTGTGTCCCAATGTCTGCTCCGGCCTGCAGCCCTAAGATTGTGCCTAAGGAAAGGGCCCAGTTTTCATCCAGAGGATGAACGTAATTGACAAAAACTTGCGTTCTTTTGTAGCGGGCCCGGTGCATAACGTACTCTGGTAAGAAAGCGTCACCACTGTTGACCTCTGCGAGATTTCCTAAGGGAGTGAAGATGTTGAAAACTAAATGGCCTGCATTCTCATAGGCCAAGGGCAAAGAGGCATGCAATGCGCCCATTGTCGTATCCGAGTAGTTTGTATTCGCATCTCCAATATTGACATCAGCTCCGGTTAAACTGCTGTTAGTGGAGTTTTCGATCACAATATTTTTAATGTCTTCGAATTGGTTCATGACGTGAGTTGTGTTAATCCCTACGCTTGTTCGTTCGCTAAAACTCATGAGGGCGGGAGCATAAAAACCGTTAGAAGGATCATCTGACGAGAGGGTCGGCTGGTTGCCCAAGCTTGAGTTGCCCGGAGCTGAACCAAAGAATTCGGGGAAGTTTGCGAAGGCCTTTTCAATAGGAGTTGTCGCAAGCAAAACAATAATGAGAAAAGATTTGGCGATTAACATAAAGTGACCCCATGAAGATGAGAGAAGAGCGCATGGATTTCAGAGAGTTTAAATGTCTCAGCACGCGCTGTTGAAGAAAGGCTCGACATCTCAAGTGCAGATTGAATGTTGGCCACTTCGTAACGGGTTTTAAGGTTCTTTGTGACTTGTTTTCTTTTAAATTGATAGAGTGTGCGCAAGAATTTCTCGAATTCACTCAGTCTCTCAAGTGGGAAAACGGGATTTTCCTTGCGAGTAAAACTTAAGACGCTCGAGTCGACTTTCGGTGGGGGACGAAAGGCCCCTGGAGGTACCTGGCATAAAAGCGTGACATCAAAATAAGTTTGGGTCAGCGCCATGAGTGAGCCCATGGAATTTTTCTTCTGAGCAGTATTGAGAACTTTAAGTGCCACTTCTTTTTGAAACATCAAGCTCATCCAGCGCACGGGAGGTGTTTTCACAAAGCTCATCAAAAGTGGAACGCCGACGTTGTAGGGAAGATTGGAAACCAGCCACACGTCTTCTGAGAGCTCTCTTTTCTCGAGTTCTTCTGTGAGGTTCACTAAAAGTGCATCTTTTAAAATGACATTCTCTTCACCTAAAAGTTCTTGCAGTGAATCTTCAAAACGTCGGTCTTTTTCAATGACAAAAAACTTTTGTGGGTGCAAGGCCAGTTGAGTAGTTAAGGCGCCAGGTCCTGGACCAACTTCGACTATGCTCTTGGCCTGTTCGGCAAAATCTTGTGTGATTTTGTGCACAACATTTTTATCACTTAGAAAGTGTTGTCCAAGAGACTTATCGGCCCCAATCACGAGGGGGATCCGAGTGTAACTTGGGTATTTTTATTGATAAAGCGTCCCCGTGCATCAACATACAAGCAATCGGGAAAAGCGATGGCCTGATCGGCCGTGCGTAAAGCGTAATTGGCGATCATGGCGCCATTGTCCGTGCAATAGCGTGGCTCAACAAAGTGAACTTCTTTAGACTTTTGTTGTAAGTGCTGGCGAAGCCCTGAGTTGCAGGCCACGCCCCCACCGACGACGAGGGGAAGTTCTCGGCCTAAGTCTTTTTTATTTTTGAGTTGTGCGTATTTGAGCTTGAGGCCTAAGGCCTGAACGATGGCGTATTGATAAGAAGCGCAGACGTCTTTGAGGTCTTGGGTGTATTCAGTCGAATCGCCGGAGTGGATAAAGCTCGGGTTTTTATCCAAGAATTGTCGCAAAGATGTTTTGAGTCCAGAAAAGCTCATGGAGCAATCCTTTGAGCCCTTTAGGCCAACGGGAAATTCAAAACGTTTAGGGTCACCCTGCGCGGCCAGCTTATCGACGATAGGCCCGGCCGGGTAACCTAGGCCCATTAATTTTCCACCTTTATCAAAGGCCTCTCCGGCCGCATCGTCTATTGTTGAACCCAAAAGGGCCATGTCACTAGGGGAACTGACACGCAAAAAGAGGCTGTGCCCACCACTGACGAGAAGACCCAGGTACGGATATTCGATTTGCTCTGTGAGGTGGATCGCTTCGAGGTGAGCGTAGAGGTGATTAACACCCAGTATAGGGAGCTCATGATAAAGAGCGAGCCCCTTGGCCGAATTGAGCCCCGTTAAAAGTGGCCCCAAAAGTCCGGGGTGAGTGGTAACGCCAATGAGGTCGACGTCTTGGGGTTGGAGTTTCGCCGTATCAAAAACGTTCTCCAATAGGGGTGTGAGTTTGGCCATATGATTTCTGGCAGCGATCTCAGGCACCACTCCGCCCCACTTTTTCAGCAGGACTTCCTGAGAATATGACTTGTGGGCAAGCACTTCTGGACGCGAAGTGCTAACGCCGGGATCGCCTCTCAAAAGGGAGAGCGATGTGTCATCACAGCTAGATTCGATACCTAAAATTAACATTCGGGCACTATAGCACAGGAATTTTGAGAGGAGAATCAAATCGGGGTACACTAGGAGCTTGAAAAAGTTTAAAACTCACCTCATTTTTCTTTTATTATTTGTGATCAGCTCGTGCTCGCAGCTTTTTTATTATCCCAACTCGATTCTCTATAGCGACCCTCAAGATAATGGTTTTAAGTTAAACGAAGTGCGCTTTGAAACAAAAGACGGCCACTCTCTTCATGGCTGGCACTTTCCCAACACTCTTGATGCCAAAAAACCTAAGGGGTTGGTTCTGTTCTTTCACGGAAATGCGCAAAACATTTCCGCTCATTACCCGCACCTTATGTGGGCCAGAGAACAGGGACTCGATTATTTTATTTTTGATTACCGAGGTTATGGACTCAGCGAAGGCTCGCCTCATCAGCCAGGTCTCTACCTCGATGCCATGGCCGCTCTAAAACTTGTCCATGAATGGAAAGAGGAAAGAGACATTCCTAAACTTATTGTCTATGGACAAAGCTTAGGTGGCGCCGTTGCGGCCCGTGCTTTAGAAGATGACCCGAAACTCTCAGAGATTGATCTTTTAGTTTTTGATTCCACGTTTACTTCTTATACTGAAGTGGCCTCCAGAAAGTTAGGCCGGGCCTGGCCGCTGGCCTATGTGTTAGTGAGTGATGAGTATTCGCCGAAAGAGTCTTACTCAAAGTTTAAAAATCCCGTTCTTGTCATCCACTCTAAAGCTGACCGTGTTGTTGAATACCAAAATGGAAGGGATGTCTTTTCACTTTTAGCGACGGATAAGAAGTGGTTTTGGGAATTAGAAAATGCCCCTCATTCGGCCGTCTTTTTTGTAAAAGAGGGGCATTACCGAAAAAAGTTTATGGACCTTGTGGACTCTCTTTCTCCAAACTCGGACAAGCAATAGAATCTTTCTTGGTCTGAAAGACTTCTTCATTCAGACCCGTGGAGAGACCTTTCTCATCTTTTTTGTACCACTCCGGTGATTGATCACTATTGTGACAGCTGATACAGCGCTTTTTCATCGCCAACGCTTTTTCTTCATAACTAGGATCTGGCTTATCTGAAATATGAAAAGGGTGATCGGGATGCTGGGCGTGGCAATTCAAGCATTGAACGTTAGCAAAGCTGTGGGTAAGTCCATTAACTCGGTCAATATCTAACCAGCGCTGTGAAAGCACCTTAAGTTTACTTGGTTCAAGCTCACGAAGAGAACCCACATCGCTAAAGGCCTCGCGAACTTCGGACCAATAACTTTCTTTAAGGCTTTTAAGTAAATCGTTCTCATTACTCTGGTCTAAGTCTTCAATCGGCTCTTGCTTTTCACTAGGAGATTCGACCAATTTATCTGGATCGATGACAATCATTTCATCCACAGTCGAAAAGCCTTGTGGCTCGTGAGTCCCAAGTGCGTGGCATTCGACACAACTCATATTGTAGGGTTCATTAACGCGCATCAAAGTGTGATAGGCCATGGCGTGAGAGGTACTCATCCATTTATTGGCTTGCGCCGTATGACATTCCAAACAACTTTGCGCCGTTTGGTAGGGCTGAACTTGGCGAGTTTGGGTGATTTGAGTTTGTTGTTCTTCTTGTTGAATGCGAGAGATTTCCGCTTTATGTTTATCGATAAAATTTACAAAAGGATTGGGTGTAAGTTTTGAAACCCAAGAGTCACGCATCTCATGGATGATAAACTTATCGTTACTCTTGTCGCTCTTTAAAGAAAGTGAAACTTCACCCATATAATGATTGCGAGAGAGAACTTGAACTAAACGCGCATCATTCACTTTTCGTGGTCTCTGGGTAAAGCTTTGAGAGTGTGCGCCCACAATCCATGAGATTTCAGGGATGGCCTGTGCCAGTTTTTCATCTCTTTCAATACCTGAATGAGAAATAACAACAAAGCGGTGAAAAGGATTCTCTTTTTCAAAACCACGTTCTTTGATTTCTTTAAGGACTTCCTTCAACGCTGTTTCAGTATTGCCGAAGAACTGAGCGTATGGAGTTGCGAGAAGTTCTGGTTCGATAACTCCCGTGAGAAAAATTCGGTGCGGTCCCTTTTTTATCACGTTCCACTTTTTATGCTTGAGCAAATCTTTTTGTGTGAGATTGGCGATAAGAAATTGGTAGCTGTATTTCTTGGCCACATCTTGTAAAAATTCGATGCCGCCAGCAAAGTCCTGGTCGCCTGGAACGTAGAAGTCGAGCCCCAGTTCATCTAAGGCCCGGGCCAAGTTGGTGGCCGCAAAGGTTAGCGAGTCCCTCAGGCGCTCAGGCATAAAGCTCGAGGGAAAAAAGGTGTCTCCCGCATCGACGTAAACCATACTTTTATCTTTTTTAAGTTCGTGAAAAAAACCGGCGACTTGCGGAAGTCCTCCGAGTGGGTACTTACGACAACCACAAGGATGAGTTTCCCCATTGATGTTGCCAGAAAAAACCAAGGCCAGCTCGTCATTATCCATATTACTGACTTTATAGCTGGGTTCTCCCAAAATATCGTCCATATACGAGCAGCTATTTATCAGAGCTAAGCTCATCAAACAAACAAAGAGTAGAATCTTGTTTTTCATAGAGTCCTTTTAAAGTTTTTTAAGCATTTTTTTTGCCTGCGGAGTTTGCCGGGCCTTGGGGTATTTACGGATGAGCTCATTGAGCATTTGCTTGGCCTCGGCATTTTTATTTTGGCCAGCAAAAGACTTTGCGATAAATAAAAGACCGTTTTTGACTTGTGAAGCTTTAGGGTATTGAGTCAGAAGTTTACCGAAATAGCCTTGAGCATCACTCCATCGCTTATCCATATAAGCAATCATGCCTAGGTTATGAAGAACTCTAGCGCGTTGATCGGCGTTTAAACTTTTGTCATTAAGCAGTTGTAGCAACCCGACTTTTGCTTTGTCGTAGCGAGCTTTGCCGTAAAGATCCATGGTTGCTTGATATTTGGATTTTTTTTTTGAGGCGTCGGCGCTTAGGTTTTGAAGTGTCTTTAAGATGTTATCTAAAAGCTTCTTTTGTTCATCGACGCGAGAGCGCATGGAATCGACTTCTTTTTGCTGAGTTTCAAGTTGGCTTTGCATGAGCTCAACTTTTTCTTTGATCTGTTTGAACTCATCTTGCATCTCAGTCATCAATTTATAGTCTTTATTTTCAACTTCACCTGTGAGCAAACCGAGTTGCTCTTGTAGGTTTTGAAGTCTGACCGTAGCGTCGGCCGTGAGCTGTTGGTTTTGAACCATTTGCATGGCGAGGTTGTCGACTTGTTGCTCGCGACGGATTTGTTCTTGAGTTTGGCAAGACACCAAAGCACTAAGAGTTAGAAGGAGCAGGCAAAGATGACTGATAGTTCGGGACATGTCGCAACCTTTTTATATAAGAGCAGTTTTAATAATCAAGGGTATCTTTTCTCACGGCCACCCACTCGGCCTTCTCAGAGAACTCTTTAGAAAGGATAGCGTATTGTTTGGCCTTATTAAAATACTTTCTTCGATAAGACGCTTTGGCGCGAAGGTAGTAGATCTCTGCTTTTCTGTAGAGTCCGGGGGCGCGCTTTTGGGCGCTAGATTCTTTGGCGGAAACGAAGGCCTGTTGGGCCATTCGCATTTCTAGTTTGGGCCGTGTGGTAGCTAAACCACACGATCCCAACAAGATACTTAACAGGATGAGTTGAACTATCCTGTACACAATTACATATCAGTAATGACGAAGTTTGCACGACGGTTTTGTGACCATGCAGCTTCGTTATGACCAAAGGCCAATGGTCTTTCTTTTCCAAAACTAATTGTTGAAAGACGTGCACTTGAAATACCCATGGCGACTAGGTAGTCACGCACAGACTTAGCACGGCGCTCACCAAGGGCCAAGTTGTACTGAACGCCACCGCGCTCGTCACAATGACCTTCGATTTGTACTTCAACATCTGAATTTTCTTTTAAAAAATTAGCGTTGTTCTGTAGAGCAGAACGAGCAGAAGAAGTAAGCTTAGCTGAGTTGAAATCAAAGTTTACAGTTTCAAGAGTACCGGCAGTGCTCGAGTCGCTGTCTGCATTGACTTCAAAGTTTTTCTCGTCTTGATCCATCGATTCAACTGCAGCATCAGTGTCCATGCTGTCGTCTTTTTGGCTAGAACCACAGCCACCTAGGGCAAGTCCGAGAGAAAGTAGTAGCGTTAGGGCCAGGGGGCGAAGTGAAAATGTCATCACAAAAATCTCCTTTTAAGAAATATAAGTTTTTGGTTTAAAGCTTATCAAAGTCTGATTAGTATTATGAAGGTAAAAGGACGGATAATAAAGAAAAATTCCAGAATAAGGCTTCGAAATGACATGTCTCAATTTCTTCAAACCTTTGTACTTGACGTTCTTTGTATTACTTAACTTGTTTACTCAAGTAGTTTGGTCTCAAGTTTTTGACTGGGATCAGCTTGAAGTTGTGGAAGGCGAATATTCTCCGAACGCATCTGAGCGCAGCTTGCGAACACTGCGCTCCGCGATAAAAACGTCTTTGGGAGAGCTTAAAATTGAAATTCATTACCCTCGTTATGCCAGTGACTGGTCGGCGCAAGTTGAGGACATCTTAAGAGACGTGGCCCCGGCGATGGTAAAAAAGTTTGACTGGTTACCAGAGGAAGCGGTGCATTTTGTGCTGGAAGCTGAAGCCTTGACGGCCAATGGGTTTGCTAGTGCCTTCCCGCGTAACAAAATCTCCCTCAATCTGCAGCCTCCCACGGGAAAGCAACACCTTGTGAGTAACCCCAATTTTATGCGCGGATTAGTTGTTCATGAGTTTGCGCACACTCTTCACATTGATCAAACCAGAGGTTTCCCTAAAGCTGTGCGCACTGTTTTTGGCGCTATAGGGAAATGGAATGGTGTTGTGCCGCGCTGGTTCACGGAGGGGATCGGTGTTTGGGCGGAAACTCATTATACAAAAGGTGGGCGCTTAAAAAGCCGCGAGCTCGAGCATGAGCTGAGGGCCGCGGTGAAGCGCCCCGGTTTTTGTCAAAGCCTCGATTGCTTAGATGACCCCGGTGTTTACCCTTATGGCACGCTTGCTTATTGGATGGGTGCTTATTTTATCGATTGGATTGAAAAGAAAAAACCGGGGAGTATCACCTGCTTGCTTAAGGCCAATAGTCGCTCTCTTCCTTTCTTTCTAGATAATGCTTTTCAGCTCTGTACATCAAATTCTTCATATACCTTATTTGCTAATTTTCTGGCGGAGTTTAAAGCGCACAAGACTCAAGATATTTCGGCTCCTTTTCGGGCGTTTTCTGGCCACAAAGGCACACCTTTATACGAACGTGGTGCTGTCCTTCTTAAAAACCGCTTCTTTATTCTTGAACATCTCGATGAAGATCATAAGATCACGCGATTAAGCGTGCGTGACGTAATTAAAAATAAAATTGATAAAACGTGGCGCTTTGATCGACCGATCACAAGCTTGCAGTCTCCTTCGCCTCTAGATCAAAAAGAAGAGAAGCTGATTTTTTCGACCAATAACTTTGCTGAAAAAGGAGCAGGTTACTGGTGGGGTCTTGATACAAAAAAATTTAAAACACAGCGGATCTTCTGGCCTGGAAAGGCGGAGTATCTCTATCGCTTAGGACAACAAACTTTTTTAGGCGTGAGTTTTATCCGTGGAGCGTGGGAAGTACGTCTTTGGGATGAATCTCAAAAAGAGCGCGCGCTCGTTCAGCGTTGGCGCTTTCCAATAGGCGCCGACATTCAGTCTCCTCGGGTGGTAGAGAAAAATGGTAGTCTGGCCCTTCTTTATCATCTTCATCACGAGGGAGCACACGAGCTGCAAGAGTTAGCGGTTTTTTCCAAGCAAACTCCACGAGTGTTGTGGTCTTCTCCAAGACCTTGGCACTTACTTGTGGCAAGTGATGGCGTGCTGCTCGTACGCCAAGGAAATAAAATTCTCTCTTTTGGTGAAAAGGCCTTAGGCCTGCCTCAAAACTTAGGAGACCATGTTGTCGATCTTTGGTGGCAACAGGCGGGACAAAAAAACAAAGGTCTGGCAGTGATGACGTCTCTCAATCAAAAAGCAGAAATTTGGCGAGGGATCTTAGCAACCAGAAGGATGCCAAAGGCCTCACGTCCGATAACGCTCGCAAAACAATCAACGGATAAAAATGAGTTTCACCGAAGCTCCAAAGAGACTTCATATTTTGGTCTGCGCCACCTCGCGCCCAATTATTGGACATTGGGTTTTGGCGGAAACGAGTACCTCACTCGCTATGATGTGGCATCTTCTTTAAACGATCCTCTGAACCGTCACCTTGTGAGTGTGACTGGATCTTACTACCCCGAGATCTCTAGAAGTGGGGGGAGTGCGAGCTACACTTTTAACCCCGAGGTTTTTTCAACTTCTGTGAGTGCCTACCGTGCCTACACTGTCCGAGGGGCCAATAGAAGTACGGACAAGGCCGAAGGTTATGGACTAAGTTTTGGAAAAGGCACGCGCTGGATGAGTCTCAATTATTCGGCCTCTGTTTATGGTCGGCAAGAGATGACGGAAGATTTTATCTCTTCGCGCGAGTCGCTAACTTACGGTCTCTCTCAAAGCGTTTCTTACTCAGGAGTTTTTAGTGACTCGTGGATTCAAAATGTCGACCTGACAGCGCAAAACTTTCGGCAAAACACAGAGGGCTTCTCCGGATTTTTTGGCGAGAAGTACAGCATCAACTCGCGCTTTAACTTGAACTCCTGGACGGACTTACGCCTCAACGGCGCTTTTTCTGAGCTTGAGAAAAAAGGGCTTCGAAGTGGTGTGCTCTACGGTGGGGGGAGCCAGGCCCTCTACAATTTAGGTGGCATGCATGAGTTTTATGGTGTGGAGTACGGAAATATTATCGGAAATAAAATCCGCTCGGCCAAAGGAGAGTTCTCTTTTGAAGTGGGCCGTCCCTACAGCGGCGGCGGCCTTTTTCCCCTCTACTTAAAGAGTATCCATCTTTTGCTCGGCTCTGATTACGTGCGCGCAGCAAATATCTTTTTAAAGGATCGCTTCTTAAATGAAACTGAACTCTTTTCTTATTACTGGGGTTTTAGTTTCAAGGCGAACGCCTTTTATTCGATTCCGGTCAGCTTGGATTTAATTTTTGCCCGCGTTCCCAGCGATGAAGTCGGGACTCAGAGTCGGGGGCTATTTTTATTGCGTGGGGATTTCTTTCCCTAATCTAGAACTCTCGCGCCCGCTCTTCCGACTCATAAAACCACCAAACAAACCCTAACGCTGCCGTGAAGTTGTGCTCCTCTTTAAAAAGAGGACTGTTCTCATTGGCCGCGCCTTTGTGGTTACTGTAACTCACTCCTAAAAAGGCGTTCACGTTTTTAAAGATGAGTTTAGAAAAACCTTGCGAGATAGTGGTGCCTAAGTAACCGGACTCAGAGCTGTAGGTGGGTCTCGTCGGCGTCGCGAACTGCGGGTCGACTTGATAGAAGTAGCGGTGAAACTTATGCGAGGCCACAACAGTGGAGATTCCTGTGAAGGTGAACACCCGAGAACCTAAGATATTCTCGGTGACAAAGTAGAGCAGGGGATTAAAAACCAGCCCTCGCTCTTTAACCTCAAAAAGATCAACCGCTAATGCGGCCCTAAGGGGAACGTTAAGACCCAGCTTAAAATTTTGAGCGCCCTTTTTCTTCCAAAGCGTCGCCAAAAAGCCAGGACCGACTTCAATCATGGTGTTTAGATCGGGCATGCCTTCGCGCGCTTTCACATCTTCCGAGTTGGCCGGAAGACTGCCGCCAAGACTTAAGTTGATCTCATAGTTTTCCGTCTTAAAAAAACGCCCACGCGCGCCGCCTTCTTCATCTGCGCGCAAAATCTGACCGCGGTAGAAAAAAGAGGGAAAGGGGATCACAAATTGATTCGTATCTTCAGATCCCGGGTAAGCGGGAGTCAAGGCCGTCACGATACCGGCGCCGGCTTCCCAAAGTGGTTCAGACTCTTCGTCCAAGGCCTTAGTGATCTGGGAATAAAGCGGGGTCGAAATGAGCAGTGCGCATAAGAGTAAGATGGTTTTTTGCATGCGCATAAGTCTACTCTAAATTCAGTAAAATGATAGAGATAGGCTTGTGGCGCCCCAATTTAGTAAAGCTGATGTAGTAAGTGCAATATATGTGTGCTAAACTCCTTAGCTGATCTCGATCTAAAGCTCATGGGGGTGCCATGGTTTCGACGGGGTTTCTGACGTTTTGTCGGGCGTGTCCAGGTTGGTCTCCAAGGTCCTGGTAAAAAGGAGTCCAAACAATATTTGCAGATTCTTACGAACCTGCTGCTCTAGCCGCTTAATAGCGATCCTAGGCATGAGGGGGTAGCTCCCAAGAAACAGAAGCTACCAACCTAGTTGAAGTTGCTAGTAAACTAACTTTTGAGGAACCGCCGGGGTAACCTCGTAAAAAAACCACCGGGGTTTGTTAGGTGCACGTAACCTAAATAGTCGTGTCGGCCGACGAAAATTGACGACTACACACGTAGGCCGCTTTCTTGATGAAACTTCGGACGTGGGTTCGATTCCCACCACCTCCACCATACACGAACCCACGCGCACCGGCGTCCGAAAGGCAGCCGGTTTTTTTATGTCTGAAAATTCAAAAATTTTGGCTTTTTTGTAGAAAGGAAGGACGACTCCAGCTTGGGTCGGTTGGGAACGCTCAGGGCGTTCAGGACGGTTTTTGCCGCCCCAAACGTCTA